>Ga0302324_100007763_pt1 | contig 22747 bp, 18 predicted proteins | sample Palsa_T0_1_FD_201949 | JGI IMG/M metagenome (GOLD analysis project Ga0302324, IMG submission 201949) | Peat permafrost microbial communities from Stordalen Mire near Abisko, Sweden - Palsa_T0_1 | ecosystem: Environmental > Terrestrial > Soil > Palsa > Peat permafrost | place: Sweden: Abisko...
GCGATCATGGCGGAAGCCGCCATACACCGCTGGCCAGCACAGCCGCTCATTGAAATGGCTATATTCTGCGCAGTCATTGCAGGGACGGCATCCGGAAATACCATCAAATGATTTTTGGCGCCCCCCAGGGCTAGACATCTTTTATAATGATGGGTGACCCTCCTGTAAATGGCTTTGGCCACAGGGGTAGAACCAACAAATGAAATGGCTTCAATGTCAGGATGATCGCAAATAGCCTCCACCGTTTGCTGATTACCATGAAGTAGATTAAAAACCCCGTCTGGAAGCCCAGCCTTTTTTAACAATTTTGCCATCCTGCCAAGTGTCAGAGGGACTTTCTCTGAAGGTTTGAGGATCATGGTATTCCCCAAGACCAGTGCGTTTGGAATAGTCCAGTGAGGAACCATGGCAGGGAAATTAAAAGGTACTACCGAGGCTACCACTCCTATTGGAGAGTATTGAGTCCGGCATTCTACACCCTTACTTACTTCCAATATTTCTCCCGTGACCATCTGAGGAAGCGCACAGGCGAATTCCGTCAGTTCAATGCATTTTTCGATCTCTGCCCTCGCCTCAGCAAGGGTTTTCCCATTTTCTTCTTGAATCTGTTCAGATAATTCAGGGAGGTTCGCTTCAAGCAAGTGCCTGTAATTGAAAAAAACCTGCACTCTTTCCTTTATGGGAGTGACTGACCAGGATAAAAAAGCATTTTTGGCAACTTGGACAGTCTCATTCAAATCAACTATAGTCGAAATCGGTACTTCAGATAGCTTTTCACCATTTACTGGTGATATAAGGTCAATATTTTCGGGATTTTCAGAAAGCACAAATCGCCCATTGATAAAATTCTGAACCCTTGGATATTTCATAATGGTTAAAATTAAGATTTCAAGGAATACGGTTATATTTTTTTAAAATCCGGATAACAGATTCATGGGGTAGGGCAGGTACAGTATTTCCATTTATGCCGACCATTGTTTTTGCTGCAACTAGTGCATTGATAATGGCTTCCTCTGTTGCTTGAATGGTCGCAACAAATAATGGCCCAAGTTTATCATTAGGATATAGAACAACCCTTTCTTCTTCTTCTCTGCTGAAGGCTTGAGGATTGGCAGTCGAAAAAGCCAGGAATATATCTCCTGATCCGTTTCCCCCTATACCACCCACTTTTGCTATTCCAAGTGAGACTCTTTGAGCGATTCGTTTTAGCTGATGTGGTAACAGCGGGGCATCCGTAGCAACAATGACAATAATTGAACCTTGCTCTGTGGCTGCGTCCTCAACCCTTTTGTTTGATACTATTCCGTTAAAGACTATAGGCAGACTATCTTTCAATTCTTTTCCTACAGGAACGCCGGCTATTGTAAGTTGGCTGCGTTGACCATAATTGGACTGGACTAGGACACCTACCGTGTATCCTCCATAGATTTTGTCAATAACCCTTGATGCAGTCCCGGTTCCTCCTTTAAAACCATGGCAGATCATGCCTGTTCCTCCACCTGTATTACCCTCAGGCACCGGACCGCCGGTCGCTGTTTCCAATGCGTGGATCACATGTTCCTTCTTCACGTGGAATCCATTGATGTCGTTCAAAATCCCGTCATAGGTTTCAGCAACCAGGGGATAAGCATACCATACACTGTCTCTGTCAGCGTTATAATAATGATGGTCATCCATCCATGCAAGTGTTGCATCCCTGACCGTGCCTACGCTACTGGTGTTGGTGATCAGAATAGGGGTTTCCAGAAATCCGGATTCGGTGACCCAATGTGTTCCCGTCATATCTCCGTTCCCGTTCAGCATATGCCAGTTTGCAAAAACCGGCGAAAATTTTTTCCCTCCGGGAAGAATTGCGGTCACTCCTGTCCTTATTGGGCCCACACCTTTTGTCAGTTTTCCGCTTCCTTCAACAATGCTCGTTACACCGACTTCTACGCCCTTGACATCTGTAATGGCATTATAGGTACCGGGATTTCCATCAAATGGAATGCCGAGCGCCCTTGCCCTGATTGGAGAGGATTGTGAAAAAATCTGCGTTGTGCACAGTACTATTTGGGTGATAAATATAAACTTAGGAAACATGAATTTTTCATAAATGTAAGCACCAGGTCAAATAAAATTGTCATCTTAAATTTAATTTTTCATCTTTGCATCTCTCAATATTGTGTTTATGAGAATTTGATTTTATTTTCGTTCAGCAATATCTTTTTGCTTCAGGCCGGCTAATTATCTGCTATCAGGCCTTTCATTTCCATTCCAAGTTTTGATCAATTTTAATAAAAAGAGCATTTCATGTCGCATTATCAAAAAACAATCTTAGGACTAAGATCCTTTTACGCCCTAATAAAAAAGGCACTCTCCATGGAGAACCAGGATTATACGCAAGGGAGCATAAGGAAAGCTGTTTTTTTGCTTTCCTTGCCCATGATCCTGGAAATGTGTATGGAATCCATTTTTGCAGTTGTGGATATTTTTTTTGTAGGACGTGTCGGTAAGGAGGCAGTAGCTACTGTTGGTTTAACGGAATCCGTGCTTACAATCGTGTACACTGTCGCTATTGGGCTGAGCATGGGGGCCACCGCAATGGTATCGAGGCGGATTGGCGAAAAAAAACCAAAGGAAGCGGCTCGATCCGGCGCTCAAGCCATTCTCATTGCTTTGACTTTCTCCATATTCATCAGCATCGGCGGGTTGATCCTCGCTCCCCAAATCCTCAAACTGATGGGCGCAACGCCTGCTGTAATAGGTTTGGGATCCTCCTTTACCCGGATCATTTTCGGAGGAAGCGTGGTGATCATGTTTCTCTATCTTATTAACGGAATTTTCCGGGGGGCCGGCAATGCCTCTATTGCCATGTGGTCGCTCTGGATCGCCAATGGATTCAATATTGTCCTATGCCCGGTTCTTATACATTTTTATGGTTTGCGAGGAGCAGCTATTGCCACTACCATTGGCAGGGGCATGGGAGTTTGTTATCAACTCTATCATTTATTCAAGGGCAGCGGGGTAATTCATATCGCGGCCAGCTATTTCATTCCGGATCTAAAAATTATCAAACAGCTCTTCAAAATAGCATGGACAGGCATCTTGCAATTCCTGATCGGTTCTGCCAGCTGGATTGTTTTAAACCGGATCGCTGCTAAGTTTGGGAGTGAATCTATCGCGGGCTACCAAGTTGCTATGCGCGTATTAATGTTTTTTCTGCTTCCTGCCTGGGGTATGAGTAACGCGGCAGCTACGCTTGTAGGCCAAAACCTTGGTGCCGGGAGTGCCACGCGCGCAGAACAATCGGTTTGGACAACAGCAAAATTAGTGACCATATTCATGATCCTGGTGTCCTTACTCTTCCTGTTTGCTTCAAAGCCTATTATTCTTTTCATGAATAAAGATGCCGGAGTGGAGAGAATTGCCATTCAAGCCCTAAGGATAGTCAGTGCAGGCTATATCTTTTATGGCTTTGGAATGGTGGTGATGAATGCATTTAATGGTGCAGGCGATACCAAAACTCCAACTATTATCAACTTTTTTTGCTTCTGGACTTTTCAAATTCCCATTGCATACCTGATGGCAATTGTTTGGCATATGGGCCCTTTGGGTGTTTTCCTGGCGATCGTTTTTGCTGAAATTGGCGTGGCAGTCGCAGGTGGAATCATTTTTAAGAAGGGAAGTTGGAAGAAGGTAAAGGTTTGACTATCAATTAAATTTTGTGGCAAGGACTTTGTTTATCTTGATATTAAACATCTAAATATGAAAATATCATCTATGGCTGCATTTCCGCTTTGTGGAATTATTCTTTTTTCTTGCGTGAGCAACAAAAAATTCAAGACATCGCAGCAAATTGCACAGAACAAATATGACTCCCTGCATACCGCATTTATTAGTCAACAGCGTGCATTGCAATTATGCTCGGACAGTAGTATGAGTTTGAATCAGCAGAATGCAGCTTTGCAAAGTCAGGTCAAGGAGCTCAACGAGCGAATGGGCTTACTTAGAGAAAATAATACCCAGGCACTCAAACAATTGCAGGATTTGGCAGTGATTTCCAGTTCACAAGCTGAAAGCATAAAAAAATCTCTTGATAATATCGGTGCAAAAGACGTCTATATCCAAGATTTGCAAGCCGCATTAGCCAGAAAAGATTCTTTAAATATGGTACTTGTCATGAACCTGAAAGGTGCAATAGGTAATCTTAACGATGAAGACATCAATATTAAGGTGGACAAAGGGGTGGTCTACATTAACATATCAGATAAACTTCTATTTAAAAGCGGAAGTTTTGATGTTACTGAAAAAGCCAAGGATGTCCTTGGAAAGGTCGCTCTTGTTTTGAAGAACCAGCCGGATATTGAATTCATGGTAGAGGGCCATACTGATAATGTGCCCTACAGCCATGGCGTTCTTTTGGATAACTGGGACTTAAGTGTGAAAAGGGCAACATCAGTGGTACGAATATTGCAAAACAAATATGGGATTCAACCTGATCATATCACCGCGGCTGGCCGCAGTGAGTACGTGTCTGTTTCATCTAATGATACGGAAGAGGGTAAAATGGCCAATCGCAGGACCAGAATTGTGATACTGCCTCAATTGGACCAATTTTTTAAGCTTTTGGAAAAGAAGTAAATACTTGCATATGCAATTTGAAATTTCTGAGACAATCCAAATCCTGGGAAAAACCCCCGGGATTATACGCATGATGTTAAGCGGATTAAATGACAAATGGATATATAGTGATGAAGGTCAGGATACGTGGAGCCCATATGATGTTGTCGGGCATTATATTCATGGAGAAAAGACTGATTGGATTCCACGGATGCTTATCATTCTTTCCGATAATGTGGATAAGCGATTCACACCCTTTGACAGGTTTGCACAGCTCGGCGATCAGAAACAGACAATAGAAGAAAGATTGAAGGAATTTGAGGAATTAAGGAAAAAAAATCTTCAAATCCTTGAAGATGCTGACTTACAATCGCATATGCTTAGTTATACTGGCATTCATCCTGAATTTGGAGAAATCAATTTACAACAACTGCTAGCAGCTTGGGTGGTCCACGATTTGAATCATATTGGCCAGATAGCCAGGGTAATGGCTAAACAGTATAAAAAAGCTATTGGTCCATGGACAGCCTATCTCAGCATTGTTAATAAGTAATCTCTTACCTTTTTTCAATAAGCGTATATTGATCATGCCACTTGAGCCAGAGAAACCTATTACAATGCCAAGCGGAAATTTAGAAATATTTCCAAGTACAATGCTTTTTAAAGCCCATTTTTAAGGCATTTGGGTTTTATGGCGCATCCAACTAATGATTCTGCTTTGCAGTGACTAGTAGAGTCAAGCCCAGTAAATAGAAAAAGAACATGGACAATAATAATTTATTGGTGGTTTTGGGCGCCTGCTTAAATTCCTTCCAAATAAAAACTCCCCAGAATGCGGCAACCATGGTTGCTCCTTGCCCCAATCCGTAAGAAATGGCAGTTCCTGCCTGATTACCTGCAAGTGTCATCAAAGAAAAGCCGGTGCACCAGATCAATCCTCCAACAATTCCCAGTAAATGATCCTTTGTCGATCCATCCCTAAAATAATTTATGAAACGGACTGATTTTCCAAGAAGGGGTTTCCTCATTAGATAATAATTCCATAAAAAGGTAGATAGGAAAAGTCCTGTGGCAAACAATACAATTGCCGAATAAGGTCCCAGCATACCATGCTGCAGGTGGATCCATTCTGGCGAAATTGAGCTCACTAATAGGGGATAAAAAAAGCCCATAAAAATTCCTACAAAAATGGAAATCAAAATACCTTTTGCCTTTGATCCTTTTCCGCCGCCAGGAATCTTACCATAGGCTATTCCATCAATGATTATAGCCACGCTAATGCAAATCAGGCCGCCAAAAATTAGCCAGGGATTTCCAATCGGATTGGATATAAACCCAGTAATGACCCCGATCACCAGCGCAAGCCCGATCCCTATTGGAAATGCAATAGACATGCCTGCAAAATCTATTACTGCCACCAGGAAGACATTGGATAGATTGAAAATAGCACCCGACGCCAGCGCCGAAAGAAGTGCTCTTGGGGATGCTTGAGACAGATCATTTATAAAGCTGCGTCCCGCGCTTCCAGTACTCCCCATTGTCAGTGCCAGCGCTAAGGAAAAAATAAGAACTCCTAAAGCATAATCCCAATAAAATAATTGAAAAACCCAACTTTTCCTGGTTAATTTCATCGTATTTGCCCATGAGCCCCAGCAAAGCATCGTGACCAAACACATGATAACCGCAGTTGTATAAGATTCTATGATAATCATATTGAGTCATTTTAGGAGTCCTTAAGTCGGGTATTAGGCAACTCTAGACATATTTCACCCAGGCAGTCTAATAATACCTTCCGATAAGCGGATTGTCGACGATCACTCTTTTCATTTCTTCCGGGTCAATGGCACCCTGTTTGGAGTATACTATTTTTCCTCCAGGTTCTATAAGAATTGTGTATGGCAATGCGCCTTGCCAGTTTGAATCGATTGCTTCGATCATTTTGTATTTATCGTCAAGGATGGAGATATAATTTGTATTGGATGCTTGCTCCTTAACCAGAAATTGTAGGGCCTTATTTCTTTTAACCGGGTCATCGGCACTCAGGCTGATGAATTCAAAGTCTCTTTTACGGTACATGCGATTAATGGTAATGAATTCGGGAAACTCTGTAACGCAGGGTCCACACCATGTAGCCCAGACATTGATAAGCCGTAGTTTATCAGAACTATTTTTTACCAGGTTTTTTAAACCGGCCTCGTCAATGGTGTCCAGATGTACAGGTTCTTTAGCCCATTCTTCTTTGGCCTTATTAATCCAATTGCTTTTTTCCGCCCATTTTATAGAGCAGCCGAATACTTTTGTGGTCTTTACGGGAACCGCCTGATTGTTCAACAGAGCGTCAATTGCATTGCGCGTATCAAAATGTTTAGGTGTTCCGGAGGGTTTTTCTACGTCATCAATGCGACCGCAATAGCGCAATTTTCTTTCTTTGTCAAAGACGAAAACATGTGGTGTCGCTGCCGGCCCATACGCCTTTGAGACAATTTCCTTATCTCCATCATACAAATAGGGGAAATTGAACTGTTTCTTTTCTGCGCGAAATTTCATCTCTTCAAAGGAATCTCCTATATCTGTATATCCCAATTCGTCAAGATTGATAGATTTTGGATCGTTCGGCATAATCGCCACTAGTGATACCCCTTTTTTATCATAATCTTTAGTCAGTCTGATGATACGGTCTTCATATGCTTGTGCTGTTGGGCAATGATTACATGTAAAAACTATGACAAGGATCTTTGAACTGGCAAAGGAAGAAAGACTATAGGTTTTTCCATCTACTCCAGGCAAACTGAAATCCGGAGCAACAGAACCAATCGACAGTGTTTCATGTTCTGGTTTGACAACACTGTAGTCGTATCGGAAAGCTTCGGAGAAAAACAATACGGAAAGCAGAATTAGTTTTCCTTTGCTCATTGGCCCAATAATTTATTCAAAAGGTACAATTTTTAGCCAATTTGCCTAGCATGACCGGATTAGCCAGCCAAGGCTCATTTGAAAATGCATTTGATGCACTTACCATTCCAGGTCTTTGTTTAAAGGTGCTTGCAAACACATAAGTCAAAAATGCACCTCCTTAGGCAAGCAAAGTGCATAAGACAAATAATTCTGGGTAGTTGTAAAAGTAAACCCATTACTCTGTATGTTTATTTTGTCCATATAATGAAGTGTAAACTGGAATTGATATGGAAGGCAAATAGCTAAATACCAAAAACTTAGGAGTTTTTGACTCTTGGGAAATTTGATAAATCCAATTGGATCAAGAACCAGAGACTGAAATCAAATTGATTTTAATAAAATGAAAAAATCTTGAACAGATGTGCTAAATTATCTCCCGGGCCCGGCTGTTTTGTTTGATTTTTTTTGTACGGACCCAGACCTATCTATTTTTTTAACCGCGACTATACCACCAGGTAAATGGGGCGGTCCAGACCCGGCTTTGCGGATAGATGGATGAAACCCAAAAAAGACATTTTTCTGAATCTGTTGAAAAATTAACCCATCTTTCATTTAATAGGATGAAGTGTTCTTAATTTTCATATTTTTAATTATATAAATCTAAAAGGAGCAGGATACTGCCATATCCAAAAGGTGTGGTTTCCTGATTTATTATGAAAATATTTTTCTTCTGTATTTTTTTATTCAATATTTATGTGAACGTGTTTTCACAAAATCCAATTGGTATATTTCAAAATCATGTAGATATTGGCAAACCAAAGTTGACAGGAACTGCCAGCTACGATGAAGCGACTCAAACCTATTATCTAAAGGGAGCAGGTTACAATATATGGTTCAACAGGGACGAATTTCAGTATGTATATAAAAAAATAAGCGGAGATTTTATTCTTACAGCCAATTTTGAATTCGTTGGGGATACCGCAGGTGCTACTGGCCACCGGAAAATCGGCTGGATGATACGTGAATCTGCTGATGAAGCAGCGGCAAGCATGGTTGCATGCAGGCATTATGATGGTCTCGTAGTTCTTCAGTGGAGGGCATTCAGGGGAATGTATATGAGGGATCCGGAAGACGAGATTTTTGCGCCAAAGAAAGGGGGCCAAATCATCCAATTGGAACGCATTGGTAAAACTATCATAATGAGAATTGCTCATCCGGGAGAGCCACTTCAGACCATTGGCTCACATGAACTATCTGACATGAAAGACTCTGTGTTGGCAGGTATTTATATCTGCTCACATGATTCAAATTCGGTAGCTGAAGCAAAAGTATGGAATGTGCGAATCGATAAACCGTTAATCAATGAATATAGTTCAAACCCCCATGTTGCGCCCCTGCCCGTAAGGGGAGTATTGGGATGCAGGCTGGAAATTTTGAATGTGTTGGATGGTACAAGAAAGGTAATACGCGAATCTCAAGGACGTTTTGAAGCGCCCAATTGGATGCCGGATGGCAAAAAACTGCTTTTTAATGAAGGCGGATCTTTATTTACTATCCCTATTGAAGGTGGAACACCTGAAAAACTTAATACTGGTTCCGTAAGTAATAACAATAATGATCACGGAATATCTTTTGATGGGAAAACATTGGCTATAAGCAGCCACCGCCAGGGATTGCCTGGTGGGGGATCAACAGTTTATATATTGCCCTTGGGTGGCGGCGAACCCAAATTACTCACCACCAATACTCCTTCTTATTGGCATGGGTGGAATCCAAATAACAAAGAAGTTGCTTACGTAGCCCAGCGTAATGGTGGCAATATCTATAATATTTATAAGATGCCAGTGAAGGGAGGCGATGAAATCCAGCTGACTTTCAACACCAGTGGCCATGTCGACGGGCCGGAATATTCTCCAGATGGTAAATACATTTATTATAACGCAAACATGACAGGCACCATGCAAATCTGGAGGATGAAGCCCGACGGTTCCGACAAAGAACAAATTACATTCGATCAGTATCACAACTGGTTTCCTCACCTTTCACCTGATGGGAAGTGGATCGCCTTTATTTCATTTCCTGAAAATATTGACCCCAATGCTCATCCTTCCTATAAACCTGTAGTATTGAGATTGATGTCTGCATCAGGGGGCGCTCCAAGGATAATTGCCTATTTATATGGAGGTCAGGGAACCATAAATGCACCTTCCTGGTCACCCGATAGCAAGTATATTGCATTCGTTAGTAATTCTCAAAATTTTCAGAATTAGCGTAAAGACCTATATTGAATAAGCTGTTGATTGTTGATCTTCTCCTGTAATTGGTAAAAATCCTATATTCTTTGCAATATATAATAAGGTATTACTTCATTTTTTCTCTTTGCTGGGTTCAGGAAATTAAATGAAAGAGTAGTGACATGGAACCCTTCTCCTGAGTAAATGATTCGGAATTGATTTTGGTTCAAGGCTGCCCAAGCCTTCCCAGAAGTCAATATATAATCACCAGTTTGGGTACTTTCTATATTGTCAACTTTTACAAAATTGTAATTTGCATAAAACTGGAGGCATCTTTCGTCCTCTGTTTGGTAAACGAAAAAATGATTTTTGGGAAGATTCCATTTCCTGATAATGTTAGCCACCTTACTACCCTCCTGGTATTGCAATAGAGCTGGGTAAAACGAAGTATCCAGGAATATATTGATGACGATGATGGTATACATGGAAATAAACAGGAGCCATCTATATGAAAATATTCCCTTCATCACGAGGGCAATGAAGAAAATAAGACTGATGACGGCTGCAATGACAGGAACTGCTCCAATGGCTTGAAACGGCCATTTCAATAAACCTATCAACGCGATGAACAACAGGACATACACCGAAACGTGAAACCAGAACAGGGGCTTTTTCCACTTTTGCCACTTCTCAGTACAGAAAAGGGCAAAAAGAAATTTTCCCGTTATTATGGCTGCAAGCGGGAAAACGACAAAAATATAATGCGGAAGTTGATACCGGCTTGATGCGAGCGCGCAATAGGTTATCAAGAACCCGCCTGTACTGATCCATTCCTCATCTAAGGTTATCCTGAATTTGCCCTTCACTAGCTGAGCTATTTCAGAGATAAGAGCAATAACAAAAAAAATGATCCATGGCAGGAAACTCCATAACATATTCTGGAAAAGGAAAAAAAAGGAAGCATTTTCATGCCAGGTGCTTTCTCCAGTAATTCTACCAAAGCTTTGGGTCCAGTAGAAAAACCGTATCCCCGATGTTCCAGTCTGCCCGTACATAACTTTTTCCGGATGCAAATCGAATTGCCGGTATAATCCGATATCCATGGGTATCAATAATATTCCAATGATCAAAATCAATAGTACATACTCCCACCGTAAGAATTGCCTGAATGATCTTTGCAACACAAAATGAGGCAGGAACGAAAAGATAGGAACCATTAGTGCAATAGGTCCCTTTGTCATCATACCACCGGCAATGGCTGCGGCTGCCAAAAAAAAGGAACTCCATTTGGATTTTCGGAACCATTCCGCCAATTGCCATATGCTGAGCATCACCCAACCCATCAACATAGTGTCTGTTCTTACATCATGAGTGATCAGGAATAACGCCTGGCAACCAGCAAGCGCCAAAGCGCTTAACAAGGCAATTTCATTTCGGTAGTAGAGTAAAGCAAAACGGTAAGTACTAAATATTGCAATCAAAGCAAAAAGCAGGGAAGGAAGCCGGTATGCAAAATCACTGATTCCAAATATCCACATGCTGAGGGCACTAAGCCAAAACAGCATGGGTGGTTTATCCAGATAATCCTTACCCCTGTCAAATACCTGCAAAAAATGGTGGCCATTAAGCATTTCTCTGCTGATATTGGCATATTGGGTTGCATCGATTTCCATCAAAGGGACCATGGCTGCACCAACTAGATGAACACAAACGCAAATAAAGATCAAAAACCGGATAGGGTTGGCATGAAAAGTTTTCAAATGATTTTTCCTTTTTGATTCGGCTTCCAGAAATTTGGCCTAGGTCTTTTCGGGCCCATCTGGAGCGATGAATGACCTTGTTTAGATTAAAATTGGGAGAATTCCAGCAATATTCAAAAATTCTTGCCATTAAGAACCGTCATATAGACGAAGATAACGCTGGCCAGGATCTTAAAAAGGCAATGCTTTCCAACATTGATCTGGGCAAGACAATTAGCAATTGCCCACCACCAGACCCAACTCCATTTTCTTTTGGTGATAATCCAAACAGTACATTATCCTGTCTTTTCAATTCATCTGTGGATCATGTCGCAAATAAGGAAAAGGCCGGGACAGAATAGGCGATGGTTCATCGGTTAAGGCCAGAAGGGCGGTTTTGTGGTAACGCCACCATCATCATATCTGCAATCTGCACAGGAAGCTGGAGCAAAAAACCACATCCCCGCCCCTGCTTCTGATACGGGTATAAGAAGTTCGCTATCGGCGAATGCTTGCGCAATTTGGTATTGGGCTAAAGTCGTCAAAAAGCAGGTTGGAGGGATATATTGCCAATGGTATAATTGATTTCTGTTTATAAAGATCCTTTGCTCGGATTGAGAACATGCACTCAAATAGCCCAAGACTGGTTCGGATGGATTACTGACGCAATGGATATTGCCACTGACCTGGGATGGTTGTGGACCAAATATCGTACCCAATTGTTCAGTGCTCGTTTTCAAATTCTGCCAATATTCAAAAGCTTCCTGTGTTATTGCATATTGTCTGACCAAGACGCTGTACAGGATCGAAATCTGTTGGGAATTAGGTGGTATGAGCAAGATCGGCTGCCTATTGACAATATCCTGCTCAATATTTGCGGTAGTCGAAGTTAGGATATCGGTTGAATTATTGACCGTCCAACAGGTATGGATCTGATTTTCCGGACTTCTAAGAACAAGTTGTCCAGCGCTATCAAATTGCAAAGAAGAGGTGAAATTGCTAATATGCTCCCAGGTTTGAGTAAAGTTCCAGAGATAATATCTTGTATTGTTTTGAGGATTATGCGTATCCAAATAGATATTTACTCCGCTATAATCGTTTTCCTGACGCAAATAAACACTATCAATGGGAGGCGTTAATTTCGGGACAATCGAATCAGATAAATATTCTTTCCCGTCAGAAGTGATGATCTTCATTTGGTATTGCTGATTATAACTGAGGTTAAGCCCGGTACATGCATAAATCCCATTGCCTTGCTCCACGAAGGGCATGGCTGAAGAATTCCCGGCCAGCACACTGATTTGCGCATGAAGTTCAGGCACAAAGGTAGAGGTAGCTGACAGAATCTGCGATCGGCTAAGTTTAATGGATGTTGTATCTGATCCGCTGTTCAGAAATCCATCGACAACTAGGAAGTTGTTATTGACTTGGATAGCGGGGGGCGTATAACTCTGAACACAAGAAATCAAATTGATCAGGATCAAAACGCCAATAAAAATGTAAAAGCGATTCTTCATGTCACCTCTAAGGTTTATTCCAAATCTATTTACTGGTAATCCGCGTTTTACTATTCATGGTCATCGGAATGGTCATTCCTTCTGGCGTTTTTTGGGTTCCTTTGACCTGTACATTTCCAGAAGTTTCCTGCGTAATTTGGGCCTCCTGAATCCATCCGCTTTCTTTGTTGATTTTGATATCTGATACCATTGTTCCTTTAATATCATATTTGAGCGGTATACCGTTAGTTTCACGATACGCATCCTTATTTGCCGTCTCTATTTTTGAAATGCCATGAATTGTATAAATTGTATTGGAAGATCCTTTATACTGATATGTCGATGTTATATTCGCTTCCGTAGGCAAAGACAATTGTGTATTGACAATCCATTTATCTCCTACGTCAACAGGGTGGTCTGGAAAAATCGCTGTAAACATTTTGAAATTACTTCTGAATGCGGTTTCGCCATAGGCCTTCATGAATTGATCTTTGATTTGTAGTTTTTGTTCCTCTGTTAATTGGGGGAACTTCGCAAACATGCTGCTAACCAAAGAATCCATACCCATAACCTCCTTAATTTCCCCTTTTTTAGTGATCCTGATATAGAAAGGTCTGTCTTTCATCTCTGCAAGCAAAGACGAGAAGATATCACCCCCATCATTTTTTTCCGAACTGAATTGTTTGTTTCCCTGCGGCAATTGCATGCTCATCGACAGGCTTTTGTATGTTACCTCGATATCATAATAGGGGGGGGGTGTATTTTTGACATAAAAGGACAAGTGGCCGTTTATCGAAATGCCAATACTTATTTGTTGACCTTTCATAAATTGAGAGACCGTGCTATTGGAAGATATTATCTGATCGTATGTTTGACCTTTTTGCAAATTTAATGACAGGTCCACATTTTTTTGCTGGCAGGAAATCAATAGTAGTGTGTGAATGCAAATAACGAAGATGGGTTTCATTTTCTAAATATTATCCAATCGGAAGATGATGATTCGAATGTTGTACGGCAATCAAAAGAGGAAGCCGAATTTGATCTGTATTCTAAAAGTGGTAAAATTACAATCTGAAAATTACTCATAACCGCTAAAAGAAAATTGGCTTTTAGGATGAATTCTAAACCAAGGTATTTTTAAAATTCAGTTATACGCCGAAGTTACAAAGAATAATTGGCCAATCTGGTGTCGATCCGATGACCAAAAACAAGAGCCTGGCTACAATATTTATGAAAGAAGGGATCATCAGCCAAACAACCGGAAACAGTTTTGGTTCGTATTAAATAATTGGGTCAATTTCTGCATTATAGATTAACTTTTAGGGAAAATTGCCTGATGAGAAAGATTGTTCTGTCCTTAATCTCTTATTTGGCCGCTGGGTTGCTTTATGGGCAGGACAGTTGTTTTAAATTTCCCGTTACCCCAATTAATGTAATCAATAACCCTTCTTTTGAACTCAGTTCGCTCCCTTGTTTTTCCGCCTATGTAGATCAATTGGGATACTCAGTCCCTTATTGGACTACGCCAACGTATGAAGTGCCTACTGGCTATTTAAATTCCTGTACAAATTTTCTTATTCCTGACAGCCTGATCATTGATGAGTCTTTTAACACCTCTAATGTTTTCCTGTATCCCGTGGTACCACAACCCGTACCAGATGGGAATGGTGTCGTTGCTGTCACTGACTTTGCTTATGATGGAGCAGCTTATACTTATCCCTTTCATAAATCATATGTCAGTACATGTCTTCAGCAAGGTCTGGAAAAGGATTCATTGTATAGCCTGGAGTTTTATGTGGGGTTCGGAAAGAGAGGAACCGAAATTTTAACAGTAAATAACGCAGTACTGGTTCCCCAAGTCTCCCCGTCGCCTGAAAAATTTACAGTATTTGGCCTCCCCAATTGCCCAGCCGGACCAGTACCCCTCCTTGGGTGTCCCGAAGTCGCTGGATGGATCAATTTGGGGACCGTTTCTGTATCGGGCAAGCCGGGTGATTGGGTCAAGACGGCTATTCAATTTAAACTTCACGAGAATATCCAGGCAATCGCATTGGGCCCAAGCTGTGATACTATGCCCATTTCGGAGATTGATACCTTTACATTTAATGGCTCACTGGTTCACACCAATGATTATTCCTATTTTTTAGACCAGTTACAGCTGTTTAAGGGTACCGTCTCAGCTCCGGTAGTGGGCATTGGAATGGGAACTCTATGCGACCAGTCGGTAGTCCTTCAAATGCAGCCGGCTCAATTCTATGCCAGATCCAGTATTCAATGGTTCCGCAATGGGCAATTGATACCAAATGAAAATCAGGATACCCTCATTCTATCCAATAATGGCTCTGATGATAATTGGTATCAGTGCCAGGTTCAAAATGACAGCGTTTGTTTGATATCCGATTCTTTTAATATCCATTGGAAGATGGCTCCCAATTCCTCTGTTCTTGGTAAATCGGATACCGTTGCCTGTGTGGGAGACACGCTATACCTGAATGCTTTTATCGATTCAGGAGCATCCTACAGCTGGCAAGATGGCTCAACCGCTCCTTTGTATGCTGTTACAAAGCCAGGAACTTATCAAGTGACTATCTCCAACTCCTGCGGGACCGCCCAGGCCCAGAAAACAATTGATTTTGGAAAATGTAATTACAATTTGTTTGTTCCTAATGCATTTACACCAAATGGCGATGGGCATAATGACATTTTTAGAGTGCTTTACTCCGTTGTACCCGTGCAATTCAAAATGAATATTTTCAACCGGTATGGCCAAAACTTATTTTACACTTCCGATCCCACTGCCGGATGGGATGGCTCCGCAAAAGGTGTCCAACAACCAGTGGACAGCTATGTCTGGGAAATTGAATTCACTGATCAAAAGGCGGTTCATCATACTCTCAAAGGAACTGTGGTGTTGATCCGATAGATCTTTATCTGGTCACTAAGGATTTCATGCAAAGGGGATTGCGTTTTTCTTTTTGTTTATTTGATAGCGTGAAAGATGGAAATATTTTTTGAGATGGAAGGAACAGTATAGGCGCTAACTTTGCTATTTAATCGTGACCATGGAATATATCGTAAAAATTCTTAAGATTGGGCAAGTTACCCACGACGTCAAGTCTTTCACTATTGTAAAACCTGAAGGATATCAGTTTACTCCTGGACAGGCTACGGATTTGTCAATTGATATTCCAGAATGGAAGGACGAAAAGCGCCCATTTACATTTACTTCACTCAATGACTCGCCTTATTTGGAACTGACCATTAAAAGATATCCGGATCACAAAGGCGTAACCGATCGGCTTCACCAATTATCTGTGGGAGAAAAGTTGATTATCGGAGAACCCTGGGGGGCAATAAATTACCAGAGTCCAGGATTTTTCATTTCAGGTGGCGCAGGTATCACTCCATTCATGGCTATCCTAAGACAATTGAAGCAGGACAATAAGGTGCTGGACAATTGGCTGTTTTATTCAAATAAAACATTTGAAGACATCATTTACCGTGAAGAATTGATCGAGATACTAGGTAAGCGGGCTATATTTGTTATCAGCCGTGCGGGACAATCGCGATCCTCCCACATTGATGGTGAATTTTTGGAAAAGGAGGTAAAGGATTTCAGTCGCCATTTTTATATTTGTGGGCCGGACAAGATGGTTGAGGAAATCAGCTCTCTTTTGCAGATTAAAGGAGCGAATTCAGATTCATTAATATTTGAAAAATAGTTTCCTGTTTCGATTGACCGGCTGAAAAGAGTAGAAAACTGCGAGTCTTCAGACATTGTTTAGTCCCCTATAACATGCTGGAAAAATTTATAAGAAAGGATTATGATGCGGTCATTATCGGATCGGGGCCCAATGGATTGTCTGCTGGTATCGCACTGCAACAAGCTGGCTTATCGGTTTTGATTTTAGAAGGAGCCTCCTCTATCGGTGGTGGTCTGCGATCAGCCGAACTCACCCTCAATGGTTATATGCATGACGTTTGTTCCGCTATACATGCTTTCGGGGTGGATTCGCCATTTTTCAAAACCCTTCCACTGGCTGCACACGGACTGGAATACATCTATCCCGGTTTGGCCGCCGCACATCCTTTTGATGACGGAACTGCAGCTTTTTTAGATAGTGCGGTGGATAAAACAGGAGCATCTTTGGGAGAGGATGGCGCAACTTATAGGCAACTCATTGAGCCGTTAAAGGCGCACTGGCCCGCGATATCGGGATTCGTCATGAACCCAATTGCCTTTCCCTCCCGATGCTTGGAATTGCCCTCTTTTTGTTACCACGCCTTATCGCCCGCTTCCAGGTTGATTAAGAAATATTTTAAAAGTTACCGGGCGAAAGGTTTTTTCGCAGGTATGGCTGCACACTCCTCACAACCACTGACGAACTGGGCAACATCAGCAGCCGCACTTGTCCTTTTGCTTCTGGGTCATGGAAAAGGCTGGCCTGTGGCAAAAGGTGGTTCTTCACACATTGCATCGGCCCTATCATCACTGTTTATCAGTATGGGTGGTACCATTCAGACCAATTTCATTGTGAATTCTCTCGACCAATTACCCAGTTCACATGCTGTTTTACTGGATGTAACACCCGGACAATTGTTGAAAATTGCAGGACAACGATTTACAAAGCTTTATAAATGGCAATTGAAAAAATATCGTTATGGTATGGGTGTTTTCAAAATTGACTGGGCCCTCAACAGCCCTATTCCATTCACTGCACCCGAATGCCGCGTTGCAGGTACGGTTCATTTGGGGAATAGTTTTGAAGAAATTGCAAATAGTGAATATAACATTTGGTCGGGGAAAATCTCCGAGACCCCCTTCGTCATCTTGGCACAACAAAGCCTATTTGATGCTAGTCGAGTGCCTGAAGGAAAGCAGGCAGCTTGGGCATACTGCCATGTTCCAAACGGATCTGTAAAGGACATGACTGCAGCCATCGAAAACCAGGTTGAACGTTTTGCGCCTGGTTTCGGAGATTGCATAGAGGCCCGCCATATAATGAATTGCGATGATATGGAAGTCTACAATCCCAATAATGTGGGTGGCGATATCGGAGGCGGCGTACAGGATATCGGTCAGTTATTTACCAGACCTGCCTTACGGTTTTCACCCTACAGGAGTTCGGCAAGGGGCATTTATTTGTGTTCTTCATCTACCCCTCCGGGAGGAGGAGTTCATGGGATGTGCGGATTTCATGCCGCCCAACGTGCATTAAAGGATATTTTCAGGCTTCCAACTACCAAACTTTAATTAATCTATGGACTTCAGAACGATTCAATTTGCACTGGCTCTGTCCTGCATGACAAGGATAGCTTTTTGTCAGGACCCAGACCAGCTGCGATTGAAAGATTATCATCCGGTTTCCATTTACAAAATACCCCAAACGATCATTGAACGCGCGAAATTCCCAGTAATTGATATGCATTCACATGACTATCCCCAAAGTGATTCTGGGCTTGATGAATGGGTAAAAACCATGGATGAATCGGGTATTCTGCAAACGATTATTTTATCCTATTCTACAGGCCCCCGTTTTGATTCTATAATCCGGAAGTATGCGAGATATAAGAATCGATTTCAAATCTGGTGTGGTTTTGATTATAGCAATCTAGATCGGCCCGGCTGGCCTGATCAGGCTCTGGCCGAGCTTGAAAGATGCTATCGTATGGGCGCTCGCGGTGTCGGGGAACTGGGAGATAAAGGCCTGGGTGAATTGTATTCCAAGCCCATTCCGGGCTATGGACTGCATATCGATGATCCGCGCCTTAGTCCCTTACTCGAAAAATGCGCAGATCTCCATATGCCAGTCAGTATCCACGTCGCGGAAGACTCTTGGATGTATATCGGCGCGGATCCTTCAAACGATGGACTAATGAACGCAGCTACCTGGAAGGTTGATCTTTCCAAGTCCGGGATACTAAACCACCAAGAGTTAATACTTACGCTGGAGCATGCAGTAAAAAGTCATCCAAGCACTACTTTCATAGCCTGCCATCTAGCAAACTGTTGTTCGGATCTTCAGACTTTGGGTAAACTTTTGGATGCCTATCCGAACCTGTACGCCGATATTGCAGCACGCTACGGAGAAATTGCGCCAATACCCCGGTATGTAAAAGGGTTTATGGAAAAATATCAGGATAGACTTGTTTATGGCACGGATATGGGCACTGGTCGCGACATGTACAGGGCAACTTTCAGGATATTGGAAACGGAGGACGAACATTTTTACATGCAATCCCTGTTTAATTATCACTGGCCACTGTACGGAATTGCTCTGGATGAAGGTACACTTAGGAAATTATATGGCGATAACGCCAGAAAAATCATGTCGCATTAACCAATACTAAATATTAATTTTGTCAATGCTGAATCAATATGATAGTGAACCAGGTTGCGCATGATCTTTATTTGGCGGCTTCTCATTTTATTAGAGCCAGCAGGTATCCATTCATCTTTCTCTATAGACGGTTTTGGTTACGTATCATTCTGTTCTTCTCCTTTACTGGTCTTTGTATCGCAGGATTTACTCAAGGGGAAGACTATAATGATTACCGCAGGAAAAGCGAAAGTTTTGCACGTGTTTACGATAAAGACATCCGAAGCGATTTGGCCTCATTTGCCATTGGGGGAATTGAGGAAAGTCTTGGTAAATCGCCGCTAAAAAAAATGCCGGTAATTGGGTTTGCCAATGATTCAATATGCTTTGAAGCAAATGACATGCGGATCACCATTAGAGGCGGCGTCTTCGATCCTTCAAGGCATAAACTGATATTCGAAAGCAAACACCTGGTGAAGATTGACAATAAGCCTTATTTTGGAAATTATGGCAAGGTGCCCACGACAAGGATCGTTCAGCTCACCATCATCACGAATGGTAAGGATACGGTTCCTGTACCCGCAAATGCTATTCAAGATTTATACAATCCAAGTTTTGTATTCCGCGACGCTTCCGGGGGCCTAAGGTCTCAGAGTGCTGTTTATTTTTCCCCTGATAACCGGAGGATTTATATATACATGCTGAATAAGGACGATACAGGAAGCTATGAGGTTACCTGGATTTTGCAGGATAAGCAATTTCTAAGAAGGATTGTGGATTTCGGTTTTTCAAAATAGTCAGATGGCTTCTCCCAATTGTCTGCTGGATTCCCAACCAATAATTGCTTTTTTTCTAGTCGTGCCCCAATTGTATTCTCCGATAATACCTGTAGCCTTAATTACCCTGTGGCAGGGGATCAGAAACGCTACAGGATTGCTGCCAATGGCAGTTCCGACAGCCCGGAAGGACCGGGGATGATGAATGACAGAAGCAATGTCAGCATAAGTAGTTAATTCTCCCAACTGTATTTTCAACAGCGCTTCCCATACTTTCAGTTGAAAACCCGTCCCTTTCAAGTGTAATTTAACTTTAGGTAGATTATCCCAATCTTCCTTGAAGAAACTGGAAACCACATTAATTTGTTCATTCCTTCCTTTACTTATATTGGCATTTGGCCATTTGTCTTTTAATTCAGCAATTCCCTGAGATTCAGTTTCACAGAAGAAAATATTGCAAATTCCTTTTGGAGTTGAGCCAATCAGTATTTTTCCGAAAGGACTTGCCGTCACACTATATTGGATGGATAGGCGTTCAGCCCCATTCTTAAATTCTCCCGGAGTCATCCCTTCAATTGTTACAAAAAGATCGTGCAACCTGCTAGTCCCAGAGAGTCCCGTTTCATAAGCGGTGTCAGCAAGGGAATGTTTCTTCTCCAAAAGATATTTCGCATGCCTGATACTGATGTATTGCAAAAATTTTTTTGGGGAAACTCCCGCCCATTCTCTAAACATTCTTTGAAAATGGAATGGACTCAAATGAATGTGAGCAGCCACATTTTCAAGGTTTGGTTGATCCGGAAATTTGGAATGTATGAATTCAATGGCCGTTGCTATTCTTTGATAATCGTTCATGCATTTGAGATTCAATTAACAAAGTTATACCGCTTATCTTGACGTTCAACCCGATTCTTGCTATTTTAACTAACTTTGACTGGGCTATTAAATATCAAGATGGAGCAGCAACTTTACCAGCTTTTTTTTCGTCCTGATATCTAATGGGTTATTAACTTTCATTCGACTGGATCAAAAGCCGGTCTTATTATAGATCAAAACGATTTTTATGCTATCGATAATTAAGTCTCCTCGGAAAAATCTCTCTTGCTTAACAATTGTTTGTTTTTGTCTAATCACCGTCGGATTCATATCCTGTGGGAAAAACAACAATTCTTCTACTCTTGGTACAGATGGGAATAACACCAATAGTGGAAATAATATCAGCTATACCGGGTCTTTTGTCAGCTCTGGTGTGGACGATTCATCCAAGGCAACGGGTACCGTTTCGGCGAGTTTTAACACAACAACCTTACAATTAGATTATACGATAGCATGGAAATCGCTGACCAGCGATCCTGTTCAAATGCATTTTCATGACGCTGGACCGGTTATTGTTAAACTCACGGGCTATCCTGTTTCTCAGAGCGGTGTGTTTTCCGGAACCTGCTACCTGACTTCGGCTCAAGGAGGAGATTTGGCGGCAGGATATATTTATGCCATGATCCATACTAAAAATTACACTGCCGGCGAGATTATGGCACCACTGGTAAAGCAATGAATCTTCAAAAATAAAGAAAGGCTGGATTCCATTTCTGTTGGACTCTAATTGGCAAATCGTTTTTTTCTTAACCAGTATGTCTTGACTTGTGGAAATTAGAATCTTGGGCATGGGATGCCATGCTGCCCTGAACCTTCTTCTGTTTTCTTTATATAAATCAGCGAAATCTCGATACCGCCGCGACCTTGAGAGGCTGTCTTAAATGCGGATATGTTTACATCGTATGTCATCCCCAGATTAAAGTTTCCATAATCCAAGCCTATATAGGGGATTACAGCGTCAGTGACATTGCTGAACCGCAACCAGGAGCCAATATATATATTGGTAGGGGATAGTTCATCTTTTCCTGCACTGAGGACGAGGGCGGCCCCGAGCACGAATTCCTTGGCACTGGCCTGACTGCTATAAAGACCACTTACATATAGGCTGCTTTCAGAATTGTTGCCTGGAAAAAACCCACCTCCGTGCACCGTCAGGCGGGTTGGCAGAATGACATTATCCAAACCCAGGAAGGATTGTTTTGGCTGGTTAAGATGGTATGCAGACGCACCAAAATAAAAATTATTACTACCATCAGTAGAGCCGTTGTATAGAATTCCTGCATTCATGTCAAAATAATTGGCTTCAACATGCTCAGAATTGACAGGTTCTGTAGGTGAACGGAGCCATGTGCCATCTAATTGCAAACCATCTAGGAAATAGAGGCGCTGCCCATCGAGACCCAAACTTGCATATGTTCCCTGAAAACCGACCCCAAGGGTATTCAGTCCATCTTCATCAAGACTTTTATGATAAGAGGTGGATAGGGAGATATAATTGCTGGTCAAAATTCCACTTGCTGTTTTATCTGACATGGCCATAAGACCCAACCCCCAAGTATCATTTGCTGGAAGTTTGTCCTTAAGGATTCCCGCATCTATTGACACAGTTGATGTAATAAATGCGTTGTTGACGTCGGGCCATTGATTTCGGTAATTGCCTGCTACCCTTAGCACCCCGTTGAATTTCCCAGTAAGGGCTGGATTCAAGGTGAGCGGTGAAGCAAAAAATTGAGAGAAGGCCGGGTCCTGGGTTTTCCCGGAAATCCCCAAAAGGGTAATACAAAAAAATATTAAAACAAAAGTCTTCAT
>Ga0302324_100007764_pt1 | contig 22735 bp, 15 predicted proteins | sample Palsa_T0_1_FD_201949 | JGI IMG/M metagenome (GOLD analysis project Ga0302324, IMG submission 201949) | Peat permafrost microbial communities from Stordalen Mire near Abisko, Sweden - Palsa_T0_1 | ecosystem: Environmental > Terrestrial > Soil > Palsa > Peat permafrost | place: Sweden: Abisko...
ACACCAAGCTCGGGCTCGAGACGCTCGAGCGAATGGAATACGACCGGCGCAGAGTAAAGGTCCTGCTGAACCGGGCGAACACGAACGTCGGGATCGAGCGGGCCGACGTACTGGCGATCCTCGGCAGAGACGTCGACATTCTCTTGCCCAGCGATCGCGAGATCACCCGGTCGATCAACCAGGGCTCCCCGATCGCGCTGCAGCGGGGATCCGCCGCCGGGGTCGTGTTTCGCTCTGTCGCGCAGCTATACATAGACGCCTCTGTCGGGGCGAAAGCGGATGCTCCAATCGTCCAGCAGGAGGATCCGCAACCCGCACCGTCGCGACGGTCGCTCTTCCGCCGGCCGGTCCAGAGCGTCTGATGGAACTCCACGAGCGGCTATCCCAGCGAACCGAGGACGAGGTCGAGGTCGACGTCTTTGCCGAGCCCTTCTCGGAGATCAAGAACCGAGTTCACATGGCGCTGATCGAGGCGCTCGGCCGGCAGCTGTTCAACGCGGACATCGACCCGCAGACGCTGCGAGTCCGCGTGCACGCCGAGCTGCGCGAGCGGCTCGCGAACGAGCCCGGCATCTCTCGCGAAGACCGCGAGCGGATCGTCGGAGAGCTGAGCGACGACATTCTCGGTCACGGACCGCTCGAGCGGCTGCTCGACGACGACACGGTGAGCGAGATCATGGTCAACGGTGCGCACGACATCTGGGTCGAGCGCGCCGGGCGCCTCCACAAGACGCCTGTGCGCTTCACCGACGAGTCGCACCTACGGCGCATCATCAGCAAGATCGTCGCCCAGGTCGGGCGCCGGATCGACGAGGCCTCCCCAATGGTTGACGCCCGCTTGCCCGATGGCAGCCGGATCAACGCCACGATCCCGCCGCTGTCACTGACGGGAGCGCTGCTGACGATCCGCAAGTTCAGCAAGGAGCGGCTCGACATGGATGCGCTGGTCAAGCGCGGCTCGCTGACGCCGGAGACCGTCGATCTCCTCCAGCGCTGTGTCCGGGCGCGGCTCAACATCCTGATCTCGGGGGGCACCGGCTCCGGTAAGACGACATTGCTGAACGCGCTGTCGGCGAGCATCCCCGACGACGAGCGGATCCTGACGATCGAGGACGCCGCCGAGCTCCAGCTCGTGCAGCGGCACGTGCTTCGTCTGGAGGCGCGGCCGAAGAACATCGAGGGCGAGGGAGAGATCACGATCCGCGACCTCGTACGTAACGCGCTGCGGATGCGCCCCGACCGAATCGTCGTCGGCGAGGTTCGCGGCCCTGAGGCGCTCGACATGCTCCAGGCGATGAACACCGGTCACGACGGATCCATAACCACCGTACATGCGAATACCCCGCGGGACGCGCTGGCGCGAGTGGAGACGATGGTGATGATGGCCGGCTACGAGCTCCCCCTCCGGGCAATCCGGGAGCAGATCGCCTCGGCGCTCGACCTGGTGCTCCAGATCGAGCGGATGAACGACGGTACGCGGCGTATCGTGGCGATCACCGAGGTGCAGAGGATGGAGTCGGATGTGATCACCCTCCAGGACCTGTTCACCTTTCAGATCGATGCCTCGACGGACAACAAGCACTTGAAGCAGATCGAGGGCACGCTGCGCGGAACCGGCCTGAGGCCGACGTTCCTCGACAAGTTCGAACGGCGTGGCATCGCGCCGCCGTCCGGACTTCTGACCGAACGCCCGCCCGCCCCTGTACGTGCGGTCCGAGCTCGTGGTTAGGAATCCTACGCGGGCGCTTGCCCGCTTTCTCTACGTCGGCGCGATCACCTCGGCGCTCCTGGCGCTGTTGGCGGTTAACGCGACAGCCGCCTCGCTGAGTGGATCGATCGGCGGCGCAGCCAAGTTTCCCTCCCGCGCGTTGGTGCTCAGCGTCCCTCCCGGAGTCCGGGTCAGCGTACCCCGCATATATGTCAGCGAGAACGGCAAGCCTGTCGACCACCTGTCGGTGACGCCGGTGAAAGCCGCCGACGCCGGCGACTTCGGCGTCGTGATGGTGATCGACCGCAGCCAGAGCATGCGCGGGACCCCGCTCGCACAGGAGATGGCCGCCGCCCGAGCGATCGCGGCGAGGCGGACGGGCAAGCAGGAGCTGGGAGTGATCTCTTTCGCTCAGAATTCAACCGTCCTACTGCCGCCGACCAGCGATCAGCAGGTCATCGACCGAGTGCTCGCGCAGACCCCCGCGACCGAATCGGGGACACGCATACTGCCGGCGCTAATGGCCGGCCTCAAACAGCTCGCCGATGCGAATGTGGCCGACGGTACGGTGATCCTCGTCTCCGACGGCAGCACCACGGGATCGGGCGGCCTGACGCCCCAGTCCGTCGACGCCGCCGCGCAGGCTCAGCACGTCCGGATCTTCACCGTCGGGTTGCGAGACCGCGCCTTCACCCCCGGTCTGATGCGCCAGCTGGCCGGGGGCGCGAGCGGGAAATTCGCCGCCGCCACCGCCGCGCAGCTCCCACAAGTCTTGACCGGCATCACGTCCGCACTGAGCGCCGGCTATCTCCTTCGCTACCAATCGATCCTGTCCGCGGGCCAGCAGGTCGCGCTGACGGTCCATGTGGACGGACTGCCGAGTCTCCTGAGCCTGAGCTACTACGCTCCGGCATCCTCAGATATCTCGACATCCTCGAGCGCGTCGCATTCCGGCGGCACGTCCTCGAGCGTGTCGTCTGCCGGCGCAACGTCCTCCCCCTCCGCGCCTCCGGCGGCGAGCGCCCACCCAGCTCCCCGCGCTCCGGCGGCCACCGTGACAGGTATCCCCGGGGTTACCGTTTCGAGCCTGCCGCTGGCCCCGTTCTCGGCTCCGTCACCCAATAGCCGCGGGGCGACAGCGAGTCACCCAGCGCCGCGCGGTGCCCTCGGGCAGTCGCCGAGCTCCGTCCCGTCGGTGCCGGGACATGTGGCGGCGAAGTCGCGCCCCTCGTTCTGGACCTCCTCGCTCGCGGCCCTGGCAATCGGCGCCGGATGTACGCTCCTGATCGCCCTCTCCATCGCTGTCCTCCTCTTCCGCGATCCGACACGGCGAGCCTTGCAGCGGCGTGTCCACGCCTTCACGCATGCCCCGTCGGCGACAGATCCGACGACCCCCACGCCGAGCGCGGATGGAGAAACCGCCGTGGCGACGCGACTCGCGAGCGGACGCCGGTGGCTTGCGTTCTGCCAGCGAGTCGAGAGCGCCCGGTTCCGGCGCTCGCCGCTGTCCTTGGTCAAGCGGTGGGCCATGGCGAGCATCGTGGCAGCGTTCCTGCTCGCGTACCTGACCGGAACCGCCGTGCTCGGCCTCCTCCTGCTGATCGTCAGTCCCTTGGTGCTGAAGCTCGTGGTCTCGCGCGGCGTGCGCCGCCAGCAGAGGCTTTTCAGCGAACAGCTACCAAGTAATCTCCAGGACCTCGCCGGAGCGATGCGGGGGGGACGGAGCTTCGTGGGCGCAATCACCGCGATGACCGAATCTGCCACCGAGCCACTTCGGGGCGAGTTCCAGCGCGCACTGTCCGATGAGCGGCTCGGGCTACCGCTGGAGGACACTCTCGACGCGATCGGCCTGCGGATGGAGGCGAAGGACATGGAGCAGATCGCTCTGATCGCAGCGCTGCAGCGCGGATCGGGGTCCAACGTCGGCGAGGCCCTCGACCGCGTCGCGGATAGCTCCCGCGAGCGGGCAGACCTGCAAAGAGAAATGCGCTCCCTAACCGCCCAGGCCCGCATGTCGGCCGGCGTCCTGACGGGTATGCCCCCGCTGATGCTGCTGGCGCTCATGTTCATCGCTCCCGGGTATCAGCACCCGCTCTTCCACACGACGGGTGGGATCGTGCTGCTCTTCGTCGGCGCCGGGATGCTGGGCTTGGGATGGTGGGTAATGAGCAAAATCGTCAACGCGGAGGCATAGAGCCATGACCATCCTGATGTTCATCATCGGAGTTCTGCTGATCTCGGTCAGCGGACGCTTGGCCGCGCACGCTATCTCCGTGCCGAGGGTCCAGCTCAGGCGCCATCTACACGACATCGGCGACTACGGCTTCGCCGCCGAGCCCGAGTCCGCAGCAGGTCAGGTCACGTCCCGGGGGCAGTTGAACGATGCGTTTGCGGCATACGCCGATCGTGTCGGCCGATTTGCCATCGCCTATCTGCCCGCCCTGCGCCCGCTCAAGCGCGGAGAGCTGGCGGCCGCGTCCTTCTACGAGAGCACGCCTGAGGCGGTCCACGGCTACCGCGCGTTTGCGGCGATCTTCCTCGCCACCTTGGTCGCTCTGCTCGCGGCCATGACAGGCGGCGTGTCGTTGCTGACCGTCGTGCTCATGGTCGCCTTGGCGGCGGCTGGCTGGCAGCTCCCCGCGGTGGTCATCAGGTCACGGGGGAAGGCCCGCCTCAAACAGGTTGACAAGGAGCTTCCGGAGCTGATCGACCTGCTCATCGCCACCGTTGAGGCCGGAATGGCATTCAGCGCCTCGCTGGTGCTGGTGTCGACCCGCATACAGGGACCACTCGGAGATGAGGTGCGACTCGCGATCCGCCATCAGGACCTCGGGATTTCGACCTCCGAGGCGCTCGAGGACATGCTCGAGCGCTGCGACACCCCGTCGATGCACGCGTTCGTGCGGACCGTCACCCGGGGCGAGTCGATGGGCCTCTCGATCTCGCCGATCCTGCGAGAGCTCGCGACCGACATCCGCCGCCGCCGCCGGCAAGCCGCTCAGGAGAAGATGCACAAGGCGCCGGTGAAGATGCTTTTCCCGACGATGTTCCTGATCATGCCGGTCCTGATGATCGTGCTCTTCTACCCGGCCGCCTACCAGGTGGTGAAGGGCCTCTCGAAGGTCGGCTGAGCCGACGCCCAGGATTGCCCGGCCGGACCTGTCATGACGCTCGAGTCGGCGAACGCCGTGGCGGCCCCGAGGCCGTGGGAAGTCGATTGGCACCGGCTGGGGCGCCGGGCGCTGCTTTCGGGTCTCGTGATCGTCGCGATGATAGCCCTCTATCGCAACGCCATGGGCAGTCACTACGGCTTCGACTTCCACGGGATCTGGAGAGCGGGCCAGGATGTGCTGGCTGGGCGCTCGCCGTACCTCGCTCCCAACGCGCACAAGCTGCTCGTCGTCGGCAACGCGTACATCGACCCGCCGCTGCTCGCGGTGCTCGCGACCGTGTTCTCCGTGTTGCCGTTCGGCCTGGCCGTCGCGCTGTGGAATGTCACGTGCGCAGCCGCGTTTGCCGCCGCGCTGTTTCTCTTGGGCGTACGGGATTGGCGGGCTTACGTGCTCGCGCTGTGCTCATTTCCGTTTGTGTCGAGCCTGGCCCTCGGCCAGCCGGAGGGGCTGCTCGCGCTCGCCGCTGCTCTCGCCTGGCGCTACCGCGACTCGTGGCGCGGCGCGCTGGCGGTCGGCGTGCTGATCGCCGCGAAGCTGCTCGCCTGGCCGCTGCTGCTGTGGCTGGTCGTGACGCGACGGATCCGATGCTCCCTGATCGCGCTTGTCTCAGCGGTGGCCCTGCTGCTTTTGAGTTGGGCGACGATCGGCTTCAAGGGTCTCGTCGACTACCCGAAGCTGCTGGCGGCGGATGCGCAGGCGTTTGCGACTCGCTCGCATTCAATTGTCGCCGGCGCAACGAGACTCGGCGCATCCGAGCAGCTCGCTACCGCGCTCGCGATCGCGCTCGCTGCCGCCGTGGGACTCGTCATCGTCCGCGTAGCGCGGGGAAGCGACCCGGGCTGCTTCGCGGCCACGATCGCGGTCGGCTTGCTCGCCTCGCCCCTGCTGTGGTCTCACTACCTGGTGCTGCTGTTCATCCCATTAGCCATCGGTCGTCACCGACCCGATCGTCTTTGGCTGCTCACCGCGGCGTTCTGGCTCTCCCCGTTCGAGACGAACCCCCACGGCTGGCAAATCGGGCTCGTGCTATTCACGGCGACGACGATCGCGATCGGGGCCAGCTCGACGGCGCGCCTGCGAGCGCGCTCAGTTACGCGATCCGGGAGGCGCTCGGCCGGGTTCGCACCGATAGATGTCGTCCAGACGGTGCCGGCCACGAGCGTGTGCTCGCGAGTACGCCATGACGGTTGAGGCCTGGCCGACAGCCGGCCTCTGGCCCGGCACCCGCGGTGTGGCGCGCCGGACGGCTGCTGGCCTGATCCACCTCGCGAGAGCACCCTCGACGACGCTTCGGGCTGTCATCGCCTCACGGCTGATTGTCCTCGTGGCGGGGGCTTACGGCGTGCTCGTCCCGAGGCGGTGGGGGTTGAGCCCCCTCTCCATGCACTTCGGGGCGGTCGGAAACGCGCTCGTCGGACCAGCCACCCGCTTCGATGCGGCGTACTACCTGTCGATTGCGAGCCACGGTTACGCGAGCAAGAGCGTCCTTCCGGTGTTCTTCCCGCTGTATCCGCTGCTCATCCACGGTCTCAGTTACTTGACGGGATCGGACGCGATCGCTGGCGTGGCGATCTCATGGGCGTCGTTCGGGGTCGCGCTCGTACTGCTCCATCGCCTGGCTGAGCTCGAGCTCGGCAAACGAGCCGCCGACGCCACCGTGCTCCTGCTCGCGTTCACGCCACTATCGTTCTTCTTCACCGCCGTCTACACAGAGTCGCTGTTCCTGCTCCTTTCGGTGGGAACGATCTACGCGGCCCGGCGGGAGCGCTGGGCGCTGGCCGGCATCCTCGGCGCTCTGGCGACGCTCACGCGGGTGACAGGGATCCTGCTGGTGGTGCCAATCCTGATCATGCACCTCCCATCCCGGCGACGACCGGGTCGGCATCTGGGATGGGTCCTGCTCATGCCGGCGGCACTCGTCGGCTACCTTGCCTTTCTCGCCGCGAGCGGCTTCTCGTGGCTCGCACCATTTCAGGATGAGGCGCATTGGGACCGCGTGTCTACCGGTCCGATCGGTGGGATCACGTCGGCAGTCGCAACCGCGATTCAATCCACAGCTGCGATCGTCCGAGGCTCTCAGCCCATCTACGACCCCACGCGCTATGGACCGCTCTCACCGGCCGCGGAGAGTGTTTTCCTCCTGCTCATCCTATTGCTCGCCGGCGTGATCCTGGTGTCCTGTCTTCGGCGACTACCACTCGAGTACGGCGCGTATGGCGCGATGGCACTCATGATGTGCGTCTCGAGTCCAGTAGTCCAGCAACCACTGGTCTCGCTCGACCGCTACGTACTGACGATCTTTCCACTCTACATGGCCGCCGGCGCGTGGATCGCGAAACGCCACCTCGAGCGCCCGGCAGTCCTCATCGGCGCGATCCTGCTCGCGTTCTACACCGTTCAGTTCGCGAGCGGATCGTTCGTTGCCTAGTTCGAATGTTGATGCCGAGTGGGTTGTGCCGGGTATACCATGACGACTGAACAGGCCTTGCCGAAGCCCGGTCGATGGCCCGTCTCTCGCGGTCTCGTGGACCGAACGGCTGCTGGGCTGATGCACCTCGCGAGAGCGCCGTCGGTGACGCTTTGGGCTGTCTTGGCCTCACGGCTGATTGTTGTCGTGGGCGGGGTCTACGGCGTGCTCGTCCCGAAACGCGAGGGAGTTCAAGCGTTCCTCGGGGCCACGCACCTCGGGGCGCTGGGAAACGTGCTTGCCGGGTCAGCGGTGCGCTGGGATGCGGGCCACTACCTGGCGATTGCCAGCCACGGTTATACGGAGGGGAGCAACCTTCCGGTGTTCTTCCCGCTGTATCCGTTGCTCATCCACGCTCTCAGTTACCTCACGGGATCGGACGTGATCGCCGGTGTGCTGGTCTCGTGGGCGTCGTTCGGGATCGCGCTCGTACTGCTCCATCGCCTGACCGAGCTGGAACTCGGCAAGCGAGCGGCCGACGCCAGCGTGCTCCTGCTCGCGTTCACGCCGCTGTCGTTCTTCTTCACGGCCGTCTACACAGAGTCGCTGTTCCTGCTCTTTTCCGTCGGGACGATCTTGGCGGCGCGGCGCGAGCGCTGGGCGCTGGCCGGGATCCTCGGTGCTCTCGCGACGTTGACTCGGGTAACAGGGATACTGCTCGTGGTGCCGATCCTGATCATGCACCTGCCGTCTCGCAGGCGATTGAGTCGCCATCTGGGATGGGTCCTACTAATGCCGGCGGCGCTGGTCACCTACCTCGCCTTTCTCGCCGCGAGCGGCTTCTCATGGCTCGCACCATTTCAGGACGAGGCACGCTGGAACCGCCACACCACCGGGCCGATCGGTGGGATCGAGCTGGCGGTGAGACTGGCGGTCAGATCCACCGGTGCGATCCTCCGGGGCGCTCAGCCCGTCTTCGACCCGACGCGATATGCGCCGCTCACGGCGGCCGCGGAGAGCATCTTCCTGCTGCTTATCCTCGCAATCGCCAGCGTGATCCTCCTCTCTTGTCTTCGGCGCCTACCACTCGAGTACGGCGCGTACGCTGCAATCGCGCTCATGATGTGCATCTCGAGTCCAGCACCTGCACAACCGCTGGTCTCGCTCGACCGTTACGTGCTGACGATCTTTCCGCTGTGGATGGCCGCCGGCGCGTGGATCGCGAAACGCCACCTCGAGCGCCCGGCAGTCGTGATCGGCGCCATCCTGCTCGCGTTCTACACGATTCAATTCGCGCGCGGGTCGTTCATTGCCTGAGATCGAAGTTATCCGGGCCACTCCCGGGCGGCCTCGCCTCTCCGCGAGAACGGCATTATCACAGCGCCACGGCGCGTCGCGCCCCCGGCGTGGGGAGGTGCCGCGTCTCTCGTCGGGCGCGCGCGTCACCCGCTGGTTCCCACCGTCTTGGCGACGCTTGGCGCGATCCTCTTCATCTGGAGACTGGGTGCATCGAGTTTCTTCATTGACGAGGCAACGAGCCTCACGGAGGCGCGTGGGTCCTTCGTCCACGTGCTGCGCATGGTCCGCCTGCATGAGACTTCGCCCCCCACGTATGCCGTCTTCCTGCACATGCGGTTCAAGGTCTTTCGATCACACGGTGAGCTCATTGCGCGCATGCCCTCGGCCCTCGCCGCGATCGCATTGGTGGTTGCCGTGTGGTACCTCGCCAGCCTGCTGACCGATCCTCCCACAGCCCTGCTGGCCGCTCTGCTGACCTTGTGCAGCCCGATCGTACTTCAATCTGCCCAGCAGGCCAGGGTCTACGCGATCCTCATCCTCGCGGTCACCATTACTGCGATCACTGTTGTGAAAGCGGTGCAGCAGTCATCTGGCCGGTGGCTTGCGGCATCGGCCTGCGCGGCAATGTTCACGATATCTCTGCACTACATCGGTATCTCTCTCAGGCTCATGCTGGCAATTCCCGTCGAGGCACGCGACGGACGGGTTGCGGCGAGGGGCCCCGCCTGAATATGGCTGGCCTTGCGAACAAGCACGCTGTACGTCCCTGCCTGGAAGGAGATGCGAAAGTAGCGTGTCACGATCGCGTTGAGACCACCTGAACGTACTGCCCACACCACAACGCACGGACAACGGGCGTCTGCTCCACCAGCGGCTCCGGCCTCTTCAAGATGCGCGCGATTCGGTCGGGGCGGAAGAGGGGTACTAGCCCGATGAACTGTGATCTGCGTAGTGCGGCGCCGTGATCCTCGCACCACCGGTCCAAACGGCCCGGTGTATACGACTTCTCCGGACGCGTTCAGTCGCCGGATCGGCAAAGCTCGTCTACGACGGCGTCCAAGCGATTCGTGTCCTGGTCCGCTGCGAGTCTAGCTCAACCAAGACCCCAAGCGAGTCACCCGCCGATGTCCGCCGCGTCGTACGCTAACTGCGCGAGCGCTCCTTCGAGCGGAGCCAGGACCACGGTACCCTGTAGACCGTGACGCCGCCGGCTGTGGCCGTGACATGTAAGCCCGCTCCGCGCAACACAGCGCCCCAGCGATCAGCTTCGCTCCGCTGGACGATGACGTCGGACACGTGGCGTTCGACGATCATAGATCTCAATCCGAGCGCGTCTGCTGGTCTGGGAGTGTCATTCCAGAGGTCGACTTCGATCGGCTTGGTCCAACCGGCGGGCGGTACCATGAAGAAATCGCCACCTGCGATGTCGTAATACATGTCGTCTTCCGCTTGCCAGATCGTGCTCTCGCTCGACACGCCCCATGTGATCGGCAAAATGATTTGTCCCGGCCGGATGTACCGTCTGTACATGTCGGTCTGGACAAAGACCGGGTTGGTCCATTCGCTGCTATTTACCGGCGCCGCATGCACAATGTCGGGCAGCACGAACGCCACTGCCAGAAGTCCCCAGGACCATCGCAGCACCCGTCTTTGCTGAGACCGCGCGAGCCACAAAGCAAGGATGACGGCGCAAAGGAGGGCCACGTAGAGCCCCACACGGCCTGGCATCGCATCGTCAAAGCCGGGGATCTGGTCAACCAGCGAGAACGGAAGCCAGATTGTCGGCTTGCCCAGCACAAAGAGGCGGTTCCCGAGTATCCAGAGGACGGTCAGGATGAGCATCGCGAAGAGAAACCTGGTGCGTCGCTCGTGCCAGCGGGTGCACACAAACATCGCGATGATGGCGATCAGCGGTACGCCGAGGTAGATAGTCGTCTCGACGGAATCACCAGCCGCGAGCCGAGCTGTCAGCGTGTGGAACACTTGCCCTCCGATCCACGAAAGTGGAGACGGGATGAAAAACGCAAGAACATCGGTTGGGTAGTGGAGAAGGCCAACGTTCGTTTCGTAGGCGGGTGCCTTGAGGAGCTGAAGTACATACCAAGACGAAAGCAACGCAGTGATGACGTAGGCGACACCCACCAACGGAACCGCAGCGACGATCCGGCGCCGCACGTCGCTGGTACCCAGCACCCAGGCGAGAAGCATGGCCGCCGCCCCAAGGACGCTCATTGTGAACAGAACCTTTGGGGAGATTGACATCTGCGCCAGGAGGATGACGCTGAGCACGGTAACCATGGCTCGTCTGGACGACCGACCATCGAGGAACCTCAGAACGCACAGCACGGCGAGCGGAGGGCAGAAGATCAGAAACATCTGTAGGTCGCCAAAGAGCTGTCTCGTCTCGTAGATCCCGAACCCGTACGTGGCGCCGCCAAGGATCGACGCCCAAGGTGCGTTGGTAATATGTCGACAAAGCCAGTAGGCGGACCAGGCCGCCGTCACTGGCGCCAGGATCGCCACCAAGTTGTAAGCGACGAGCGGTCCCCAGAGGTACGTAATGGGCGCCACCGCAAAGCGAGCAGAAGCGGAGCGGTTGCGCCAGCGAGGTTGCGGCCGCCGGGGCTCCAAATCACGGGTGTGTGCAATAGGTTCAGGCCATGGAAGAGCGCGTGTGGGAACCACACGAAAGTCCAAGGAAACTGTGCGGCATCGCCGTGCGTCGTGCACGCGCAGGCCGAGCCGAGGTGCGCCAGTGCTGCACGGTCCCAGATCAGCGCCAGGATGAGGTACACGCCGAACGCGGTCAGTCCACCTCCACGCCCGAGATGACGCAGCAGCGCCGACAGGCGGTTCCGTTCCAGCAGAGCGCGAGGGGTCAAAGAGGTGGACCAAGGTTGGGAGTGAACCGCCGCACGCCACGCGAGCTGGGTACGCTCGCCAACGTCATCACAGTGCTCCCGATTCCGCGCATCCGCTTGTCGGCGCAGAGTTGAGCACGGCGATCCCACGCCCGTCGCGTGCCAGCACGGTGCTTCCCGCAAGGTGGGCCAACCGCCGCACGAGAAGCGGGTTATAGACCGAGCTCCCAATGAGCAGCTGGTAGCCGTTTGTGGACCTCGCCCACTGCTTGGTGTCCGCGGCCTGAAATGTGATCCAGCGATACAACAACTGCGGTGAATACTGCTCGAGCCTGGCGTCGAACGCGACCCGACCTGCAAGAGACGGGTCGTGCCACAGCAGGGCCGACGCGGCGTCATTATCGGCCAGGATACGATCGCACGGGTGATGCGCGGCGTAGGCGGCGGCAACGCTGATCGCATGCAGCGGCGTTAGCCCCTCGTACTGGGCTGGGCTCCGCGTCGCGAGGACCCCGACTCCGAGCGCTGCGAAACCGACTGCGGAGGCCGCCAAGACGAACAGGAACATGCGCTCGGGCACCCGGGTCGGTAGCCAAGTCCTCGCGGTGTCGGCCAGAAGCAACGTTGCGATCATCGCGAACCACACGTCGTTTCGGCTCGCGAACGCTGTCGCCAAGGCTGTCGCAGCGGTAGCGCTGACGAGTGGCCAGGACAGACGGCGACGCTTGACCAGGTGTGCGGTCACGCTGATGAGAACAAGCGCCAGGAGTGACACGAAGAGGATGAACGCAACGCTGGGAAACGGCGGTGGACGCCATTCAGGGCTGGCTGCAGCGATCACGCGGTTGCCAAGCAACTCGGTGTAGTAATGAATGATCTGGGTGCCGTAAGGGGTCGCCATCGGCATCAGCAACGCCCCGAACGCCAGCGCGACACACGGGAACGCGGATCGCCAGACGCCTCGTCGGGCCATGTTTAAGGCCCGATACGCGAGGTACGCTGCGGCTAGACCCGCCGCCATCAGGACCGAGCCGTGAACGTTCGCCCATAGCGCCAGCAACGGCAATAGCAAGATCAGCCGGCGTTGCGGACAATCGTGTTCAGAGTCAGTGAGACAAATCGCGAGCAGGACGGCGAACAACGGAAATGCGAATGTCTGCGCCCGGATGAACATGGCAGGAATGGCTGGGAGGACCGCCACGGCAGAGCAGCAAATCGCAAGCACAACCGAAGCTCCTCGTCTTAGCATCAGCGCCGCGAGCAAGGCATACGAGAACCCAATCGCTGCCACCGACAGCAGCGCGACGCCGGCGTATCCTCCGATCTTCCACGTTTCATAGTCGGTCAACTCAGCGAGCCATTGCTGGTCAATCCAGGCTCGGCCGCTGGCGGCGATCGTGAAGACTTCGTGGTGCGGAATGCCGTGGTTTGCTATCCACCGACCCGCATACAAGGTCATGTAGCTGTCGGACAGCAGGCTGCCGATAACGTGCTCAGCTGGTGCCAGGAGACCAAGAGCGCCGACGAAGGCGATCGCTGCGGCGCTTGACCAAGCCCGCCTGCTGATATGAGCGCCGGCGAATCCTACGTGCAACCACCCCGACGGACCGACGGCCGACGACGGTGCGGGAGACGTGGTACTCATGGTGGCCTCTCTCTACCGCGTCGTGCCGGCGTACCCGCCGGGCTCTCGGGAGACGGCGGGGATGCGTTCGGGCCGGGTTCTGGCGAGCCGGCCGCCCGCGCGCAGGCGCCGGACGCCTGTCGCCCAACGCACGGACCGCTCCTCCGGCGCGCCCTCGGCGACGGTCGAGCGGAACCTGCACAGCCGCCACACGACGATTGCCTCGAGTACGAGCCAGAGTGCGGCTGTCCTGGCCGGGTCGCCGTTGGGACTGTGCAGGAAGTTGCGCGAAGGGACAACGGCTTCGGAGATCACGAGCATCAGCGGCGCACACACAGGAACGAACCACAGTGCGGACAGCCTCGGAGAGACGAGCGCGATGGGCACGAACACGAGCACCATGTAGTGCTCCCAGACGATCGGCGAGGCGGTCAGAGCCGCTATCACCGCAAGGCCGAAGGCTCGCGCGTCGCCGTCTGGGCGTTTCGCAAACCGCCATGCGATACCGAGCAGCCCGCCGGTCGCAGCGAGTGCCGCCGCCTTGGCGAGCCCAGCGGGAACGCCGATCGCGAGCAGCACGGCGACGAGCGAGACCGCACGCCCCTCCTCGATCACCGAGAGGTTCGAGAGCATTCGCGGATACTGCGCCATCCCGTCGAATCCGATCACCGCCCAGGCCGCGAAAGTGGCCACGAGCCCGATCGCGATCGCGAGCGCGAGTGTGCGGAAGCGCCTGGTTACCAGCAGCCAGACGGCGAGCGGCCAGGGAAATAGCTTTGCGACGACGATCGAGGCGAGCGCGATCGCGGGTGGCCAGAGCCTCTCACGCCACCGCCACGCGACGCCGGCGCCGAGCACGAGCAGGGGACCCAGGGCGCCGAGGTCGAGCGAGAAGAGGAACGGCCACGACAGCAGGGAGACGGCCAGGCAGCGCCAGTCACGAACGCCGAGTAACCGTAACCCGAGAATCATCGCCCCGATCGAGAGAAGCGTGAACAGCGCCCCTGCCAGCCAGAAGGGCAGCAGACTCAACGGAACGACAGCCAGATTGGCAGGCGCGGGATACACCGGGATCGAGAATGCGTTCTGCGAGGTCGCGCCCAACGCGATCCCGCCCGCCCGCATCACTGCCGCCTGAGCCGCGAGGAAGCCCGGGCGATAAGGATCGTGGCCGTGGAGGATGGCCCGTCCCGCGTCGTACAGCCCCCCCTTGAAATCGAACAGGATGCGGTTGCCCTGAGTCCGCCACACGACGACGAGGAAGAACACGCAGGACCCGAAGAGCGCGATCAGCAGCAGCGCTCGACAGCCCGCCGTCAGCACACCCCGATGGCCAAGCTGCCCTCGCCTCATCCGGCCTCCCGAGCGCTGCGCAGGATCACCAGACGCTCGCCGTCGTCGTAGAGCACGCGACTGCCGGGCTCGGCCATGAACGCCTGCGCCGCGGCCGGCTCGTACTTCTTGTCGAGGACGAGGAGCCGGTATCCGTGGGCGCCTTGCTTCCAGTTTGTGCCGCTCACACCGAAGAGGTCTTGGAGTCCGTTGATCTGAGCGGGCGTCAGCAGCTCCCAGCGGGCGTCGTTGGCGATCCGGCCGCTCAGCGCCTGATCACGCCACAGGAGCCAGTCCGCGAACCTGACGTCGGTGAGCACCTTGAGCGACGGGTCGGCCCGGGTTGCGTTCTCGACGATCCTGAGGATGGGCGTGCGCTGGTAGTGCAGCTCGATCGTGGATGCCGGTCGCACCATCGTCACGAACACGCCGACCAGGACCGCGGCGAGGGCAGTGCCGGCGAGCAGCGCGTTGATCGCTCCCCGCCCGCGAATGGCCGACTGCCCGTTGCTCTCGGCACGCGTCCCCATGCCGAGAGCAACGGGCAGGATCATCAGCGCGAAGAGCCCGAAGAAGAGGAGGTTCCTGATCACGTCGACGCTCCCCGCGGCGAGCACCAGCAGGGCGAGCTGCTCCCAGAGCGTCGTTCGCGACCTGTGGCGAGCGATTGCCCACACCGCGATCGCCGCGGTGACGAAGAACACCACGGCCAGGACGGTCACCGACGTGATCGGCTGCCACTCGGTCACATTCTTCATGACCGAGCCGTCGAAGAACATCGTGCGGTAGTAGGTGAGGATGCTCACTCCGTACGGCGTCGCCAGCACGCAGAGCGGTGCGCCCAGCGCCAGAGTCAGCGGGCGCCGCCACTGGCGCGCTGAGGTGAGCAGCAGCTTCCTGCGCTCCCACGCCATCGTCGCCCCTCTCAGAGCCACCAGGAGGGCTCCCAGCGTCACCGAGCCATGGAGGTTGCCCCAGAGGACCAGGATCGGCAGGCACCAGTACACGCGACGCGAGGGAGCGCGGCTGTCGCTGGCGAGCAGGTAGGCGACGGCCACGAACAGCGGCATTGCGAACTCCTGCGTGCGGACCTCATGCGAGTACACGATCAGCCCCGCGCAGAGCAGGAAGGACAGCAGCACGGCACGCGCAGGAGCGCCTAGCTTCCGCGCGCCGACGACGGCGCCCGCGACGGCGCCCGCGAACAGCACCGTGTTCGCCACACCGACGAGGCCGAGACCGCCAAGGCGGTAGAGCGCGTACATCGCAAGCTGCGACAGCCACTGCTGGTCGATCCAGGTGGCCCCGTGGGACATGGAGATCAGCACCTCGTGGTGGGGCAGGCCGCTCTGCCAGACCTCGCGTCCGGCGACGAGCGCCAGCCAGCTGTCGACGTTGAACGCGGTCGGCAGGAAAGCAAGCAGGGCCACGGCCAGGGCCATGAGCGCTACGGCGAGCAGGACGTCCACCCCGGAGCGCGAGAACACGTCAGGAAGCGACCCGAAGCCGGCCCGCCTGCGGGCGGACCCGCGCGGAAACGCCAATGACGACATGCCAGTTGAATCGTCGGGCCGTGGCCGCGTCCCGAGCGACGATGCGGCAGGTCGACCTAGACGAAGGTCTAAGGAAGGGTCTCTGGTGCAGCCGATATCCCAGTAGATGACGAGCTCGCACCGGTCGAACCTGTACCTCGCCGCCACAGTGGGGGTGATCGTCGCGGTCGCCGCGCTGTCCGCGCGCGTGGGCGCGGACGCGCAGTGGCTCGCCGCGCTCGGCCACGTGATCGTGCAGCGACATTCGATCCCGACGGGGATCCCGTTCGCCGCCGCTCCGACGAGCCACTGGCACAACGCGATCGTCCTCGCGGAGCTCATATTCAACGGCCTGGAGCAGGCGCTCGGGGATCGCGGGCTGATGCTCGCCCAGCTGCTCGCCGTCGGCGTGGCTTTCGTGGTGCTCGGCCGCGACGCACGGGCGAGCGGCGCAGATCCGCCAGGGATCAGCGGCGCGCTGCTGCTAGCGGCGATCGGGGCGCTGTCCAGCCTCGCGATCGTGCGCGTGCAGCTCTTTTCGCTGGTTCTGTTTCCCGTCGTCGTAGCGCTCCTGAGAGCCGAGGCACGACGACCGTCGCGGCGGATCTGGCTCGTGGTCCCGCTGCTGGCGCTGTGGTCGAACCTGCATGGAACGGTGCTGCTGGGACTGGCCGTGGTCCTCGCGTACCTGGTCTGCTCGCGACTGCGCCGGGACCCGCTCGTGGCCGTGGGCGTCGGCGTGGCATCGATCCTGGCCTTGTGCCTGACGCCGGCGCTGGCGGGCACCGTCGCGTACTACCACGGCCTGCTCACGAACGTGGCAGCAGACCGTGGCCAGGGCATGTGGGCGGCGCTGTCGCTCACATCCCCGCTTGATCTGCTGCTGATCGCAGCCGCCCTCACGCTCGCCGTCAGCGTCGCGCGGGCACGTCCACAGCTGTGGGAGTGGGCCGTTCTCGTCGCACTCGGTGCCCTTACGATCCAGGCAAGTCGCAACGGCGTCTGGCTGCTGTTCTTCCTCGCCCCCCTCGCCGCGAGGACGATCAAGCCGACCCGCACCTGGCATACGTTGCTGGCGCCCGTGGCGGTCGCGTCGCTCGCCGTGATCGCCTTTGCCGTCGTCCGTGGTCCGACCCGCGACGACGCCGCCCCGGCGCTCCTCTCGCGTGCCATCGCCCTCGCGCACGGCTCACCGGTGCTCGCCGAGGATCAATTCGCCGAGCAGATCGCACTCGCCGGCGGGCGGGTCTGGGCGAGCGACCCGATCGATGCCTTCTCCAGGCGTGATCAGGCCATATACCTGGACTGGCTACAGGGGAGTCCGTCCGGACGCCAGGCATTGAACGCTGCGGTCCGCGTCGTGCTCGTCTCGCGGGGAAGCCCGGCGCAGACACTGATGGCGCGGACGCCGGGCTTCACGGCTGTAGGCGGCGACGCTACGGCCAGGATCTACGAGGTCAGAAGCGACTCAACTTCTCGCTAGGGTCGTGCTCGAGGTAGGAACCTCGAACTCGACGGTCGCGCCGGCACCAGAAGCGGTGTCGATGCGCAGTACCCCGCCCGCCTGCTCCACGCGTGCGGTCAAGGCGGCGAGTCCGAGGTGACCGGGACGCAGTCGCAGCCCCTGGGCGACGTCGAACCCCACCCCGTCATCGCGGACTCGGACGACTTGGCGTCCGTTACCCGCCGTGAGCGACACCTCCACGTGGGAGGCGTGGGCGTGCTTACGAACATTCATCAAGAGCTCCTGGGTGATGCTGAAGAGGAAACCGCGCATCGGAGGGTCCAGGGCTGCCGTTAGCTGGTCGTCGAGCGTGAACTCGAGGTTCTCCTCTTGCTCCGGGCGCTCGAAATACGCGCGCAGCGCCGCCGCCAGTCCCACGTTGTAGAGCTCGGGCGGCTGTAGATCGAAGAGCAGGCTTCGCAATCGCTGAGAGGCGAACTTCACCGTCTCCTCTAGTCGCTCCAGCTGAGCTGTCGCCTGCGGGTTGTCGACCAGGGGGCGTAGATTCGCAAGTCCCAGACCGACGGCGCAGATGGCCTGCAGCGAGTCATCGTGCACGCCATCGGCGATGCGATGGCGCTCCTGCTCCCGCAGGCCCGGCACGACTCGAACCGGCGCACACGCCGACAATCGCCGAGCGGGGACCGCTCCTGCCTTGCTTTCCGCGACCGTCATTTGGCGAACCACCAGCGTTCCGTTCGCGATCTGTGAATCGATGTCAGCGAGACGTTCTGCGCGTCGCTCTTCTTTGCCGCGCCGGATCGTCGCTGCCCGCTTCGCCGCGGCGCGGCTTCGTCCCTTTTCAGGGAGCGATGGGCTTGTCTGATTCGTCGTCACCTTAGATCGGTGCACGATCGCTGCGGATGATTCGCTGGGCATACCAGCTCCTCTCGGGGTCTCCCCGTGCCGTGAGCAGGGGGTAGCCGCACGTGGGGCGGGCAAAGGCACAAAAACCCGGACGGCGGTGTATCAGTGTTATCGGCTACTGGGCAAGATTACTTAGCGAGGTCGCCGGACTGAGCGATTAACCATCCCCCCGGTATCAACACGCCCGAGCTAATATCCCCACTTTGGGGTAATACTGGCGAGCGCGTATCCCTCCTTTGGCTGGATCGCGTCGATTAACCATCAAGTCGGATCGCCGGGGCGCCACACGGTTGCCCCTCGTAATATGCCTGCGAGTGCGCTAGATTTGCTGTTGGCTCCGAGTGTCTCGCTCTTCTTACTCCCGAGCGCCGTCCACTAACAGAAGAGCACAGTGAGGAAGTCGCCATGCTCACTGCATCGCATGACCCAGCTTAACCGAGAGCGTCGAGGGTCCGCGCTCAAGGGAGTGCATCTCGCGGCTCTGGTGGATGCGTCGGCGGACGCGATCATGAGCGCCGACACTGAAGGGACGATCACGACCTGGAATCGCGCCTCCGAGGAGCTTTACGGTTATGCCGAGGAGGAGATCGTCGGACGGCCGCTGACCGTGCTCTGCCCGGTGGAGAGGATGGACGAGCCGGCGCGGCAGTTGCGGCGAGTCGCCGACGGGAAGTTGGCCGTCCAGTTCGAAACTCAGCGTCTGCACAAGGATGGTTCGCTCCTCGACGTGTTGGTAACAGACTCGAGGATCATGGAAGCCGGCTCACTCAGCGGGTTCTGCATCGTGACCCACGAGATCGGCGAACGGGTCCGATCGCGCGATTGGCTCGAGGAGAAGGTTCGTGTGGGCACGCAAGACCTCGTCCGCTCGCGCGCCGAGACGCTGCGAAGCTTGGCACTCGCGGCCGAGTACCGAGACTATGACACCGCCCTGCACACCGAGCGGGTAGGCGCAAACGCCGCGCGACTCGCCTCAGAGCTCGGCGAGCCCGCGAGCGCCGTGGCTCTGATCGGCAAGGCTGCGCCACTGCACGACGTCGGCAAGATCGGAATCCCCGACGGGATCCTGCTCAAACGGGGGAAGCTGAGCTCGGCGGAGTCACAGGCCATGAAGCAGCACACGATCCTGGGGGCACGGATCCTCGCGGGAAGCGACGGTGCGGTGCTCCGGCTGGCCGAGCAGATTGCTCTTACTCACCACGAACGCTGGGACGGCAACGGCTACCCGGCGGGGCTGGCCGGCGAAGCGATCCCACTTGCGGGTCGCCTCGTCGCCGTTGCCGACACCTTCGATGCGATTACGCACGAACGCCCATACAGGCCCGCGGCAACCGTGGAGATAGCTCTAGCGGAGATCTCCCGGTGCAGCGGAAGCCAATTCGACCCCCGTGTTGTTACGGCAGTCATGCGACTGCACCGCCGACTCGCCGACTCGCAGGCCGGGTAACGCTGCGCCGGGGGCGCGGGGTGCGCTTTTGTCCAGTAGGTGGCGACGGTGTCAAGCGCGGCCCGCCGCGGGCCGATGGGGGCCCTGACAGAAAGTCAACCGCCGGGCTCGGACAGCCCCCTCCTTTGGAAGGGGCTCTTCTATGTCTGGTTTCGTGCATTGGTTGATGCGGCTCGCTCAGCCGTCCGCCGGCGCCGGCAAGCGCCCGGTGAAGGCCCTGTGCCTCGGAGTGCTCGCGTGCGGCACGCTGATCGCCGGCTTGGGGCCAGCCGTCCCGTCGGCACTCGCCGCTTCGACTCCCACGGTGGACCTCGGCCAGGCATCGACCTACGCGGTGTTGAGCGGCGCCTCGGTCGGCAATACCGTCAGCGCCCCCGGCACACCCTTCACAACGCTCCGGGGCGACCTTGGCGTCTTGGCGGCCGCACAGCCCACGGGCTTCCCCCCCGGCGTGGTCACCGGGGCGATCCGCGTCGGCACCACGGTCACCCCGGCCTATACCGATCTCGTCACTGCGTACAACGAAGTCGCGGGCCGAACAGGCGGTACCGTGATCGCGGGTGACCTCGCCGGCGATACTCTCTCCCCTGGCTTGTACTCGGCCGCCGGCGCTGTCGCCGACACTGGAACGGTGACCCTCGACGGCGGAGGCGACCCGAATGCCGTCTTCGTCTTCCAGGTCGGAGGAGCGCTCAATTTGGCGGCCGGCGCCCAGGTCAAGCTGACTAACGGCGCCCAGGCGGAAAATGTGTTCTGGCAGGTCAACGGCGCCGCTGCCGTCGGCGCGGGCGCCAGCTTCGCGGGAACGATCATGGCGCTCAACGCAGTCGCGATCGGTGCGGGCACGGAGGTCAACGGCCGCGCGCTGGCCCTCGACGGCGCGATCTCACTGAACTCCAACGAGTTCTACAGCGCCCCGCCCGTGGTCGCCATCACCGGCGGACCGACCGCAATAACCAACGACTCGTCGCCGACGATCAGCGGCACGACCGACATCACGGCGCCGGGGACGGTAACTGTGACGATCGATGGCCGGACCCTCGCGGCGACCCCTTCCGCCGGCGCATGGTCGGTGCCCTCAGGAATTCTGGCGGACGGTACGTATTCGGTCGTTGCCTCGGTCGTGGACGGCGCTGGAAATCAGGGGAGCGCCACCCAGCTGCTGACCATCGACACGGCGGTGCCCGTCGTGACCATCGACGGGGGGGCGTCCGTGATCACGAACGACCCGACCCGGACGATCTCCGGTACCACCGACGCCGCGCCCGGCACGATCGTGACCGTGACCGTGGACGCGCAGACCCTGACCGCGCTCGTGCAACTCGCGGGAACGTGGAACGTGACCCCGGTCGCCCTCAGCGACGGTACCCGCACCATCACCGCCACGCTCACCGATGCTGCCGGCAATGTGGGCACCACCACCCAGGTGCTCACCGTCGACACGGTCCCGCCCGCGGTAACGATCACCGGCGGGGCGAGCGCGTTGACCAACGATCCGACACCGGAGATCTCCGGGACGGCCGACGTCGCGCCCGGCACGACCGTGACCGTGACCCTCGCCGACCAGACGCTGCAAGGGCTGGTCGGCCTCGGCGGGACCTGGTCGGTGACCGCCGCCGCCCTGTCCGACGGCCCGCACCGCGTGGTCATGTCGGTCACCGACGCGGCCGGGAACGTGGCCAGCGCCACCCAGACGCTGACCGTCGACACCGTGGCGCCAATCGTCGCGATCACCGGAGGAGCCACGGCGACGACGACCAACCTCGATCCGACGATCGTCGGGACCTCCAACGCCGCGCCCGGCACGACGATCACGGTGTCAATCGCCAGCCAGACGATGACCACGCTCCTGCAGGGCGACGGCACATGGAACGCGACCCCGACCTCGGTCGGCGTGGGCACATGGCAGGTCGTTGCCTCGGCCCCAGACCCTGCCGGCAACGTCGGCAGCGCCACGCAAGCCCTCACGATCACCTCCCCCGCCCCACCGAGCGCGGGCGGGGCCGGGCAGACCGGCGGAAGCGGGCAGACGGGCGGGACCGGAGAGACGGGCGGAACCGGAGAGACGGGCGGAACCGGAGAGACGGGCGGAACCGGGCGAACGGGCGGAAGCGGACAAACCGGCGGAACGGGCTCAACTGGCTCCGGCACGACCCTTACGCTGAGGCTGTCGGCGCTCCGTTACCGGGCAGCCCGTGGCAAGTCGGTGCCGATTCCGTTCATCCTGAGCGCCGCGGCCCGCGTGACGCTCACCGTGTGGCGCGGGAACAAGGTGGTCGCGACGCTGAGCACGACGCGCCGTGAGGCCGGTCGCGGCGAGCTCACCTGGAATGGAAGGATCAAGCGAACGCTCGCCACCGCTGGGGTCTACAAGCTGATCGTCCGCGCCGTGTCACCGGCGGGCGGATTGGCTCGCGACGCCGCGACGGTGAGCATCAGCTCGTGAACGCGATGGCGCCCTAAGCCTGGATCCACCGATCCTGCGGTCGTCTCGACCCATTATCGGTGGATCCAGGCTAAGGGCCCACGAACCTAAGCGACGGGCGGGGGCGTTCCCTCGGCGCTGGCCGGCAGCGCCGGGTCCCAGGCACAGACGGCGCAGGCGTGCTGGAAGGCCGAGCGGGCGAACTCGATCCCCGCCGCCCGGGGGTCCGGGCCGGCGAGGACGTCATCCCAGTCGAAGACATACTCGCCGAGGGCGTCGTCCCACCGCACCGCCGCCGGCGAGAGCGTCGCCGCGGCGAACGCCTCGGGCGCCGGGTGAGCGTAGGCATAGAAGGCCGCTCTGCCGTAGCGCGGGTCGCCCGGCCACCAGCCGACGGCGAACTCTTGCACGTCCATCGCGTTGCGCATGATGAAGTCGTCGGACGGCGGATCGGCGGGGAGCCCGGAGAAAAGGTTGACCGCGAGGTCGAAGGACCCCCACCATGCGTTGACCGGCGTCGAGCGGCCGCGGTAGGGAGCGCGGAAGGCTGCCAGGA
>Ga0302324_100007766_pt1 | contig 22735 bp, 21 predicted proteins | sample Palsa_T0_1_FD_201949 | JGI IMG/M metagenome (GOLD analysis project Ga0302324, IMG submission 201949) | Peat permafrost microbial communities from Stordalen Mire near Abisko, Sweden - Palsa_T0_1 | ecosystem: Environmental > Terrestrial > Soil > Palsa > Peat permafrost | place: Sweden: Abisko...
AGCGCGGTTGCGTTCACGCCGCGATAGATCGGGCCGTCTTCGGTGATGGTAGAGATGCCGCTATCCATCACCGGCAGATCGGCCGACTTGAGCCCCTGCCCTTCGACCAAAGGCGCGCGCCGGTTCTTGAGGCTGCGCACGTCTTCCGCCCGATAGCGGCGGCCGCGCGCGCCTTCGCCAGTCGGCTCGGAGCGCACCAGGCCGCGGCTTACATAGGCATAAAGTGTGGCGGGCGAAATCGAGAGCTCGGCCGCCGCCTCACCTGCGGAAAGATATAACGGTTCGTCCGAATTATTCATGTTGATTAAGCTAATCAAGATTGATCAATATCGCAAGCAGGCCGATCTTTTGTGCAACGCAGCAAAGAGGGATCGACCATGACACTCCAGACCAGAACAGCCATCGGGCTCGACGGCGTCGCCGCTGCCGAAACCGCCCTTAGCCATGTGGACGGGGAAAAAGGCGAACTCATCATCGCGGGCGACAATGTCGGCCGCCTCGCCCGCTCGACCGGCTTCGAAGGCGTGACCGCCCGGCTGTGGTCCGCGGGCAGCGGCACGGCGATCACGGAAGCAGAAGTCCGCGCCCGGCTCGGCGAAGGTCGCCGCCGCGCGTTTGGCCGCCTGCCCCAATTGCTCGCCGCCGCCGAAGGGCTTTCGGTGGTTGACGGATTTCGCGCGGCGACCGCCTGCCTGCGCGCGGAGCACGGACTCTCGGACGACGCGGTGATCGTCGGCGCGCTGCCGGTGATCGCGACGTCACTCGCGCGCCGCGCCAAAGGCGACGCGCCCATCGCGCCCGATGCAACGCTAAGCCACGCCGCCGACACGCTACGCATGCTGCGCGGCAACAACGGACCCACGCCGGACGAAGCAGCTGCACTCGACGCCTATTTCGTGACGGTGTGCGATCACGGCATGAACGCATCGACTTTCGCGGCACGCGTCGTTGCTTCCACCCGCGCCGATCTTTTCGCATCGATCACCGCCGGCTATTGCGCGCTGACGGGACCCCTCCATGGCGGCGCACCCGAACCCGTGCTCGAAATGCTCGATGCGATCGGCACCGAAGAGCGCATCGTGCCGTGGATCGATGCGGCGCTCGCACGCGGCGACCGTCTGATGGGTTTCGGCCATCGCGTCTATCGCGTGCGCGATCCGCGGGCGGACGTGCTTAAGACCGTGGTCGAGAAATTGGGCGCCAGCACGAAGCAACTCACTTTCGCGGCGAAGGTCGAAGCCGCGGCGCGGGCGGCGCTGGCGGAATCCAAGCCGGATCGACCGCTCGATACCAATGTGGAGTTTTATACCGCCATCCTGCTCGACGCGTTGGCCATTCCGCGCCAGGCTTTCACACCGATCTTCGCCGTCGCGCGCGCGGCCGGCTGGACCGCACATGCCCGCGAACAACAGCGCAACGGGCGGCTGCTGCGTCCGAGTTCGCTCTATGTGGGCCCCCAGCCGGCGGAATAGGCGCGTTCGCCGAACGGCAAATCGCGGGATGCGCTACGCCAGCAGCTCCGGAATGAATTCCTTGACGATCCGCCTTGCGATGTCGGCGGTTTCGGGTCCGTGTTTGGCTTCGCCTTCATAGGGCACGGACCGCAGCCGCTTGTCGGGGCTGTAGCCGCCCTCGACCGGAAGACCGAACCGCGCGCAAAAGGGCGTGTAGTGCTTTTCGAAATGATGCGTGTCGTTGACGTTCTGGACGACGATGCCCCGCACCGGCGCGCCGCTTTGCAGCGCCTGCTCCAACCCGGGCGGCGTGGACCAGCGATTCTCACAAAGAGCCGCGTTCTCGTGCGGCGTGTGCGCGGGATCGAACGCGGCGGAGAAAGGCCCGTAGCCTGTCGAATAATAGTCGATGATGCGCGTCTGGCCGTTGATCGAGATGAATTTGGCGCCGCCCAGCGCGCAAGCGAGCCTGACAGATCCATATCCACCCGCGGAACCGCCTATAAACACGACCCGGTCGGCACCGATGTTCATGCGCGCCGCAATCCGGTGCACGATGTCCGCGAGGCCCGCGGTCGCATCGCGCGCAAGATCGCCGACAAACCAGCCGGCCGGGATATCCCGGTGCTCGTAAATGAGGGGATCGAAGATACTCAAGATCGGCGCCCGGAAATAGCTATGCTGCTTCCAGCGGGCCAGCACCGGCAGCACCTTGGCGCCCGCCACTCCGCCATGCAGGGCGACAATAAGATGGTCCGCGGTGCCGCGGCGGTTCAATCGGCAATCGTAATGAAATCCGTCTTTCCGAATCGACACATCGAGAAGATCGCCGCGGCCGTCCAATTTCAAATCCCGGACATCCTTGACGATTTGCGGATTGAATTGCGCCGGATCGGAGTTGCGCCCCCCTCTTTCGCCTCGAAATGCGACGCGGTTCAGGAGACTCTTCAAAGGCTCCCGTATGCCGGCCGGCAGATTGCGAAACGCGTTCCGAAGCAAGGGGCACTCATTCGCTTGAATCCGCGAACATACGGATAGAACGCATCCGTGTCCGGCGAGGATCAAGTTACCTCTCAATTGCCTACGGGGGCAATGGCGCGTGGTGAAGAACCGGAACCGTCGGTGCACAGCCAAGACTTGCGATCATGGCAGCATTCTATTGCAAAGGAACTTAGCGCGCGGAGTTTGTGTCGAAAGCAATCGCCCCGCCGCGCAGACTCCGCACTATTCCAGCAGTTCCGGAATCAGTTCCTTGACGATCCGCCTTGCAATGTCGGCGGTCTCGGCTGCGTGTTTGCGTTCGCCTTCATAAGGCACGGATCTGAGCCGCCTGTCCGCACTGTAGCCGCCCTTCAGGGCCAAACCGAACCGCGCGCAAAAGGGGGTGTAATGCTTTTCGAAATGGAACTTGTCGTTGACGTTCTGGATGACCACGCCCCGCACCGGCGCGCCGCTTTGCAGCGCCTGCTCCAATGCGGGCGGCGTCGACCAACGGCTCTCATAGAGGGCGGCGTTCTCGCGCGGTCCGTGCGTGGGATCGAACGCTGCGGAGAAAGGCTCAAACAGGCTCGGATAATAATCCGCGATGCTTGTCTGGCCGTTTATCGAGATGAATTTTGCGGCGCCCACGGCGCAAGCCAGCCTGACGGACGCGAACCCGCCCGACGAGGACCCCAGGAAGACAATACGGTCGGCGCCGATGTTCATTTGTCCGGCAATTCTGCGCACGATATCCGCGATAACTGCGGTCGCATCGTGCGCGAGATCGCCGACATACCAGCCGGCCGGGATGCGCGGGTGTTCGTAAATGAGCGGATCGAAGACACTCAGTATCGGAGCCCGAAAATAGAAATGTTGCGTCCATCGGGCCAGCACGGGCAGCGCCTTGGCCCCTGCCACGCCGCCATGCAACGCGACAATGAGATGGCCCGCGTTCCGGCGCCGGTTCAATCGGCAATCGTAGCGGAATCCGTCTTTCCGGACCGAAATATCGAGAATCTCGTCACCCGCCGCCAGCTCCAGGCCCTCAAGATCTTCGAACACTTTGGGATTGAAATGCGCGTTCGGCGGCATGGCGTCCTCGGATTGTCGAGGAGCCTTTGAGGACAATATGCCCGTCCAGGCCTTCCTGGCGGGGGCCTTCGGCTTCGGGGCGTACCATTGCGGATGCAGCAGGACCAGGCTGCAGATCCCGGTCAATGCTGAAATCGACGCTGTTGCGAAAGCTGCATCGACGACAAACGGCTTTGAAGAAATGCCGCGCGCACGTATCCCTATCGCGCCCGAATTGTCCGAAACATAGAGCGTGGGTGCGAAACGGTGCCCGTCGCGAAACACGCTGCCATCGACCCAGTATCGCAACCCGAACCGCTCGCCGATATATTTGAACGAATACCGACCCAGCTGTTCATTCAGTCTCTCTGCCAACGGCGAATCCGCCACCGAAACCCGCACACCCCGCGACGTTTCCGCGAAGAAGTCGCGCCCATGAACGCCAAGCGCCTTGAATGCGCTGTTGCCGTGTGTATTGCCGTATCGGACGACAAGCCCTTCGGCGGAAAAGCGCGCGAGGATGTCTTCGATTTCCGCGTAGACGTCGCCGCGCCGCTGGATCGCGTCGATCACATCGAGATGCAGCCCGAGCCGATGACCCATCCCCTGGATGATCCGAAGCTGTTTCCATGAACGTCGGGAACCGAAAAAATCCCGGTTCAGATGGTGCGGCCCCATCATAAAATAAAGGCCGGCAATTCCCTTCTCGTGCTCCGCCTGCGCCATGCCCACGGCGCGATCGAGATCGTGGTGAATATCGTGCTTCAGGACGGCAAGCGCCTTCCCATCCTCGTCTCCATTCGAGGGCAGGTCTTCCGGAAAGCCGAACGCGGTGCCGCCGGCGCGCAACGCCGAAAGCCACTCGATCGCATCCTCCAGAACGAATTCGACCTTGTCGTCGCCCCGAAACACGATACGCCTGTAGATGCGTTTCAGAGGGCCCCGAACGCTCGGCGGCAACATTTCGACGCCCTGCGTGGCGACACGCCAGGAAAATCGCTTCAAGGAGGTGCCCGCCTGCAGCTTTCCGAACTCCTTAGGGAACACCCAGGCGCACTCAAGTGCTATAGCGGATAAAGAGACCGATTTGTTTCGCGTGCGGCAGGAGCGGATTGAAGCCCAATTTACGATACAGGGCAATGGCTGCCGCGTTGTCCGTGGCCACGTGCAATGCGATCTTCTCGCCACCGATTTCCGCGATCAGGCCTTTCATCAGTCGAGACGCGACGCCCCGCTTGCGATACGCGGGCGAGACGGCAACGCGAGCCAGATATAAGCCGTCTCCGGAATAGGGCTCAATTTCGGCAACATATTCCTGCATGCGCGCCAGACAGCTGCGGCGATCTTCCCTCGGCAGGCGTTTCAGGAACCGTGCGAGAGACACCTGGCGCCTGATGGCGAGCGAAGACGCGTCGAACGCCGCCGCTACGCCGGCCGGCACATCGCCCTCGCGCAACACCCAGATCGACTCCAGTTCCGTGCCGGCCGCCAAGATCTGGGACGCGATCTCTTCAAGCAATTCGGAGTAGGGCAGCGCGAAAACTCCGTAATATCCGGCGGCGGCCTCTTGGATCAGTGTGGCGAGCCTCATCCGTTCGGCGGGGTTTCGCCGCCATTGCTCGTCCGTCAGGCGCGCGAGTTTGAACAAGGCAGTCAGCTTTTTGATTCGATGAGATCGGCGAGCTCGCCCAGATTTTTGAACCGGACATATTCCTCGGGCTCGAATGTGATTCCGAACCGGTCCTCGATCTCCACGATCAATCCGACATGGGCAGTGCTATCCCAGCCTGGAACGTCGTCGGCCGTCACTGCCCGGTCGAACGACGCGCGGTAATCCGGAAAGACGTCCGACAAGACGCCCTTCAGTTTCCGGAAAGTCTTGTCCGACGATTCTTTCAAGACGTTGCGTCTCCCCGCAGACGTTCGAATAGTTCCGCGCAAGCCTTACGGTCGATCTTGTCGTTTTCATTCCTAGGAACGCGCGTCACGGCGAGTATCCTTTCGGGCACGGCATATTTGTCCAGCAAGCCGCCGAGCTGCAACCTGAGGCGGGATTCGTCGAATGCGCCCTCGTCGCCGGATTCCACGACCGCCGCCAATGCTTCGCCGCGCTTGAACGCGCACGCAACCGGCCAGCCGCAACTGCGGAGCGCGGCCGTCACCTCGTCGAGTTCGACCCTGTGTCCCCGCAGCTTGACCTGGAAATCCATCCGCTCGCGGAAATAGATCCGACCCGCATGCCGCTCGGCCCAGTCGCCGGTAAAATATGCGCGAACCGGCTTTCCGTCGACATCGACACTGCGAAATGCCGCCGCCGTCTTCCCGGGATCGCGCCAATAGCCTTCGGCAAGCTGCGGGCCAGAGATCGCGATCTCGCCTTCGTCCGGATGGGCGCCGCCAACAAGGTCCAGCTGCATGCCCGCAATGGGATCGCCGAGTGCAGCGGATGCGCGCACGAACTCGCGATAATTCCCCGAATTGAGAGCGAGACAGCTGACGGCCACGGTCGCTTCGGTGGGGCCATAGGTGTTCTGAATTCGCAGCGACGGCAGGGCCGCGAATATCCCGTCGAGAATTTCTCCGGACAGGGGCTCGCCGCAGAAATTGATCAGCCGCAGGCTTGCGAGATTTTCGGCGTTCAGCTGGCGCGCGGTCATCATTAGCACGACGGCACTGGGCGTCGAATTCCAGATCGTGATTTTTTCGCGTTTGATGAATCGCGCCGCGGTCAACCGATCGGCTTCGGTTGCGACCGGAATGAGAACGGCGCCATGACACAACGCGCCGAAAATATCCGTCATGCTGATGTCGAAGCCGAGATTCGGCTGCTGGGAAACGCGATCGTCCGGGCCGTAGCCCAGTGTCGCAAGCCAGTCGACATAATTGGCGAGGGCGGACGCCGACACGACGACGCCCTTTGGCGTTCCGGTCGATCCCGACGTGAACATGATATAGGCGCGCGGATTGCGGGAGCCGGCGCCGTCGAAGCTGCGATCGCCCGCGACCGTCGCGGGATCAATGGTCCTTGTGGACGACGCGGCGGAAGAAATCGCTGCGGCGAGCGAGCCCTCGGCTACGATAATATCCGGCTCCAGATTGGCAGCGATTTTCTGCAACTTGCTGATGGGTGAGCTGATGTTGACCGGGGTGTGAATTCCGCCGATCAGCATCGAGGCGAGGATGGCTGCATAAGCATCGACTGACGGCGGCAGCGCGATCAGAATGCGCGGGCTCGCGATTTCGCAAAAGCTTTGCGCGAGCTTGCGCACGCAGTCCTCAAGCTGGGCATATGTCCGGTGGCCATCGGGCATCGAGATCGCCGCACGGCCGGGATGGCGGGACGCGCTCACCAGGAATCGGTCGACGGGATGGATCATTGTGCCGTGTTCCATATCTCAGGGAGCGATCGCGGACCCGCAATTTCATCATTTCGCAGGCGGCAAATCTGACTGCCCCGCCGCTGAAATGCTAGTGCGCTATCCAATCCCGGCATTCCGATGCTGCGGGTTTGCGCCCAACCCATTCGGGGCTTAGCGTCTCCTATTGCCTTGGGCCGATGTTTTGGGGGAAAGCCGATGACGAAATCCTTATGGATCGCGGTCGTTGCCGTTGCGCTTTCGGGCACGTGCCACGCGGCGGATGTGCAGACGCCGGATCCCCATTGGAGCGACTGCGTCTTTGCTCCCACCGCGACAACCGCCGATTCGTGCAACGCGATCATTCAGGGCGGACAGGAAACCGGCGTGACGCTGGCAAAGGCTTATTTCTATCGCGGCCATGCTTACGATCTCGGCAGCAAATACGATCTCGCAATCGCCGACTACACCCAGGCCCTGCAACTCAACCCCGATCCGTCCCGTTCGGCCGGCCTTTTCGAATACCGCGGCGCGGCCTACGCGAACGAGAAGGATTATAGCCACGCATTGACCGATCTCGATCGGTCGATCCAATTGAACACGCAATCCGCCATTTCCTATCTTGTGCGCGGCCAAACGCATGAAGCGATGAAAGATTATAATGGCGCACTTGCGGACTTCGACCGGGCGATTGCGCTAAACCCCGGCGACGCCGAATATCTCAATGCGCGCTGCTGGGTGCGAGCGCTGGCTGAACAGCTCGATGGCGCGCGCGCGGATTGCGACGCGGCACTCGCGGCCAAACCGGGTTACGAGCCCGCGCTCGACAGCCGCGGATTGATCAATCTCAAGCTGGGCCGGTTTCAGGACGCCTGGAACGATTACGACGCAGCAGTGCGCACGAGCCCCAACGGCGCAAGCTGGAGGTACGGCCGCGGTATTGCCGCATTGCGGCTCGGACGCACAGCGGAGGGCCAAGCCGATCTTGCGGCGGCGGCGAAACTCTATCCGAATATCGCGGAGAGCTACGCAGGAAACGGTATTGCGCCGTAGCAGAGAGGTACTTGAAACGCGCGGAGGTTCTCATGCTGACAGGTCATTGCTTGTGCGGGCGGGTTCGCTATGAGGCGGATGCCGAGTTCGGGCCCATCATCCATTGCCATTGCGAGACCTGCCGACGCACGCACGCATCCGCATTCTCGAGTATCGTATCGGTGCCGCGCGAAAGATTCCGCTGGGTCGCGGGCGAGGAGTTTCTTTCGAGCTTCGAGTCCTCGCCGGGAAAGTTTCGCCGTTTCTGTTCCGTCTGCGGTTCGCATCTGTTCGCCGAGCGCATCGCGAATCCGCATGTGATGCTCAGGCTCGGCTGTCTCGACACGCAAGAAAAACCCCGCGCACTCGGCCATATCTGGCGCTCCGACGCCGCGAGCTGGTACGACCCGAAAGATATCCTCCCGGAATTTCCGGAGTCGTACGTCGCCCGCTGACGGTGCCGGCTGTCACACGCGGCTCATGGTCCACTGATTGGCGCAGCCCTTGCTGTCGATGCCGATGAGCGAGACATATTCGGCGATGCCGCTGCCGGTGACGGCACCATAGGCGGCATTGTAGGACTGACCACTGAGCGTCACGGTTGTGCTCGTGTTTGAAAACGTGGACTTTCCGCTGTTCGGCGCCTGCGCGAGCTGAGTGCCTTCGAGATTGTCCGGACCGCCGCCGGAGCTTTGAAGCAGCATCGGCGAGCCTTCGATGTCCGTTGAGCTATAGGTCAGCGTCGACTTGCTCGGGTTGAACGTCACGGTGCCGCCCTCGAACCTGATATCGCCCCAGCCGCCATAATTGCCGCCGCCGTTGAGATTGATCAGCGACGGGGATCCGTTCGTGTAATTCACCAGAATGGTCGGCTGGCAAAAGGAACTGTGCGAATAGGCATAGCTTCCCGAAAGAGTGGGAACTGCCGTCGTCAGCGTCGCCGCTGCGGCGCCGGCCGCAATGAGACTGGCGCCCACAAACGCGGGCGCAAATGATTTCCAATTCATCGATTTCCCCAGACTGGATTTTCCGGACAATCCCGGAATGACAGCAGCCTAACGCGACCGCGGCATATCCTGCGATAGACCGCTTGACCGCTTTTGTTTCTTATGGTGTATTAAGAACATAACAGGAACATAACAATGCCCCATGACGGCTATCTAGATTATGTCGAGCTGCCGGGATCGGACATTCCGGCGACCAAAGCTTTTTACGGCTCGGTCTTCGGCTGGTCGTTCACCGATTACGGACCGGACTATGTCGCCTTCGAGAGCGGGGGCCGCAATGGCGGCTTCAACGCGGAGCGCAAGGTGGTGTCCAGAGGCGGGCCGCTGGTTGTGCTCTATGCGGCCGATCTCGACTCCCTGGAGGCGAAGGTTGCGGCCGCGGGTGTGGAGATCGTCTCGCGCGAGACCTTCACCGGCGGACGAAGATTTCATTTCCGCGATCCCAACGGCAACGAAATCGCGGTCTGGACGGACAAGTAACGGCCGCGTTGAGGCGCGGCCGCCGCCAGTTGGCGGGCGCGGTGCCGCCATGCAAGAGTGACCTCAGAGAATCCATGCCGCGGGCCGCAACCGGCGCCGGCTCATTCCTCAAGGGGGCAATCTGCATGGCCGGAATTCCGGAAAATCCGACACCCGTGCTTGACAACGAGCTGAAGAGGGCTCTCGGCCCGCTGCATCTGATCGCGCTGGGTATCGGCGCCATCATCGGCGCCGGCATTTTCGTCCTGACCGGACACGCGGCAGCCGGATATGCAGGCTCCGGCGTCGTCATCTCCTTCGCCATCGCGGGCACGGGCTGCCTGTTCGCAGGGCTGTGCTATGCCGAATACGCCGCGATGATCCCCGTTGCGGGCAGCGCCTACACTTACACTTACGCCACGATGGGACGGTTCCTCGCCTGGATCATCGGCTGGAATCTCGTGCTCGAATATCTCGCAGCCGGCTCGACGGTGGCTGTGGGCTGGTCCAGCTATTTCAGCGACTTCATGGCCAAGCAAATACACATGCCGATCGCGACGGCGTTCTCCACCGCGCCCGTTTGTGTGGTAGGCAATCCGCTCCCCTGCCCGCAGCTCGACGCGAGCCACGCCTTCCTGCACGAATTTTTTCTCAGCGGCGCCTATTTCAATCTTCCCGCCGTGTTGCTGGTGGCGCTCGTCACCTTTGTGCTCATCGTCGGCGTCAACATGAGCGCCAACTTCAACAACCTTATGGTTGCGATCAAACTCTGCATCGTGCTGCTGGTGATCTTTGTCTGCTTCTCGCATGTCGTGCCGGCGAACCATGTGCCGTTCATCCCCGCCAACACGGGCACCTTCGGACATTTCGGCTGGACGGGAATCTTCCGCGCCACCGGCGTGATCTTCTTCGCCTATATCGGTTTCGATGCCGTCTCCGTCGCGGCTCAGGAAGCGCGAAATCCGCAGCGCGACGTTCCCCTCGGCATATTGGGTTCGCTGCTCATCTGCACCGTGCTTTACATGCTGATGTCGTGGGTCCTGACGGGCATTGCGCCCTATCAAACGCTGAATGTCGCCCATCCCGTTTCGCAAGCCGTCGAAGCGCTGACCGGTCCCGGCGGAACGGCGTGGCTTGCGCCTTACGTGAATCTGGGCGCCATCGTCGGTCTCGCCTCGGTGGTCCTGGTTTTGCTGCTCGGCCAATCGCGCATCTTCTATGCGATGGCGAAGGACGGCATGATCCCGCCGATTTTCGCAGAGGTGCATCCGCGCTTCAAAACGCCCTGGCGCGGCTCGCTGATCACCGGCGTGTTTTGCGCGCTGTTGGCGGGCGTGCTGCCGATCGACATCCTGGGCGAGCTTGTTTCCATTGGAACATTGGCTGCCTTCGTAATCGTCTGCGCCGGCATCATGGTGCTGCGCGTGCAGCGGCCGAAGGTGAAGCGGCCGTTTCGTACGCCTTTTGTGTGGTTCGTCGGTCCCGCCGGAATCGTGATGTGCCTGTTCATGATGGTGTTCCTGCCGGAGGACACATGGATTCGTCTTGGCGTCTGGACGGTGATCGGATTGATCATCTATCTCGCCTACAGCATCCGGCACGCCCAGCCGCCGCGCTGGAAGCTCGTCGACGAACCGCCACCGGCCGAGTGACCGGAGCACATAATCGATGACCGACACGAGCCTCGACCAACCGAATCCGATCGTCGCCGAAGAGAATCAGCTCAAGCGTTCGCTGGGACCGGTGAGCCTGATCATGATCGGCATCGGCTCGATCATCGGCGCGGGCATCTTCGTCATCGCAGGAACTGCCGCAGCCGAACATGCGGGCCCCGCGGTGCTCATATCGTTCATCATCGCTGGCCTCGGCTGCCTGTTCGCCGGGCTTTGCTATGCCGAATTCGCCTCGATGATTCCGGAATCCGGCAGCGCCTACACATACGCTTACGCCACCATGGGCCGCTTCATGGCCTGGTTCATCGGCTGGAACATGGTGCTGGAATATCTCGTGTCGGCATCCACGGTGGCGGTCGGCTGGTCGGGATATTTCGTCAGCTTCCTGCAGCAGCTGGGCTATGTCATCCCGCCCGCTTTCACCAATGCGCCGGTGGCGGCCACCGGCTTTCACGACATTCACCTGACGGGTGCGATCATCAATATGCCCGCCGTACTCCTGATCGTCTTTCTGACCGCGTTCCTGGTTGTCGGCGTCAGCGAGTCCGCGCGCTTCAATGCGCTGATGGTGATGATCAAGACGGGTATCGTGATCCTCGTGATCATCTTCGGCCTGCCTTATGTGCATGCAGCCAATCTCCATCCGTTCATTCCGCCCAATGAAGGCACATTCGGGAAATTCGGCGTGACGGGAATTCTCGCCGCCTCCGGGATGATCTTCTTCGCCTATATCGGTTTCGAGGCCGTGTCGGTGGCGGCGCAGGAAGCGAAAAACCCGCGGCGCGATCTTCCCATCGGTATCCTGGGCTCGCTCGCGCTCTGCACGCTTCTTTATATCGGCATGGCGATCGTGCTGACCGGCGTCACCAATTGGCGCACGCTCGACGTGCCCAATCCCGTGTCGTTCGCGCTCGGCAAGATCGAAGCGCTCCACTGGATCGTCATGCCGATCAATATCGGCGCGATGGTCGGGCTCGCTTCCGTCGTGTTTGTCGGTCTCTATGGGCAATCTCGTATCTTTTATTCGATGGCGCGCGACGGCTTCCTGCCGCCCGCCTTCTCAGCCGTGCACAAGCGCTTCAGAACGCCCCATCGCGGCACGATCATCACGGGATTCTTTGCAGCGTTGCTGGCGGCCGCATTCCCGCTCGATATCCTGGCCGACCTTGTTTCAATCGGGACCCTGCTCGCCTTCGTGGCGGTGTGCGGCGGCATCCTGATCCTGAGGCGCACGGCGCCATTGGCGCGCAGGCCTTTCAGGACGCCCTTCGCGTGGTTCGTCGCGCCGGCGGGAATTGTGACCTGCGGCCTGATGATGTTCAGCCTGTCGGACGGCACCTGGGTGCGGCTTGTGGCGTGGACCGCCATCGGCATCCTGATTTATTTCGTCTATGGCGTGTGGCACGCAGCTCCTTCCAAGTGGAAAGTCCTCAACGAGCCGTGATAGGACGATGGCGATGAGCTATCGATCCTTGCGCGACTTCATTGCCAGGCTGGAAGCCGAAGGCGAGCTGGTGCGCGTGACGGAGCCCGTCTCCACCGTGCTCGAGATCACGGAAATCCAGACGCGCCTGCTGGCCGAAGGCGGCCCGGCGGTCATTTTCGAAAAACCCATCAAGGCCGACGGTACGCCTTCGAGCATTCCCGTCCTCGCCAATCTGTTCGGCACGGTGAAGCGTGTCGCGATGGGAGTCACCATGAACAATGTCGAGCGGCGCGATGCGGCCTCGATGCGCGAGGTGGGCGAAGTGCTCGCCACCTTGCGCCAACCGGAGCCGCCCCGCAGCCTCGGCGAAGCGATGGAGCTGCTGCCGCTCGCGCGCACTGTCATGTCGATGCGCCCCAAAACGGTCGGCTCACCCGCCTGCCAACAGATCGTGTGGCGCGGCGACGAAATCGATCTCAACCGCCTGCCCGTCCAGACGTGCTGGCCCGGAGAGCCCGCGCCGCTCATCACCTGGCCGCTGGTGGTGACCAAAGGACCAAGCGATTCTCGCGAAGACAATTACAATCTCGGCATCTATCGCATGCAGTTGCTGTCGAAGAACCAGACGCTCATGCGCTGGCTCAAGCATCGCGGCGGCGCGCAGCATCATGCGCGCTGGGCGAAGGAGAAGTCCGCGCCGCTTCCGGCCGCGGCCGTGCTCGGCGCCGATCCCGGAATCATCCTGGCCGCCGTGACGCCCGTTCCCGACACATTGTCCGAATATCAGTTCGCGGGGCTTCTGCGCGGCAACCGCGTCGAACTCGCCGATTGCGTGAGCCAGCCTCTCAAAGTGCCCGCGGAAGCGGAGATCGTCATCGAAGGCGAAGTCTCGCTCGGCGACTACCGCGACGAAGGGCCTTACGGCGATCACACGGGCTACTACAATTCCGTCGAGCAGTTTCCGGTGTTCACGGTCACCGCGATTACCATGCGGCGCGATCCGATCTATCTCTCGACCTTCACGGGAAGGCCGCCCGACGAACCTTCGATCCTCGGCGAAGCACTCAACGAAGTGTTCATCCCGCTTCTGAAGCAGCAATTTCCCGAGATCGTGGATTTCTGGCTGCCGCCCGAAGGCTGCTCCTATCGCATCGCGATCGTCAGTATGCGGAAGGCCTATCCGGGCCACGCCAAGCGCGTGATGATGGCGGTGTGGTCGTATCTGCGCCAGTTCATGTACACAAAATGGGTGATCGTGGTCGACGACGACATCGATGCGCGCAACTGGAAAGACGTGATGTGGGCGGTGTCGACGCGCATGGATCCCGCGCGCGACATCACGCTCGTGGAAAACACGCCCATCGATTATCTGGATTTCGCCTCGCCCGAATCCGGCCTCGGCTCCAAGATCGGCCTCGACGCGACGAACAAGCTCCCGCCGGAAACGCACCGCGAATGGGGCCGCCAGATCCGCATGGACGACGATATTGTGCGCACCGTCACCGAAAAATGGCCTCGCCTCGGCCTGCCCGGCTCGGGCAAGCCTATCTGGCGCTAACGCGCGCCGTCCGCAAATGCGGCTGTGTTGTAAGTGAAAGGCATCCGGTTGCGGAAAAGGCGCACCTGCTCCGCGAGCTCGGCACTGCGCGGTACCGTCACAGCGGCGTTGTAGCTATAGGTCGTGTCGATCGTCGTCGCGACACGGCTGTTGGCTGGGGGACCGTTCTGGACGAACTCCTGGCGCAGAGGCAAACCCGTCGTATTCGATACCCACAGCGTCCCTTTTGAAACGGTTCCATTATCGTCCGGCGTATAGCTGTAAGTATAAGCGGTCGCCGATTCGCCTGCTTCCTGAACCTGGCCGCCGTTCGCGCATGACGCGAGGCCCATATGTTTGGCAAGCATTTGCGGCGAGCCGACGCCGCGTTCTGGCCGCGTGACCATGGCGGTTTTCCAAAGGTGGCCGATGCGGGCATAGGCCGTGTTTTGGGTCACGATCAGCCGCATTCCTCTCTTGGAACCGTCTGCGAATGTGTTGGTCTGATCGATCATGAGCTGGGGCTGTATCCATTGCTGGAACTTCGCCAGCGCCACGGCCGCGCACATGTCGATCGACGGATTCGACGCAGTTGTCGCTTCCTGACCTGCCCGCGCCGGGCTACCGAGAATAATGGCTCCCGCCAACCCAAGCGCGAGCGAGAATAGCGAGGCCATAAGCCGGTTTTGCATGGTCAATCCCTCCTGGCGCTACAAGAGCTTTGACGCCCATCGCCCAAACGATATCCAATGCTCGTGCCGGCCGGCAAGCACACCAACAGTCAATTCTTCGTGGGGGCGCCGACTCAGCCGCAATTGTGCATTGCCGAATACTCGACCATTCTGTGTCGGGGCAGTACGGAAACAAAGGGGCGTCGATGCGCAGTCATTGGATGGCGGGACTTGCTGCGTTGGCGTCGCTCGGCGCTGCGGCGCCCGCGACAGCTGCGGACACTTGCTAGCTCTATCAGCTCGGCTCCGTCGATATGTCCCAGGCGCACGGCACGGAACTCACCATTCCGGTGTCCATCGAAGGGACACCGACCACGATGGTGATCGATACGGGATCGGTGCTCACGGGTGTCGACCCGCAATCCGCGGACACGTTCCACCTCATCAGGCAACGGATCATCCAGGACAGGATGTTTACGTCTGCCGGTCAACCCTTTACCGAGATGGCGACCAAGCATTCCTTCGACATCGGACAAATGCATGCGGAAAACGTGAAAATTCTCGTTTGGCCCACGCGCATGTGGGGAGGCGATGCTAATATTGCAGGCACCGTGGGCGCGGATTTGTTGCGCAACTACGACGTCGACATCGACATCGACAACAACGAGTTCAAGCTGTTTTCCCAGGACCATTGTCCGGGCAAGGTCGTCTATTGGCACCCCGCAGCCGTAAGCGTCATTCCGATTCACGTCGTGAACAGCGGCCACATCATCGTTCCCGTCGTGCTCGACGGTCAGAACATGGATGCCCTGCTGGACACTGGTGCTTTCGGCACGATCCTGTCGCTGGAGACGGCCGAAGGTACGTTCGGGCTGCATCCCGGTACACCCGAGATGACGCCGTCGGGAAATTTTCACGGCGCAGCCGCATATCGCCACACGTTCAAGAGCCTGGAGCTCGAAGGCATTTCCATCGCGAATCCCACCGTCTTCATCTGGGACGACCAGATGAAATACGGAATGCAGCAAAAGCCGGAACTTGGGTCGCGAATTGCCCCCATGAACGAAGAAAACGGCAAGAAGGACTTGACGCTCGGCATGCGCGAGCTTCGCCATCTCCACATTTACATCGCGTACAAGGAGCAGAAAATGTACGTCTCGGCGCTAGCGCCCGCCCCGGCTCCGGTTGCGCCTGCCACCACCGCGCCGGTTCCAGCCGCACCTAGCCCCGCGAAATAGAGGCTTTTTGTCTGCGCCGGGAGTGCCGATTGTTCTCTTGACCCACCGGGGATTCGGCCCTCACATGCGCCCCGCAGCGGCCGGCCGGCCAAGGGGAAATACGATGTCGATCTTGTGGCAATCTTCGCTTTATGCGTTCGGCTTCTATGTCGCGCTGAACGCGCTCATCATGCTCGTTCTGGGCATCCTGGTCGTGCGCGCCCGCGTGGTGACGAAAACTGACATCGGCGACGGCGGAAAGCCGGAAATGGCCGGTCCGTTGCGCGCCCATGGCAACAATTCCGAATGGGTTCCCATGGGCCTCCTCCTGATGTGGTCTCTGGCCTCCCTTCCGACCGGATCGATCTGGCTGATCCACGGCGTCGGCGTTCCGCTGACGCTGGGCCGCATCGTGCACGGCATCGGCTTGTCGGGCAGCACGGGTCCCGGCCCGTTGCGGTTCATCGGCATGATTCTCACCTGGATCGCGTATATCGTCGGGATCGTCGGCATCCTCTGGCTCGTTTTCACGCCGCAGGCCGCGGCTTCCTGATTCCGTGGCGAACACCCAACAGGACATTCTCGATCGCCTGATCCGGGCTGCCCGCGCCGCCGGCGCGGATGCCGCCGATGCGCTGATCGTGGGCTCGGTGTCCGCGAGCGTGTCTTACCGGCTGGGCAAGCTGGAAGACGTCGAGCGCTCCGAATCCTCCGATCTGGGTTTGCGGGTGTTCGTGGGCGAGCGTGTTGCGTTCGTCTCATCGACCGATCTTTCGTCGCGCGCACTCGACGAGCTGCCGGAGCGCGCCGTGGCGATGGCGAAACTCGCGCCGGAAGACAAATATGCGGGGCTGGCGCCTGCCGACAGGCTCGCGCGCACATTTCCTGCACTCGACATCGAAGACGCGAGCGAACCGTCGCCCGATCTCCTGATCGAACGCGCGCGTGCCGTCGAAGGCGCAGCGATGGCCGTGCCCGGCATCACAAATTCGGAAGGCGGCGGCGCAAGCTTCGGGCGCAGCTCCATTGCGCTTGCGACCAGCGAAGGCTTTTCCGGCCGCTATGCCGGCACAAGCCATAATGTGGGCGTGGCCGTGCTGGCGGGCGACGGCACGGCCATGGAGCGCGATTACGAAAGCGCGAGCGCGCGCCACACAGACGACCTGGAATCGGCCGAAGAGGTCGGCCGCCGGGCCGGGCACCGCACGATATCCCGCCTCAATCCGCGCAAGGTGAAAACGCAAGACGTTCCGGTGGTCTATGACCCGCGCGTGTCGGCGGGACTGCTGGGACATTTTGCGGGCGCGATCTCCGGCGCATCCATCGCGCGCGGGGTGAGCTTCCTGAAGGATCGCATGGGCGAACGGATCTTCGCGCCCGGCATCAATATCATCGACGACCCGCATCGGCTGCGCGGGTTGCGCTCGAAGCCGTTCGACGGCGAAGGCGTGCGCAACAAACGTGCCGCACTGGTCGAACGCGGCGTGCTGCAGAGCTGGATTCTCGATTGCGCGAGCGCGAAACAACTGGGGCTGGCGACAACGGGCCATGCTGCGCGCGGCACGGGCGGGCCGCCTTCGCCGTCCACGACGAATCTCTACATGGAGCCGGGCACCATCGCCCCCGACATGATCATCGACGGCATCAAGCAGGGCTTCTATGTCACCGAACTGATGGGCATGGGCGTCAATTCCGTGACAGGCGATTACAGCCGCGGCGCCTCCGGTTTCTGGATCGAGAACAGCGAGATCGCCTATCCCGTTTCGGAAGTCACGGTCGCGGGCAATCTGAAGGACATGTTCCTGCACATGACGCCCGCCAACGATCTCGTCTTCCGCTACGGCATGAACGCACCCACCATCCTGATCGAAGGAATGACAATTGCCGGCGCATGACGCTGCCGGCCGCGACCTTGCGCTGATAGAACAGGCCGCGCGGGACGCTGGCGCGATTGCGCGGCGCTATTTCGGGGGCGATTACAAACGCTGGGACAAGGGCAAGGGCCAGCCCGTCACCGAAGCCGACCTCGCGATCGACAAATTCCTCAACGAGACTTTGATGGCCGCGCGCCCCGCCTATGGCTGGATGTCGGAAGAGAGCGAAGACGATCCTTCGCGGCGCGAAGCCGAGCGCGTGTTCATCGTGGACCCGATCGACGGCACGACGGCGTTTCTCAAGGGACGCCCGTGGTTCACGATTGCGATTGCCATCGTGCGCGGCGGCCGGCCGGAACAGGGCGTCGTCTACAATCCGATCACCGAAGAATGTTTTGCGGCTGCGCGGAGCGTCGGCGCAACACAGAACGGCATTGCGATCCGTGTGAGCGATTGCGATTCAATCGAAAACTGCCGGATGCTGGCGCCCAAGGCCACCTTCGAACATGCGATCTGGTCCACGCCGCCCAACACGCCCTGGCCGCCCATGCAGGTCGAGACGCGTAACTCTATCGCCTACCGCATGGCGCTCGTCGCAGCGGGCCGGTTCGATGCGACGCTCGCGCTCTCGGCCAAACACGATTGGGACCTCGCGGCGGGCGACCTCATTGTCGAAGAAGCGGGCGGATTGGTGACAGATCACACCGGTGCGAAGTTGCGCTACAACGGCGCGGTACCGATCCAGCGCTCCGTCTTGTGCGCCGGCCCGAAACTGCACGCGCTGTTGCTGAAGAAACTTGCGCATTTGGGCGCGCTCGTGCGGTGAGAAAGTTTAAGTATTGCTCTATAATAAGAATCCTACCCTCCCCTTGAGGGGGGTCGAAAAATTCTGAGGTTCGTGAGCGACAGCGAGCGGACGGAAGGATTTTTCGGGGCGGGGTACTGCTTCAACATCACCCCGCCCCGAAATTCTTCTTTCGCTGTCGCTCAAGGAAGAATTTCGACCCTCCCTCAGGGGGAGGGTGGAAGAGTCAGCGCGATCGGGACCCACCATGGATGAACACCCCAAACAACTGCTGCATCTTGTGTTCGGCGGCGAGCTCGTTTCGCCGGATACGGTCGAATTCAAGGACCTCTCCAAGGTCCAGTTCGTGGGGATTTATCCCAACTACAAGACTGCCCTCGACGCGTGGCGGGGCGCGGCCCAGGCGACGGTCGACAACGCCCAGATGCGCTATTTCGTCGTCCATCTGCACCGGCTGCTGGAGCCTGACGAATCCAGTCATTCTTGACGTTGGTTGGCTGCCCTCGCGCCCCGCCCGCGGCCCGTGCTAGATGGCGCGACCCATGACCGCTTTACCCGAAAATCCCAGCGCCAGAGCCCGTCCCATGCCTTCGGCCAATCCGGCCGTCGGGCGGCTGGGCGACTGGGCCATCATCAAGCGCCTCATTCGCGATTATCTAGGGCACCGCAGTGTGGCGCTGGCGATCGCCGCCCTGTGCATGATCACCGCCGCAGCGCTCAATGGCGCGCTCGCCTGGCTGCTCGATCCGATGACGAAATTCATCTTCCTCGAGAAACGGGCGGACATGCTCATCCCGATCGCGCTCGGCGTGATCGCGATCGTGACCGTGCGGGCGATTGCGACCTTCGGACAGGACAATATCGTCAACGGCATCGCCGAACGCATCGTGTCCGACGTGCAACGGGACATGTTCCGCAGCCAGGTCGGCCAGGATATCGCGGCGCTCAACAACGTGCATTCGGGGGAGCTGATCTCGAAGTTCCTCAATGACGCGAACTTGCTGCGCGGCGCGATTACCCGCGGCGTTGCGGGCATCGGGCGCGAGCTGACGACCCTGATCGTGCTGGCCGGTCTGATGCTCTACCAGGATTGGCAGCTCGCGCTGATCTCCGTGCTCGTGTTGCCGCTGGTCGCGCTTGTGACGGAACGGCTGAGCCGCTCGCTCAAGAGGTCTTCGACGCGCGGCATGGAAGAAACCGGCGAGCTGTCGCGCACGCTCGGCGAAGCGATCGCCGGGCGTCACATCATCAAGGCGTACAATCTCGAAGACTACGCCTCGAAGTCCGCCGACATGCGGATCGCCAGCCGCCTCAGATACATCCTGAAAGCCGTGCGCTCGCGTTCGGCCGCCGTGCCCGCGACCGACCTGCTCGGCGGCATCGCGGCAGCCGTCACATTCGCCTATGCCGGTTACCAGGGCCTGCACGGCCAGCTTGCGATCAATCAGTTCCTGTCTTTCGTCGCGGCGATGATCCTCGCACAACAGCCGGTGCGCGTGTTGAGCTCGCTGTGGACCATCTCGACGGAGGGTCTCTCGGCGGCCAACCGCATATTCGCGGTGATCGACGCGAAACCCGAAATCGTGGATCGCCCTGGCGCCAAACCGTTCGCCATTGCGCCGCCGCCCAAAGGCGGCGCAATCCGCTTCGACAATGTAAATTTCGCCTATCACGAGGGGGCGGCGGCGCTCGAGCGCATCTCGATGGAGATCCCACCGGGCAAGAAGATCGCGCTCGTCGGACCGTCCGGCGCCGGCAAGAGCACGATCTTCAATCTCCTGTTGCGGTTCTACGATGTCGATGCGGGTTCCATCGCCATCGACGGACAGGACATCCGCGATGTGACGCTCGCCTCGCTGCGCGATCACATCGCGCTCGTGACCCAGGAGGCTATCCTGTTCGACGAGACGGTCGCCGACAACATCGCGCTCGGCCGCAGAGACGCCACGCGAGAAGAAATCGTCGCCGCTGCCAGGGCTGCGGCAGCGGATGGATTCATTGGCGAACTGTCAAATGGCTACGACACGGGCATCGGCGAAGGCGGCCTCAAGCTTTCCGGCGGCCAGCGCCAGCGCATCGCGATTGCGCGCGCAATGCTGCGCAACGCACCCATCTTGCTGCTCGACGAAGCAACGTCCGCGCTCGACACGGAGAGCGAGCGCCAGGTGCAGGACGCGCTGGCGGTGCTGATGAAGGGTCGCACGACCATCGTTATCGCGCACCGGCTTTCGACGGTACTCGATGCGGACCGCATCTATGTGTTCGACCGCGGGCGTGTCGTCGAAACGGGCTCGCATGCCGAGCTTGTTTCTCGCAAGGGACTTTACGCACGCCTCTATCAGCACAATCTCGATGGCGTCCCGGACGATGTCCGGCCCGCCGCCGTGGGAAGCTGAGGCGATGGCCGCGACGCCATTGACCTTGCGTGCCTATCGCGCCGCCGCGTCCGCACTCGAACTGATCGCCCCTATCGCATTGCGACAACGCGCACTGCGCGGCAAGGAGGATGGCGCGCGCATGACCGAACGACTTGGCCATACGCCTTTGTTGCGGCCCGGGGGCGAACTCATCTGGATCCATGGTGCAAGCCTCGGCGAATGCACGTCGGTGCTCCCGTTGATCGACAAATTGCTCGAAACGCCGAACCGCTCCGTCCTGATGACCAGCGTGACGGTGACGTCTGCCGGCCTCATGACAGCGCGGCTTCCCGCACGCGCGTTTCACCAATATGCGCCGGTCGACACGCCGGCGTCCGTCGCGCGCTTTCTCGAACATTGGCGGCCGGATATCGGACTTTTCGTCGACTCCGAAATCTGGCCCAACACACTTGCAGGCGCGCACGCGCTGGGAATTCCGCTCGCACTGATCAACGGGCGCATGTCCATGCGATCCTTCGCGGGCTGGAGCTATGCCCCGCGCACGGCCTTGGCGATCCTGTCGCTCTACGATCTTTGCCTCGCCATCGACGACGAAACCGCCGAGCGCTTGCGCAAGCTGGGCGCGCACAATGTTCGGGTGAGCGGGAGCCTGAAGGCGGATGCGCGGCCGCTGCCCGCCGATCCCGAAAAGCTCGCGGAATTGCGTCGCGCAATCGGCGGGCGGCCCGTGTTGCTCGCATCCAGCACCCACGCCGGCGAAGACGAAACCATACTTCCGGCCCATGACGCACTGCGCGCGGATCGTCCGGACCTGCTCACGATCATCGTTCCCCGTCACCCCGAACGCGCGGCGGATATTGCGATTCTGTGCGGTACGAGAACGGTGGCGCGACGCTCGGAAGGACGCCAACCCGACATCGCCACGGCGATCTATATCGCCGACACGATCGGCGAACTCGGCCTGTTTTACCGGATCGCACCGTTCGCCTTTGTGGGCGGCAGTCTGACGCCGCAGGGCGGACACAATCCTCTCGAGCCCGCGCTCCTCAATTGCGGCGTTCTTGCAGGACCGAATACGGCGAACTTCACGCAAGCCTACAACACGATATTTGCCGAACAGGGCGTGGGCCGCGTCACAAACTGCGCTGAAATCGTCGCACTCGCGGGCCGATTGCTGAACAATCCCGCGGACGCACGTGCGCTTGGCGATGCGGCGGCGCGAGGTGCAGCGTTGCTGGGGGGCGCGGAGGAACGCACGCGCCTCGCAATCGAATCGCTCCTGGCATCGCATGCGCACGCCTGAATTCTGGTCCGAGCACGACTACACCGCGCGCATCGCGGCCGCGCTGTTGTCGCCATTGGGCTGGTTTTATGGCGCGAGCGTCGCGTGGAAGCGCGATCATTCGAATCCGTACCGACCGCAGGCGAAAACGATCTGCATCGGCAATCTGACGGCCGGGGGTTCGGGAAAGACTCCCATTGCGGCTGCCATTGCCGAGATGCTCATAAAGCGCCGTCTCAAGCCGATGTTTCTGTCGCGCGGCTATGGCGGGCGCCTGGCCGGGCCCGTCTTCGTCGATCCCACATTTCACAGTGCCGCGGACACAGGCGACGAACCGTTGCTGCTGGCGGCGACGGCGCCTGCAATCGTGGCGCGCGATCGCGGAGCGGGTGCTGCGCTCGCCGACGCGCAACGCGCCGACATCATCGTGATGGATGACGGACACCAGAATTTCCGGGTTGCGAAAGACCTGTCATTCGTCGTGGTCGAGGCGGAAACCGGTTTCGGCAATC
>Ga0302324_100007767_pt1 | contig 22730 bp, 19 predicted proteins | sample Palsa_T0_1_FD_201949 | JGI IMG/M metagenome (GOLD analysis project Ga0302324, IMG submission 201949) | Peat permafrost microbial communities from Stordalen Mire near Abisko, Sweden - Palsa_T0_1 | ecosystem: Environmental > Terrestrial > Soil > Palsa > Peat permafrost | place: Sweden: Abisko...
GTGGATCTGCAGGCCGCCTTTGACGCCGGCGAGGAGCTGCTCTACCCGCGCGTGCGCGACCTATTCGGCGGCAGGCTGCGATGGGCGATCACCGGCGCGGCGCCGATCGCGCCTGAGATCCTTGAGTTCTTCTACGCCTGCGGCGTGCCCTTGCTGGAGGGATACGGCATGACCGAGACATCGACGACCGTGTCGTACTGCACCCTGGAGCAGCATCGCTTCGGCACAGTCGGACGCCCCATCCCCGGGTGTGAGGTTCGCATCGCCTCCGACGGCGAGGTGCTGGTTCGGGGCGCGAACATCTTTGGCGGCTACTACAAGAACGAGGCGGCGAGCCGCGCCGCGATCGTCGACGGCTGGCTGCATACCGGTGATCTCGGCGCGCTTGACGAGGACGGCTATCTGAAGATCACCGGCCGCAAGAAGGACATCATCATCACCGCCGGGGGGAAGAACCTCACGCCGGCCAACCTCGAGAACGACATGAAACAGGTCCGCTGGATCTCCCAGGCCGTGATGTACGGCGACCGCCGCCCCTACCCGGTGATACTGATCACCCTCGACGAGGCCGAGATCGGCGCGTGGGCGCGCGAGCGCGGGCTACCCGAGGACGTCGCCACTCTCTCCCGCCACCCGGATGTGCGCGCCCTTATCGCCGCGGAGCTCGACCGCGCCAACGCGCGCTACGCCCAGGTCGAGCAGGCCAAGAAGTTCGTGCTGCTCGACCACGACCTCACCCAAGAACGCGGCGAGCTGACACCGACGTTGAAAATGAAGCGCAACGTCGTCAACGAGAACTATCGCACCCTGTTCGACGCGCTGTACGCAAACGAGAATTAGCGAGCGAGCTCATACCGCCGAGGGGGTGCACGGTGTGGCTGATCCCAGCGCGCGTTCGAACCTGCCCATGATTGATGTCGACGCGCTCGCCCGTCTGCAGGAGGCGAGCTTCGCTCGCGCCGAGGGAGGCCTGCGCAGCTCGTGGCCGCGCGAGTCAGGGATGGACGCTGAGCAGCTCCGGTCGTTCCTTGAACGGCATCGCTATGCCGTGCTGGCCACGACTTCTGCTCAGCGGCGTCCCGTGGCCCGGCCGGTCGCGTTCACGGTCCTCGGCGCGTCGTTTTGGTGTGCCACTGTTGCCGGGGCGCGGCTCCGGAATCTCGAGCAGACGCCGTGGGCGTCAATCGTCGTCGCCGAGGGCGACGCCGATGAGCACTGCGCCGTCGCGGTCGACGGGCCGGTGACGATCACCCGCCGACCTCCGGAGCAGTTGCTGGCGGCGTGGCAAGGCCGACACGGCTCACGCGCGGAATGGGCCGCGGCCTGGTTTGAGATCAAGCCAAGCCGGCTGATCTCCTACTCAGCCATGAACGAGCCGTGAGCATCCGCCGCGGCATTCGCGCGTCAGGACACGCGCCCAGAACGCCGTCCGTTGATCCTTGGGCTTGCGGGTCAGGGCCCCCGGACTAGACCCTGGTGCTGAGCAAGCCGCGCCGCGCTCAACGCTGCTTTGAGGTGGACGCTCTTGAGAATATCTCGGCCGCCGCCTGATGAAATCCGGCCGGTTGCCCGGCGGCGAGGAACGTTGCGGCGATCTGTCGCATCTCGCCTTCCCAGCGCCAACCCTTGGCGTCGGCTTCGCGTTGTGCCGCCGGCAAGCGGTCGGGTAAGCCGGCCTGGGACAGCTCCCATTCGTCGTGCAGCACGTCTGCGACGCCGTCGGCTAAGGCGGTCTGCTCGATCGCGAGCAGCAGTGCGATCGACCCCTTCGTCCAGGCGCCGTAGACCATCTTCAACGCGGATGCCGCCGTCGGGCCAGCCCCGTCGATCACGCGTGGCTCAATTCGCGCGCCGAAAAAGTGCTCGGCCACCTGGTCTGCGGCGTCGCCCGAGAGGTACAGGCGCGTCGTTCCGTCGCGCACGGGCGGGGGGCCGATGATGCCGGCATCGACGTATCCGTCGCCAATCATCTCGCCGACGTCAACCGAGGTGTCGGGAGAGATGGCGTTGGCGTCGACGAATATGCCGCCCAGGCCGATCGCGCTTCGGGCTACGTGCAGAGCGGCGTCTGGAGGGCAGATCGAGAGCACCATCTCACTCTCCGCGATGAGTGCCTCGACGCGCACGACATCTCGCAAACCCGCGTCTCGCGCACGCTGCCGGCTTTGCTGTGATCGCCCCGCGGAAGCCCAGATGACGTCATGGCCAGTTGACACCAGCGCGGCGCCGACCGCGGCGCCCATCTGGCCAGGATGCAGAACGCCGATCGTCGTCATCTTCGCCATTCTGCCGCGAGGGCGAGGACCGGGGGGTGCGTCAAATCGCTCCGATGCGCGCGGGCGTGCTGGCGTCGGGCGCCGATCGCGACCGTCACCGGTCTGACACGCTCAAGCGAGACCGTCTCGAGCCGCGCCATGCGCCCGTGGCGCCGATCATAGATCGAGCACCATGTCGTCGCGGGGCTGTGAGCAGCAGATCAACACGCTTCCGTCGGTGGGAGGTTCAACCGGGTCGGGGCTGTAATCGACATTCCCCGCGATGAGCGTCGTCTCGCAGGTGTGGCAGACGCCGGTGCGGCATGACCAGCGGACTGGAACGTCGCAGGACTCGGCGAGTTCGAGCAGGGTGCCGTAGTCGCTCCTCCATGGGATCGTGAGGTCGCTGCGGGCGAACGCGATCGTCGGGCCGCTTCCGGGCTGGCCGGTGGGTGGGTGGGGCGCCCGCGCGGGTTTCGCCGCGATCCCTGGCGTCTCGCTCGCTGCCGGGCCGAACGGTTCGGTGTGGATGCGGGAGGCATCGAACCCCAGAGCGCCTAGGCCCGCGCTGATTTCGTCCATGAACGCTGCCGGGCCGCATATGTATGTCTCGGCATCGGGGGGTGGTGTCAGTTCGGCGAGCAGTGACGCGGTGAGGTGTCCCGCGCGGTCGAAGTCGCGGCCTTCGACGTCATTCGGGCCGGGGCGGCTGTAGTACACGTGGGCGTGTACGTTCGGCAGCGAGGCGAGGAGGGCCCGGGTCTCGGCGGCGAACGAGTGCTCGCGGCCGTTGCGGGCGCCGTGCAGCCACCAGATCTCTCGGTCAGAGCGCTCCTGCGCCAGTGCCTGAAGCATCGCGACAACGGGGGTGGCACCGATCCCGGCGCTGATCAGCAGCACCGGCGCGTGCGTCTCGTCGAGGATGAACGTGCCGCGGGGTGCTGCGATGTCGAGTTGGTCGCCGACGGCCAGACGAGTGTGCAGATAGCCGCTGGCCGCGCCGCCGCGTTCGCGCTTGACGGTGACCCGGTAGTAGCCCGCCCCGGGTGGTCCAGAGAGCGAGTAGTTGCGCAGCATCGCCCGCTGCCCCTGGTCGGGCTGGACTCGCAGGGTGAGGTACTGACCTGGGCGGGCCGCTGGTAGTGGAGCGCCCGTGGGGTCCTCGAGGCGGATCGAGATCGCCGAGTCGCTCTCGCGCGTGATTGCCGTCACGGTCAGCTGACGGAAACCGGGCCAGGCGGGAGGGGGGCTGGTTACCGCGAGGCCGGCGTTGCCGCTGCCAGGTTCCTCATTGAGCAGAGCTCGGAACGAGCCCTGCCAGCCGGGACTGAGGGCGGGAACCCGGAGCGCCCGCAGCAGCCCTTGACGCGTGTGCCCGGGCAGGTACAGCAGCGCGTCGACGTCGGCGACCGTCATCTGCTCGGGTCCCGAGGAGAGCTTGACGATTTCGTCCCCCGCTTGTACCTCGCCCTCTTCGAGCACCCGGAAGTAGAAGCCCGGGCGGTGATGGGAGACGAGCAACGCCGGAATCCGCGGATCATTCATCCGGATCCCGACCCGATAGCAGGTGACGCGAGGTTGCGTTACCTCGAAGGTCGCGCTGCCAATCTGGTAGCGATCGCCGATGCACACCTCGTCGTCGCCTAGCCCGTCCACAGTGAAGTTCTCGCCAAACTGTCCGTACACGAAGTCGGTTCGTCCAAGCTCGCGCTCCCAGTACCGATACGAGTCCATCTGGTAGACGAACACCGCACGCTGCTCGCCGCCATGCCCGGCCAGATCGCCTTGACCATCGCCGTCAACGTTGAGCCTGCCGACCCGGCGGGAACCGGGCACCGGGTCCTTGAAGACCCCGGTAAAGACAGTCCTCCCTTGCCAGGCCACGTCCTTCGGCAAGCCGACGTTGACCGACAACAAGGTCCCAACGGGCTGGGCCCCGGTCGATATCGTCATCGACCCGCCAGCTGCATCGGCTTATTGGTCGAGGGGCGGAATCGGCTCAGCCAGCGCAGCCCGCCCGGGAGCCGCGGGGAAGGGGTCGGCGAAGTACTGGGTCTCGTGGGTGACGAGACCGTCGGTGATCTCCATCACGCTGACCGAGTATGTGGGCACGCCGTCATAGGTGATCACGCACTCGCTCACCCACAGCTCGCCGCTGCCCAGGATCCGGCGGATGGTGAAGTGGCGTTCGGCCGGGTGCCCGCCGCGTTGCGCTTGGATCTTCGCCCGGCCGCTGAAGCGCTCGCCGGACTGCGGGTAGTCCAGGATCGCGTCAGCGGCGTAGATCGCGTGTTCCGCGTCGCTGTCCCCGCGTTCGGAGGCCTCCCAGTGCTGCTGGATCCCAGCGCGGATATCGGCTTCACGATCACGTGCGCTGTTCATGCGTTTAGCCCCTTCATGACCAGTTGGAATCTCGACGGCTCGCACGACAAATGGTACCCGAGGGTTCCCGTGCAGCGTGGGAGCTTGGTGGCGGTCCGAGGCGAGGTGTACGTGTCGCCAGGAAGTTCGAGACTCGCAACCCGAGCGCGCCAGATCAACTGGGTTTCTCCAGCAGGCCGAGGTCGCGCAGGCTCTCGGCGGTCTCGACGATCGTTGTCTCGGCTGGGCGCGGGCGCCAGCCGAGCTCCTGTTTGGCGCGGTCGTTGTGAATGATCAGTCGGGGCGGCTCGGGTCCGGGCGCTTCTTCGGTCGGCACTCGCTCGGCCAGCGGGCCGAGTCGCTCGCGCAGTATCTGGGCCATCTCCAGGAAGCTGATCGTCGGTCCGTCGGCCAACGCCAAGAAGCGCTTGCCGGCGGCCTCGGGCGTGGCCATCGCACGGATGTGCAGATCGGCGACGTCGCGCACGTCGGCGACGCCGAAGCGCTGGCGTCGCACGACGGGCATCGTCCCGTCGAGCATCGCCTTGGTCAGCTGCAACGACGAACGCGCCTGCGTCGTGAGGGTCGGGCCGAGGATGAAGGTCGGGTTGACCACGACCAGCTCGGTCTCGCCACCCTCACGTTCGATGAAGTCCCAGGCGGCCCGCTCGGCGATCGTCTTGGACCGCGGGTAGGCTGGCAGACCGGGCATGTCGGGATCGGTCCAGTCCGCCTCGGTGTACTCGGCATCGGGCTTGGGTGAGTAACCGACCGCCGCGAACGACGAGGTGAGCACGACCCGCCGAGCACCGGCGTCTCGCGCGGCCCGCAGGGCACGGAGCGTGCCGTCGCGGGCGGGAACGATCACCTCATCGGGATCGTCGGTCTGGACCATTGGCGAGGCGACGTGATGAACCTCCTCACAACCCGCCGCCGCAGCCGCCCAGCCCTCATCAGCGGTCAGGTCGGCGGCGAGAACCTCCAGGCCGCTGTCGTGCGCATCACCGCGACGCACCGCCGCACGCACATCGGCCTCGCTCTCCTGGGAGCGAACCGTGGCTCGCACCTGACGACCGTCCCGCAGCAGCGCAGCGATCAGCTGCGTGCCCACGTAGCCCGACCCGCCGGTCACCAACACCGCGCTCATCGCAACACCTCTTCCAGGCGGGGGATCATGTCCTGCACCCGCAGGTTCGCCTCGGTCTCCGCCTCGGCATCACCGCGGTCGCGAGCGTCCCACAAGGCCGCCTTCACTCGCAGATAGTCCAGATGGGTCCGTAGCGTCTCGATCTCAGCCTCGACCCGCTCGGCATGACGCAACAGCAGATCGCGCTGCTCACTCGCCGCCTCACGTCCACGCACGCGGTTGGCCTGGTACGTGCGCATATCCTCGATCCCGACGCCCATCGCGCGCAGGCAGGCCAGCGCCTGCAACGTATCGAGGTCCTGCTCTCGGTACCGGCGGTGCCGGCTACTCGGGTCGCGCTCAATCGGGCCGATCAGCCCGACCTGTTCGTAGTAGCGCAGCGTCGGCTCATTCAGCCCGCTGCGCCGGGATACATCCTGGATCGTGAGAGCTGTCATGCGCGCAGCAAAGCACACCTCAAGCGCTTGAAGTCAAGCCCGAAGACAACCGAGTGACTGCTGGCTGACCCGCCAGCCCCCGGCGCCGTTAGGCGTACTCGACGTAGTCCTCGTGTGCGAGTCGTGGCAGAGGTCAGGGGGAAGCTGATCCCGAACGCTTCAGCGCCGTGTGGAGATCGTGCCAGAGGTCGTCCAGATCTTCGCAGCCGGTGCTGAGCCGGATCAGACCCGGCGGTATGTGCTCCTGGCCCGGGTGCACGCCGCGCCGCTCCATGCACGTCTCTACCCCGCCGAGGCTCGTGGCGTGGCGGATGATCCGGGTCGCGCGGCAGGCGCGATCCGCAGCGGCTGCATCGACGAGTTCGAAGCTCACGATCGTGCCGAAGCCGGGATAGCGCACCCGACTGACGGCAGGGTGCTCGGCCAGTCGCGCGGCGAGTTGCTGAGCCGATCCCTGGGCGTGGCGCAGCCGCAGGGCCAGCGTCCGGGAGCCGCGCAGCGCCAGGAAGCACTCAAGCATCCCGGGAGTGGCCCCGTTCAGACTCCGCGCGGCTCGGAGCGCCTTGAGCTCGACCGCGTCGCTGGTGACCGCCGCGCCCAGCAACAGGTCTGAGTGCCCACCGATCAACTTGGTCGCGGAATGCACGACGATGTCGGCCCCCAGCTCCAGCGGGCGCTGGAGCAGCGGCGTCGCGAAGGTGTTATCGACAACCACCCGAGTCCGTTGGGCGCGCGGAGCGGCGCAGATCGCAGCGAGGTCTGCGACGTCAAGCAGCGGGTTCGAAGGCGACTCGAGCCACAGCAGATCCGCCTGCGACGCTCTCTGCAACCAGCGCGCATCGCTCGCCGGCAGCCGTTCGACGCGCCACTGATGAGAATCCGCGCCCGCGTCGGCGATCCCGGCGACCCCTTGGTAGCAATCGTCGCCCATCACCAGGTGCGCGCCGATCGGGAGCCGGCCGAGCACCGCCGCGCATGCCGCCATCCCTGACGAAAACGCCACCGCGTCTCCCCCCTCAAGACCGCCGAGCATCGCCTCGAACGACTCCCAGCCCTCGGTGCCCTCGTTCCGGCTGTAGATCCTGTCGCTGCCGAGCACGTACGTAGACGCGGCAATGACCGCAGTGTTGAGTGTGGCGCCAGGCACTGGTTCGGGGCGTCCAGCCACGATCGCCCACGTTTCTGGCTTCACCTCATCGCGTCGCACCATCAGCTCACCACGCTGGTCGGAGACATCCAGCCTAACCGAGGCTCCGCAATTCGAACCGGGACGCTGACGCCGTAACGCGTTCGCAACGAAGTGCACTTACATTCGCACCGGATTGGCCTTAGGCTCGCGCCGTCCTCGCTGGGGGACCCGCGCATTCCGGTGGGCTGAGTCGAGCCGGTGTGCGGCCTATGTCGAGACTCGTAGGAGGTTGTGATGCGTCTACGTAAGACAACGATCGGAGTCGCGGGGGCTTTCGCCTGCCTGGTCGCCGGTACTTCGGTCGCGCTGGCGGCTAGCTCATCGGGAACGCCCGCAGGCGGTGCGATTCAGTTATTCGTTCAGCCCGCGCAGGCTCAAGGCAACGGGAAGGTCCTGTTTACCGGCGCGATCGGCGACTACGGGTCAACCCACTCTGTCACCACCGGTGGCAAGAAAATCGCAAAGGCGACTCTCAAGAAGGGCACGATCGAGCTCAACATCACGGCCATCTCCAAGAAGGCCAATAACGCGACTCCGACCATCAACGCTGCGACCTGCTCGGGGTCAATCAATGTGTCAGCCGCGACCCCGATCATCGGCGGGACCGGCCTTTATGCCGGCATCCACGGGACTGTCAAGATCACGGAAACCTTCGGTTTCCTTGGCCCGACCTATAAGAGCGGCCCGAAGAAGGGGCAGTGCAACATGAGCAACAGTGCTCCCACGGTCGCCCAGATGGCCGCCGTGTACGGCAGCGGCACCGTCAGCTTTTAGATCGTGAACCGGCCTGGCGAGAGATCGCCAGGCCGGTTGCCAATTCCCGACAGAGGAGGGGGGATGCTGGAGACGCTCGGTCCCCAGCCGCGTCCTTCGGGTTACGTGGCGGGACCGAGAAACGCTGTGAACGCCCTGGAAGCCGTGACGGGGTCTTGGAACAGGAACGCGTGCCCGGCGTCTGGGAAGCGCACGCCCGTGGCGTGGGGAATCCGCTTGAGCAGGATCTGTGAATTGACGGGTGGGATGATCACGTCGTCGGTGCCATAGGCGACGAGGGTGGCAGCGCGCAGCGTGGGCAGGCGCGCGTAGCTGCCCTCGCCTGGCCCATCCCAGAGCGTACGGACGGCCGTCTTCTGAGCGGCCTTGGTCGCTGCCGAGATGACAAACGCCTGTGCGGTCACGTCGGGCTGAGAGGCGATCGCGGCGATCCAGGCCTGGCCAGCCGCGAGCTGGTTGGCCGGGAACAGGATGGGCAGCAGTTCGGGAACAGTGGTGGCGGGATTGGTCAGTGTGCGCTCGACCGCTGGCTTGTCGGGCGTGGCATGCGGGGAGCCGGCATTTGTCGCGGCGAGAATCAGCCGCCGCACCATCTCGGGGTGGTCAAGCGTCAGCTCTTGAGCGATGAAGCCACCCATCGACCATCCCAGGACGTCGACGCGGCCGAGCTTGAGAGCATGGACCACGCCGTAGGCGTCCTGCGCCATCAGGCGAACGCTGAGATGCTTGACTGAACCGGTCGAGTCGCCCGCACCGCGGTTGTCGAGCATGATCACTCGACGTCCCTGGGCCAAGCCGCTGACGAGCGTGGGGTCCCACTCGGCCATCGTCGCGCCGTAGCCGACGATCATCAGCAGCGGCGTTCCCCGTGTCGTGGGATTGAAATCGCGGTAGGCGATCTTTGCTCCGTCCACGTGCAGGAAGCGAACTGCGGGCGCGACCTCCGCGTGCGAGAGCGAGTCCTGGGCGAACGCGTGACCGACGATCGCCGCGCTGGCCAGGAGCGCGACGAGCGTGACGCCGCATCTGACTCGGCTGCTGATGCGTTGGAGGCGCTGACCGGCCGAGGTCAAAGCGCTAACGGTCGGCTTGGCGCGGATGATCGTCGTCGGGGGTCATCGGCGAACCACTTCTCCGTTCGTGGATGCTGCCGGAGGGCCAGGGAGCTCGTCGACTGCTTGGGTCTCACGAGCGAGGAACGCGCCGAGTTCTTGGATCGTGCTCATCAACGGGGCCGGGAAGATCACGGTCGAGTTCTTGTCCACTGATATCTCGACCAGGGTTTGCAGGTTGCGCAGCTGCAGCGCCAGCGGGTGGGCCATCATCACATCCGAGGCGTGCGCCAGCTCGCCGGCGGCCAGCGCCTCGCCTTCGGCGGCGATGATCTTCGCGCGCTTCTCACGCTCGGCCTCGGCTTGACGGGCCATCGCGCGCTTCATGCTGTCGGGCAGCTGAATGTCACGCAGTTCCACGACCGTGACCTTGATGCCCCACTCCTCAGTCTGGATGTCGAGAATCTCGCGGATGTTCTGGTTGATCGTGTCGGTCTCGGACAGCGTCTCGTCGAGCGTGTGGCGTCCCACCACAGCCCGGAGCGTGGTCTGGGCGATCTGGTTGATCGCCGACTGGACGTTCTCGATCGCGACGACCGCGGCGACGGGATCAGCCACCCGGTAGTAGGCGACCGCGGAGACGTCGACGCTGACATTGTCCTTGGTAATGATCCCCTGAGATTGGATCGGCATCGTGACGATCCGCAACGAGACGCGCTGGACTCGATCGGCGAACGGAGTGATGAAGATTAGGCCCGGTCCGCGTGCGCCGCCCGTGACGCGGCCCAACCGGAACTGCACCCCCCGCTCGTACTGCTTGAGGATCCTCACTGACATGGCCGCTCCGACCAGCAGCACGATCGCAATCGCGACGAGCACATAAATCATGGTGGTGCCTTTCTGCCGGCGGGCCCTGGCGCGGCGACGATGTTGGGTGAATCCATATCGTCGTGCCGTTCCCGCAATCGCGCATCCGTTCGAACCGCGACGCCGGTTGCGGCAAACCCGCAGCGGCGACAGGTGTATTTCCCACCCGAACTCGGGCACGAGACCGCACTCCCCGTTCCGACCGTGCCCGCGGGGAGTAGCCTGGTCACGGCGGGCGACGTTCGTTGGGCGTTGGCTGTGGCCTCCGGCTACTGTGGGCCGATGCGACAGACCACCGGCTTTTCGCGTATGCCGGAAGGGGAGAGGATCGCCTTTGCCGTGGTGGGGGGCGGGGCACCGATCGTGCTGCCGGCGTGGTGGGTGTCCAATGTGGCGGAGGACTGGCATTTCGATCCGTTCCGTCGGTTCGTGGAGGGTTTGGCGGCCGGTCGCACGGTCGTGCGCTACGACCGCGTGGGGACCGGCGTATCCGATCGGGAGCGGGCGCCTCAGACGTTCACCCCGGAGTTCGAGCTGGCCACTCTGTGCGCTGTGCTGGACGAACTGGCGCTGGAGCGTGTGACGCTGATGGGCATCTCGTGCGGGGGGTGTACTGCCGTGAGTTTCGCCGCGAGTTGGCCTGAGCGTGTCGATCGCCTCTTGCTCTACGGCTGCTACGCCGACGGGCACACGCTAGGACCACCGGAGGCGCGCAGGGGCATGGTTGACCTCGTGCGCTCGCACTGGGGGTTGGGGAGCCGTCTGTTGGCGGACATGTTCGGACCCAGCTGGTCGACGGAGACTCGGTCTGCCTTCACGGCGGCCCAGCGCTCCTCCGCCGACGCCCAAGTCGCCGCAAACTTGCTCGAGCTGATCTACGACACCGACGTGCGCGAGGACCTGCCAAGGGTGCGGGCGCCGGCGCTGGTCGTGCATCGTGAACACGATCGCGCGATGCGACTGAGAGGCGCACGCGAGGTCGCCGCGCTGCTGCCGCATGCTGAGCTCGTGACGCTGCCGGGTGACGCTCACCTGCCATGGCACGGCGACGGTGACGCTGTCCTACGCGCGGTCGCTCCGTTCCTGCACATCGAGGCACCGGCCGCCCCGGCGAGCGAGCCGCATACCGACGGGCTGGATGAGCTCAGCGAGCGCGAGCGAGAGGTGCTCGGGCTCGTCGCCCAGGGCCTCAGCGACGCACAGATCGCCGAGCGCCTCGTGATCAGCCCGCACACCGTGCATCGCCATGTGGCGAACATCCTGGCCAAGCTGCGGCTGCCCACCCGCGCCGCGGCGGCCGCCCGCGCCGCGCGCGCCGGATTGCTCTGATCTCCTGAGACCAGCGCCGAATGGCCCGATCCGGCCAGCGCAGATGGCCGGTACGCGCGATGTCGCCCCGGCGGCGAGGTGGTGGACTGCGAGCACCCAAAACAGATCGGAGGAAGTGTCATGTCCGTCATCACCGCCGAGGTTCAAGCCCTGAAGGACGCCCACCGTAAGACGTGGGCGTCCGGTGACTACGCACGGATCGCCGAGCTGGTCACCGACGTCGGCGAGCGAGTCGTGCAGCGCGCGGGTGTGCAGGCCGGTTCGGACGTACTGGACGTAGCCGCAGGCACGGGCAACGCGTCGATCCCCGCCGCCCGCGCCGGCGCTCGGGTCATCGCCACCGATCTCACGCCCGAGCTGTTCACCGCCGGCCGCCAGCGCGCCCAGCGTGCGGGTGTCGAGCTCGAGTGGATCGCGGCCGACGCAGAGGATCTGCCGTTCGAGGATGGGCGCTTCGACTATGTGCTCTCGAGCTTGGGCGTGCAGTTCGTTCCCCGGCACGAGGTCGTCGCATCAGAGCTCGTGCGCGTGTGCCGCCCCGGCGGGATGATCGTGCTCGGTAACTGGGCCGCCGACGGCTACATCGGGCGGATCTGGACGATCATGGGGCCGTACCTCCCGCCGCCGCCCGACTACGTCTCACCGCCAGCTGGCTGGGGTCGCCCCGAGCACGTCACGCAGCTGTTCGCCGACTACCCGGTCGAATTGACGTTCGAGCACTACTCGCTCGATTTCGAGGCCGACTCCGCCGCAGCGTACGTCGACACGCTGGCCGACTTCTACGGGCCCCTGCTGCAGGCCCGCAACAAGCTCACATCCACCGGACGCTGGCCGGCGCTCCGCGACGAGCTCATCGCCCTGAGCACCGAGCTCAACCAGGCCGGTGAGACGGGATTCCGGGCGCCGAGCGAGTACCTCCTCACTCTGGCCCGCACGCGCAATGAGAGCTGAGCCACGATGCGAACCAACCACAGAGTGCCGAAGACCTTTGCCGCACTGATGATTGCCGCTGTCTGACGCCTTCGCGTCAGACGGCCGGCCGCCCCGGATTCCATGCACAGGCGAGACAGCCTGCTCTGGATGAAGATCTCGAAACTGGCGGCTCGCCTGAGCGAGAATGCCTGCGGATGACCGCCGTCGCCTCGCTGTTTTCGCTCCCGATCCTGTTCGCCGATGCGCCGAACCCTGCCGATTGCCCCCATCATCAGTGCAATTACCACCCTGTCACCACCGGCGGGATTGTCGCGGCGCTTGTGGTGGTGATCGTTGTCGCCGTTCTGCTGGTGTTCTTGACCGTAGCGCTGCTTCGTCGCCGTCGGCGCCGGCGCGCGGGGCGGGCGGAGGCGTAGCCAACGTGTCCTACGCCGCAGCGCTTGGCCTGACGCTGCTGATCGAGATGCCGACCTACGCCAGCGTCCTGCGCTGTGGACTGAGCATCGACGCACGACGCGGCCTAGCCGCCGGCGCGGCGGTCAACCTGATCAGCCACCCGCTGGCTTTCCTGGTGGTCATGCCGGCGCTCGCCCAGCCGCTCGGATTCCTTCCCGCGCTGGCCGTCATCGAAGCCGGCGTCTGGATCTTCGAATCGGCGCTGCTGTGGTCGTGGCTGCGTCGCGACATCGACCTGGTCAATCTGGCAGCACTGCTCGCCAACACAGCCTCGCTCGCGGTCGGATTGCTACTGATCGTCTAGGGCGTTGCCCGGCGCGCCGGCGGGTGCGTGCGACCGCGAAGCGGCCGGGCCACGCACTCCCGGTCCCCGCCGTCTTGCGTGCGATGCCCAGGCGATTGGACCGTCGCCAAGGCGATCACGAGTCCCGCGCAGTCGCTGGGGTTCAGCCGACAGACCTGCACAAACCCATCGGCGGTTGGTCAGCCGAGAATCGAAGCGCCTGGTTCACGACTCGGTTACACAGGCGCCGCCCTGGTCGGGGACGATGGAGTCCGGTCCAGGTCTCTCGCGCAAAGGCGGTAGCTGATGCTTAGATCCCGTGCGGCGCATCGCGTCGAAGAAGGTTTGCACGTCACACGCCGACGCCGACGCGTCTCGAGAGTCCGTCCCGGGGTCTTCGGCGGGGCCAACCACCGACTCCGCTTCGTCGCACTCGGCGCCACAGTTGTCGTCCTCGCCGGCGCGGGGGTGACCTACGCCTCGACGGCGGGGTTTACCGACAACCCGTTTGGCGACAACCAGGTCGGCGCCACGTACGCCAACGGGCTCCAGGTGTCCGATAACCAGTACCTCAAGCCGATCGGTGACCGTCTGGTCACCCAGCTCGGCAAGATCATGGGCTCGACGGTCAGTCCGAACGGCCAGTTCCTCGCGGCGACGAGCACCGACAAGTCCGTGGTGCTGCAGATTTTCGACCTGAACAGCTACAAGCTCATCTGGACGGTCGGCACCGCGCCCGGGCTTAGCCAGAGCCTGTCCGATGGCACTGTCGGACAGGAAGGCCCGACGTACTCGCCGGACGGCCAGTTCCTCTGGCTTCCGGAGCAAGATGCTGTGACTCGGTTCCCGGTCAACGCCCAAGGGATCCTTGGTACGCCGACCCGCTTCTCGCTCCCGACGGTGGGCAGCCACTACCCGCGCGGAATAGTACCGCCGACCGAAGCTAACTCCGCGCTGGTGGGCCAGATCGCGTACTCGCCTGACGGGTCCACCCTGTACGCGGCCCTCAACGGACAGAACACCGTCGTCGCGATGGACCCGAACACGGGTGCGATCGAGCACACGTGGAACGTCGGCATCGCCCCGCGGGAGCTCAAGTTCGTGGGCAACACGCTGTACGTGAGCGACGAAGGTGGCCGTCAGGCGCAGCCGGGCGATACAACCATGGACTCCTACGGCACCGCGGTCCCCGCCAATCCCTATCTCGGCACGTCGACGACCGGAGAGGTCAGCGTCATCAATACCGCGAACCCGTCGGCGCCGGTCGGGTCCATCACGGTTGGCCTACACCCGACCGCGATGTATGCAAACGGCAACGCGTTGTTCGTCGCCAACACGAACAGCGACACCGTCTCGGTCATCGACACGACGACCGACCAGGTCGTGCAGACGATCGACACCCAGCCGTGGCCGGAGTCCACGGTGGGGTACGAGCCGGACAGCATCGCGATGACAAGCGACGGCCATCTGCTGGTCACTTTGGGAAGGGCCAACGCGGTCGCTGTCTACCAGTACCACGGCGACCCCCAGCAGCCGGTGAGCTACATCGGTCTGTTGCCGACCGACTACTACCCGTCGGACGTGGCGACCGTCGGCAATCAGATCGTCGTCACGAACACCCGCGGCATCGACGCTCGCGGCCCGGCGATCGTGACCTACAAGGGGGAGGGTACCAACCCGGTGAGCGGCCACGACACGCACAGCACCACCGCGTCCCTGACCCGCTTCACCCTTCCCAGCGACGCGGACATCGCCCGCGACACAGCGACGGTCTTCGCGCAGAACGGCTGGAACAGTAACGACGTCCAGGAGGCCGCTGCCCCCAAGGCGGCGCCAGTCCCGGTCCCGACGCGCATCGGTGACCCGTCCGTGATCAAGCACGTGTTCTTGATAGTGAAGGAGAACCGCACCTACGACCAGGTGCTCGGCGACCTGGGCGAGGGCAACGGCGATCCGTCGCTGACACAGTTCGGCGAGAAGACCACGCCAAATCAGCATGCGTTGGCCAGGCAGTTCGGTGACTACGACAACGTCTACGACATCGGCACGAACTCTGCCGAGGGCCACAACTGGATGATGATGGGCGACGATCCCGAGTACAGCGAGTCGCAAGCGGGTGAGTACCAGCGCAGCTATGACACCGAGGAGGACGTGCTGGGGCATCAGCGCTCGGGCTTTTTGTGGACGGACGTCGAGTCCGCCGGCAACACCGCACGGAACTACGGCGAGTTTGAGTACAACGAGGGCAAGCCGTCCGGTACGTGGCAGCAGTACTACTGTGCGGCCAAGAGCGTCATGAACGGTGGTGACCCCGCCCAGCTGACCGCCTCTGACTTGGACGGCAACTACGGCTCGGTGATTCCGTCGCTGAACGCGATCGCCGACCACCAGTCTCCGCCGTTCGACCTGACGATCCCGGACATCTACCGGTACGAGATCTGGAAGCAGGACTTCGAGCAGAATGGTCCCGCCAACTTCAACATGATCTGGTTCTCCAGCGATCACACGGGTGGGCCGACGGACTCGGAGGCCGGGGTGGCCGACAACGATCTCGCCACGGGTGAGATGGTCGACGCGATCTCGCATAGCAAGTACTGGAAGAGCTCCGCGATCTTCGTGGTCGAGGACGACAGCCAGGACGGCGCCGATCACGTCGACGGGCACCGCGCCCCGATCCAGGTCATCAGCCCGTGGGCGGTGCACGGCAAGGTGATCAACACCTACTACTCGCAGCTCAACATCGTGCGCACGATCGAGCAGATCCTCGGCGCCCAGCCGCTGAACCAGAAGCTCGCTGCTGCGACGCCGATGTACGACGCGTTCACGAATAAGCCCGACTACACGCCCTTCAACGCGGTGCCGAACCAGGTCCCGCTCACCGAGGCCATCTTCACCCCGCCGGCCTGTGGTCTGGACACGTTGGGCAAAACCGGCGCGGCGGCGACGGCGCTGGACGAGGCCGTGGCTCGGCAAACCGCCGTGCCCGCGGGCGAGAAGGCCACCGCCGCTGCCTGGCAGGCCTGGCTGGCCGGCCAGCACCTTAGCGGCAATGGTGCGATCCCCGACTACGCGGATCCGCCGCAGATGAACCGGTTCACGTGGTACCAGGCACACGACTGGAAGGTCCCCTACCCAGGTGACAACAAGATCTACACCCCGTCGAAGGTTCCGGGCGCCTACATCCCGAGCTCGGACGCGGACCCGTACGAACCCTGACCAGTCTGCGGACAACGGCTGAACAGCATCACAACGCGACGGTCCGGCGGAGATGCCGCCGGACCGTCGCACTCTTCCGTGTAATCCATCGTTCTCACCTATCCCAGCAAGAGCGCGGCGCGCGCGAAATCCGGCCCGTACAGAATGGGAGCGTCTTGTCATTAACCCACGGTTCGACCTTGCGCACATCAATTCCACAGGGCGCGTTGGTCAGGATGCCGCACTCACCGTCAACGGATCGAAATGACTGAAACGCTCACAACGCCTGAGCCGCTGACAAAGCCTGAAACGCTGACAGTTCGTGCGCGCGGGATCAGGAAATCCTTTGGCGAGGTCGTCGCCCTGGACGGCGTCGACCTCGACGTCGCGGAGGGCCAGGTGCATGGTCTGGTCGGACCGAACGGGGCCGGGAAGACGACGCTGCTCGGCGTGCTTCTCGGGCTGGCCGTGGCCGACGGCGGGGACCTGGAGATTCTCGGCAGTCCGGTGCGCCGGACGCTCGCTCTTCCTGACGGGGTCACGGGGTTCGTGGACGGGCCGGGTCTGTATCCCTCGCTCACAGCCTGGCAGAACCTCGCCGCGCTGGCTCGGTTGCGGGGTGACGGCCCCGACGGCATCGGCGACGCGCTGGAGCAGGTCGGGCTCACCGATGTCGCGAACGACCGCGTTCGCGGCTTCTCACTCGGGATGCGACAGCGTCTCGGACTTGCCGCCGCGCTCCTCACAAGGCCTCGGCTGCTGGTGCTCGACGAGCCGGCGAACGGCCTTGATCCCATCGGTACCCGTCACGTGCACCGTGTGCTGACCGGGCTGGCGGCGCGCGGCACCTCGGTCGTCCTCTCCAGCCACCGGATGGATGATTTGGCCGCACTGTGCAGCGAGGTCACCCTGCTCGCCACCGGTCGGGTGGTCTTCTCTGGCCCGGTCAGCAGGCTCGCCTCGCACACCGACGAGCTGGACTACCGGCTGCGCATCTCCGATCCCGCCACCGCCCGGCAAGTTGCGGCCCAAACGCCGGAGCTGCGCGTTCTCGAAGACGACGATCTGCTCCGGCGCCACGACGCAGAGGCGCTGCTGGTGCGTGGTGCGGTGCCCGCCGTGGACGAGCTGGTCGCGCGCCTGGTGGGCGCGGGTGTAGGTGTGCGTGAGTTGGCGCCTGTCGTGGCCCCGCTCGAGGCGGCCTTCCTGGCGCTGACCGCGACCGCCACCGGACCGAGCCAGGATGGGGACCTGTGACCGCTGGACCTGTGACCACCGCAGCCGTCAGGCTATCGGGCGCCAGCGCGCCGCCGGCGCCCGTTCGGCGCAGCTACCGCTTCGAGCTGATCAAGCTGCTGGCCCAGTGGCCGATCCGCCTGGTGCCCCTGGCCTGCTGGCTCGGCCCGGCGCTACTCGTGGCTGTCATCAGTCAACAGAGCGCGTTGCCGGCCGACACGCTGTTCGGCCGCTACATGAGTCAGACCGGCTGGGCGGGACCGTTGGTCGTCCTGTCGTTTTCCGGCACCTACGTACTGCCGGTGGTGACGTCTCTCGTCGCCGGCGACGTCTTCGCGACCGAGGATCGGCTCGGCACGTGGCGACACCTGCTCGTGGCCGTGCGGTCACGACGGCGGATTTTCGCGGCAAAGGCGCTCGCGAGCCTCACCGTCATCATGCTGCTCGCGGCCGGACTGGCCGCCTCGGGCATCGTCGGCGGACTGGCAGCGGTCGGCAACCGGCCGCTGGTCGGCCTCGACGGCCATCTGCTCGCGCCGGGGCAGGCGGCTACTACGGTACTGCTCGCCTGGGCCAGCGTGCTGGCGCCGACGCTGGCGTTCGCGGCGGTCGGGCTGCTTGGCTCGGTGGCGTTCGGCCGTTCTCCCCTGGGGCTGGTGATGCCCGCGCTGCTCGCCTTACTGCTGCAGATCGCGCAGCAGCTTCCGCTGCCCGTCGTCGTACGCGTCGCCCTGCCGAGCTACGCCTTCATCGGCTGGCGCGGGCTGTTCACCAACCCGGCCCAGACCGGCCCGCTTGCCATTGGCATCGCCGTCAGCCTTGCATTGGCGGTGGCCGCCTCCGCGCTGGCCTACCGGCTCTTCATGCGCCGCGACTTCACCGACCTGGCGTACGACGGGGTCGGCCGCCGCGTTCTCGTGGGAGCCGTGCTGCCATTAGCCGCCCTGTTCGCGGTCACCGTGGGGGTGATCGCCGGCGCGACCCCGGCGTCCGGCTCAGGGATCGACGGAGCCAAGTTGGATCGCTCCCTCGCCACGGCGTACGCCCATATTTACCGCATGCAGACCAGAGAGCTGCATCGTCCCGCCGTCACGGAGGCGGAGCTGCGAGCCCGCGCCTCCTGTAACAAGGGCGATGGCCCCGGCGCGAATGTGGGACCGGGCAACGACTGGCGGTGTGTCGTGACGTGGCAGCTCCCGCCTTCCACGGCGATCGGCTCGGCCATCTATCAGCTCGACGTCAATCCAGACGGACATTATGTCGCCGACGGTGACGGACCGCCGCTAGTCAACGGCTTCTTCGAGATTCAAACCTCGATCGGTGAGATACCAAATCCCCTCTGGGAGTTCAACGGCCAGGTCGATCTGCTAACCGCCACATCGCCCAGATAGGGCGGGTCCGGGAGCGGTAAGGCTCACCAGCAACGCTGGCGTCGAGATCGTGGCAGCTTCCCTCAAGCCGGCGCAGCCCGTCGCGGCCGTCGACGCTGCGGCACCTCAGCGGCCAGCGCTTCACGGCTCGGGCATTCCGTCCGGGCTGACCAGCGTCACAGCGACCCGCTCCTCGGCGTCCCGCCTGCGCAACACGGCTGCGGCGCCCATCGCCGCCCAGACACCCGCGAACCCGCCGCCCACAACCACCAACCGAAGAGTGCTCATACCAAGTAGACGAAATAGCCTCAACAAAAGCAACCAGCCATCAACGACTCACGACGCTAGTCGGTCGTGCGCGAACGGACCTCAGGGGCGATCTCCTCACCGAGACGGCGGATGAAATCAAGCGGAGCATCGGTCGGCGTTCCGACGAGCAGCGTCTCGAACCGCAGCTCGGTGGCGATCGCCACCAGCTGGTCCGCCCAGCCGCTCGGTTCGCCGTCGAGCGCCATCACGTTGATCGCGCGCTTGATCTCGGACGGATCGCGGCCGGCGGCGCGCGCGGCGTCGTCGATCGCGGCCTGCATCGGTGCCACGTCCGAAGGTTGTAGGTAGTGGCCCCCGAGGCTCGGCAGCCACGCGTCGCCCAGGCGGCCGGTGATCCGAAGCATCCGTGGACCGTAGGCGCCGATCCACAGGCCAATGCGATGAGCCGGAGGCGGACCCGGCTTGGCGCCGACCACCTGATAATGCACGCCGTCGCGCCGGATCACCTCAGCACCGTCCCAGAAGTCGCGGATGATCGCGATCGCCTCCTCGAGCGCGTCGACCGATTCCCGCGGGCTGCGGCGCGGACCGCCCATCGCCGCGACCGCGTCCCAGAAGCCACCCGCGCCGATCCCGATCTCGACCCTGCCACCGCTGAGGACATCGAGCGAGGCGGCAGACTTGGCGAGCATGCTCGGCGGCCGGAGCGGCAGGTTGACCACATCGGTCAGCATCCGAACCGACCCGGTTCGCCCCGCGACATACGACAAGAACGTCCACGTGTCGAAGAAGCGCCGCTGGTACGGGTGATCCTGGACGCCGATGTAGTCCAGCCCGGCCGCGTCGGCAGCCAGCGCCTGCCTAATCGTCAGATCCGGGTCGTTCGCACTGGGCACGACGAAGATGCCGATCTCAGTCACACGAACAGTTTGACCGCTCACCGAGGTCGTGCTCGGAGGACGGCCCCGAGTAGCGAGCGAGCTCCTCGGCCAGCTCGGTGTCATTGGGGTACCTCTCGAGGAGGGCTCTGATCGCTTCGACGAACTTCTCTTTCGCCGTGGCTGCTTGGCCGGCGACCCGGGTCGCGATCGCCCGAGCCTCGTTTGCCCTCTCCTGGAGACGCTCATGGTCGAGACCGGTCGCGCGCCGCGCGGCGAGCTCGGCCTGCGCCGCCGCTGCGGCGAGCCGCTGCTCTGACAGGTGCAGTTCCCAGTACCGCTTGCCGGACTCGTCGTGCTCCAGTGAGGCCAACGACAGGCTCTCCTTGACGCGGGTGAATCCATAGCGCCGCCACAGGTGCAACACGGCGACCAGGCCGATGAGTCCGCCCAAACCGTCCTGCCCGGCGCCGAGCGCAGCGGCCCATTTCCCGCTCAGGGCCGAGCTCGCGATGAAGCAGAGCGCAAGCGCCGTGAAGGCCAACGAGAAGATGAGACTGACCGCAACGCCGACCGTCGTGAGCAGCCCCATTCCTCGCGGCTCACGCGCTCTCGATATCCGCTGGTCAGGATCGCGCCGCGCTGGTCGGCTGGCCGGCCCACTATTCGTGGCCGTCATCTGGGCCGCTGGTCTGCGCATCGCAGTCCTGCTCGGCGCCCTGCTCTGCCCGGGCGGCTGAGGTGACGTAAGCCGTGAGTGCATCTTGGAGCTCCCTGTGAAGTGGTGTGAACTGCTGCGATGCACCTTCACACGCGCAACCACATGGCGGTAGACACCCTAGGTGTCGACCGACCTGACCCTGAACACGCGCCTCGGGCCGCCTGCGTCAGGGCGACGACATCGGCGCCGTCGCACCGAGGTCATTGAGCAGCCGTCCGCGCCGCCTCCGTGGCGTTCTGCAGCGGCCGCGGTCAGGGTCGGTGGGACAGCCTTGGCTACGGTAGGTGCGGGTTTCCTGCGTTGCCGTCGTGGATGAGTGTCTCGAGGTCTCGGACACGCATCGGGTGCGCGAAGTAGAAGCCCTGGCAGGAGTCTGAGCCAAGTGTGATCAGCTGCTGATGCTGCTCGGTCGTCTCAACCCCTTCTGAGACCACCGTCATCCCGAGCCCGTGGGCGAGCTGGATGATCGCGTTCAAGATCGTGTGATCGGCTACAGCGGCATCGAGGTTGCGGATGAAGCTCTGGTCGATTTTGAGCGTGTCGATCGGGAGTGCCTGTAGGAAACTGAGGGACGAGTAGCGGGTACCGAAGTCATCGAGAGCGAGCTTGACCCCGGTGGCCTTGAGTTCGTCGAGCACGATCAGGGCGCGGTCACGGTCGCGGACGAAGACGGTCTCGGTCACCTCCAAAGTCAACAGATCGGGGCGCGTTGAGGTGGCATCCAATACGGACATGACGGACCTGGCGAAGCCGGCAGACATGAATTCGTGGGCGGAGACGTTGACCGACATCGCGATCTCGTCAGCTCGATGATGCTGCCAGCGCCGCCTGTCTTGGCAGGCTCGCTCGAGGACCCACTGGCCGAGCTCGATGATCTGCCCCGATTGCTCGGCAAATGGGATGAATATCGTCGGTGACACCGGTCCGCGACTCGGATGCGTCCAGCGCAACAGGGCCTCGACGCCGTCGAGACGGCCATTGGCGGCGTCGACGATCGGCTGGTATGAGACGTGTAGCTCACCGCGTCCCGACGCGCCAGGCAGGCCCGCCGCGAGCCCGGCGTGATGGTCGGCGAGGTTCAGCTCGCGCCGGCTGCGGCCCTGACGGCGCGACCCATGGCGGCGCTTGGCACGGTACATGGCTAGATCAGCGTCATGGACGAGCGCCTCGGGTGCAGAATCGCCGCTGCTGTCGCAGGCGATGCCGACACTGCCGTGAATGTTCAGTTCGATGTCTGCCAGCGCGAACGGGCGGGCGAGAGCGGCGTCAAATCGGACCGCGATCGCGTCGGCTTGGGCCGGCTCATCGAGATCTTCGCAGAGTACGACGAACTCATCGCCGGCCAGCCGGGCCAGGCTGTCCCCTGGTCGCAGTACCGCAGCCAGGCGCTGCGCCACGGCCACCAGCAACTCGTCACCGACCTGGTGTCCATAGGTGTCGTTGACGGATTTGAACGCGTCGAGATCTACGAAGAACACAGCGATGGTCTTGCCCGAGCGCTCTGCGCGAAGAAATGCGTGCTCTAAGCGCTGCATCAGAAGGGTGCGATTGGGCAGTCCGGTCAGCCCATCATGCATCGCTGCTTCGCGGGACTGATCGGAGGAGTCCTGCAGGTCAGACCGTGCTCGGGCGTTGATCAGGTAGGCGGCGGCGACATCGGCGAGCGTTTGAGCCGCGCTCATCGAGTCCGGTGTCAGCGGCCCTGCGGTGTCCCGATAGAGGTCAAGCGCACCGAGCAGTAGGTCATCGTGGCGCAGGGGAAAGGTGAACACTGCGGTCAGCCCAGCTGTCAGCGCGCGAGGCGAGAACGCCGGGAAACGCGGCTCGTCGTTGAGGTCCGGGACGGAGACCGCCTCGCCGGTGTCGTAGGCGGCCAGACATGGTCCCTCGCCAAGCTCGGTCTGCAACTGCTCGTAGCGCAAAGCCGAAGCACTCGAGGCAGCAAAGTACTGCGGATCGAGGGACGCGGAGATCAGC
>Ga0302324_100007768_pt1 | contig 22724 bp, 24 predicted proteins | sample Palsa_T0_1_FD_201949 | JGI IMG/M metagenome (GOLD analysis project Ga0302324, IMG submission 201949) | Peat permafrost microbial communities from Stordalen Mire near Abisko, Sweden - Palsa_T0_1 | ecosystem: Environmental > Terrestrial > Soil > Palsa > Peat permafrost | place: Sweden: Abisko...
CAGCGCGAACCGGAGATGCAGCGCCTCACCGTGCTGAATGTCGCGGGTCGCGGCGAACCTCTTACCTTCGGACGTTGCGTGGAGATGGCACACGCCAAGCTGGTGCGAGTTCCGGGCAAGTGGACGATGCGCCAGGTGCTGAAATTCCTATGGAAGAGGCAAATTTCAGCGATTCCTCCCGAGGCCGTCCCCTACATGACCGGCGAGTACATCATGAATACCGATCGCCTGCGCCGCTTCCTGGGACCGGAATACGAGCACGTAATGCACTACACCATCGCAGATGCGTTCGCCGACTCCATGCGAACCAATGCCGCTGGCGCCTGAACCATCGGTTCCACTGGTACGGCCCGAACGGCAACTCCCGCAACAATTTACCGTCAACCAGGGAATAAATTAGCGTGATACTGGTTTACTTATGAAGGTGCCCGAAGAGCGCGCGTCTGGTGCGAACTTTGAAGAGTTGGCCATGCCATTATTTGACCAGCTCTACAACTTCGCGCGCTGGCTGACGCAGGACTCGACTGAGGCCGAGGACCTGGTCCAGGAAACTTATGCCAAGGCTTTGCGTGGATTCTCTTCGTTTCAGTTGGGCACAAACTTTCGCGCTTGGATGTATCGCATCCTGCGAAATTCGTTCCTGAGTTCGCGAACCGGGTTGAAGACAACGATTGCCATCGATGGAGAGAACGAGGAAAACTTGCTGCCGCCCGAAACCGACACTCCGGAAAGCGTTCTCATCGGGCAAGCTAACCGCGAAATGGTGCAGCAGGCTCTGGCCGATCTGTCCGTTCCATTTCGTGAAATTCTGCTGCTATGCGAGGTCGAAGAAATGTCGTATCAGGAGATTTCCGAAGCGCTCGCCATTCCGATTGGAACTGTAATGTCGCGACTTTCGCGAGCCCGCAAGGCCCTGCGCGATCTGCTGAGAAAAACTCAGACGGGAGGCCGGCATGGCCTGTGAGCAGATGGCGACTGCGGAATGGCGCCGCAAACTCGACGCTTATATCGACGGCGAACTCGAGGCCAGGGAATTGCAGGCGATCGGAACGCACCTGCGTGGATGCGCGGCGTGCGCGTCCGAGGTTCTGGACCGGGTCCAGATCAAGCGAGCGGTACAAATGGCGGGCAAACGCTACGCATCCAGCGCAGAATTACGGAATCGGGTTACGAAAAGTGTAGCGGCAAAGAGCGGCACCAATCCGCGCCGTGAAGCTGGTTGGGCATGGAAGCTGCTGGCTCTACCAGCCTTGCTTGTCCTGATGCTTTCGGTGGGGGTGAATTGGTACGTAGGACGTGAGAATGCGCGCCGGCAGCGGGTTTACGGCGAACTGGCCGACCTGCATGTGAATGCGCTGGCCAGCACCACTCCGGTCGATGTTCTCTCCACCGACCGGCACACCGTGAAGCCGTGGTTTCAGGGGAAAATTCCGTTTACTTTTAATCTGCCGGAATTGCAAGGGACGCAGTTCACGCTGCTGGGTGGTCGCGTCACTTATCTCGCACAAACACCGGGAGCTCATCTGATCTACCAGGTTCGCAAGCACGAGGTCTCTGTTTTCATTTTCCAGGACCGCGGAGATGAGACCGCGAGTTTACCTTCCGGGCCGGTGCACGCGCTTTCGTTCAACATCGAGAATTGGACGCAGAATGGGCTGAGGTATTTTGTGGTGGGAGACGTCGGCCCGGAAGATATTCGGGCGCTAAGTAAACTGCTGCGCGATGCAGCGTAGTACCCGCTAAGGGCCTTGTTGCGCCCGGCGGACAGCCGGGGGCGGCTGTCCCACACCTGCTGAAGAGTTTGTGCTATTTCTTTCCGCGATACAGGCCAGCGACGCCGAAAGTGTATGGCGTCCAGGTAGCTTCGGCGAAGCCAGCCTTCCTGATACGTGTCAGCATCTCTTGCGGTTCGGGAAAGCGCTCGACCGAGGCGGGAAGATAAGCGTAGGGCCCGCGCACACCGGAGATCATCGTGCCCACGCGGGGCAGCACCTGCTTGAAATAGAGGCGGTAGAGCGCGCCCATCATTCCGGCCGGCTCGCTGAAATCCAGAATCCCACATTCACCACCGGGCCTCAGAATGCGGACGATCTCGCGCAACCCAGCATCGTAGTCGGCGAGATTGCGAAAACCGAACGCCGATGTGACCAGATCAAAGTGCGCGCCGGGAAATGGAAGATTCAGGGCATCAGCCTCGATCCACGCGGCAGCAGAACCGTTCTGCGACGCAGACTTTGCCGTAGCGCGTTGCAGCATGGCGTGCGAGAAATCGGCGCCCAGAATCTGCGGAGACGACTTCCCTGCGGCGCGGCGCAGTGCGAAAGTCATATCGCCCGTGCCGCAACACAGGTCAAGGACGCGCGCCTCCGGACGCATCAGGATGTGCCGGAACACACGAGCCGTTCGGCGCCACCACATACGGTCGATATTGAACGACAGCACATGGTTCAGCAGATCGTAGCGCGGCGCGATCGAGGTAAACATATCGCGCACGGCGCGCGCCGCCGAACGCTGGTCGTTCGCGCCTTCAGGGGCGGCACCGATCACCGGGGATTTGCTGATTTCAGGCAAGAATACTCAGGAGTGCTCCGTCTACTTCCGTTTCTTCTTCGGAGCCCGGCTCTTCAACTCCGCGACGATTCGTTCAATTTGCAACACATGATTCGTATCGTGACCGGCAAACATCCGCGCCAGATGCGAAACCGTTTCCTTGCCACGCTCCAGGTGCATACCGAAATTGTCCCACTTCTCGCGCGGAAGCGCCTTCAGCATTGCCAGGTTGTTCTCCCGCAGAACACGAAAAACTTCCAGCGACTGCTTCGCATCGCGCTTGGCGTACTGAAAAACCGCCGACCAGGAATCCTGATCGAAGGGCTGAATCGGATTTCCGCTGGCGCCAATGACCGAGCGAAAGCGCCAACTGGCAACGATCTCAGCGTCCGACAAGTGCGCCAGAATTTCGTTGATCGACCACTTTCCCGGCTCGGATTTCCACTTCAATTGCGCTGGAGTAAGCCCTTGAATCAGTTTCTTCAGCTTTGGAGCCGTTGTGCGCTGAACTTTAATCGCGTCTTCGCCCTCAACGTAGCCTAAGATGCGTTGAATATATTGTGGCGCTGTCTCCTGCATAATTTCACCTCGCTATTTTTCCCACACCCAGCCGCCGCGCGACAAACGGCGTAACTCATCGACTGCTTCGATCACGGCGCTCTCCGGCACATCGCTGGCAACTTCTACCTTGCCGATCTCTCGCGGCAAAATAAAATGCACTACGCCATTCTGCGTTTTTTTGTCGGACTGTAGCCGGGCGAGAATTTTTCGAGGACTGACGTCGACCTCCGGCAGGCGGCCCAGGCTTAATACGGCATCGGCAATGCGGCCAGCGGTCACGCTATCGGTGCGGCCCACGCTGAGCGCGATATTGGTCGCGGCAATCATCCCCCACGCGACTGCTTCGCCGTGCAACAGGCACCGGTAACCGGTTTCGGCCTCCAGCGCGTGGCCGATTGTATGTCCCAGGTTGAGCACACGGCGGAGACCATCTTCGCGCTCATCGGCGGAAACCACTTCGGCCTTCAACCGCACGGATTGCGCGATCAACCACTCCAACTCAACGGGATCGCGTTTCAAAATGCGCGCGCGACTCTGCTCGAAACGCAGAAACAATTCTACATTTCCGATGATGCCGCACTTCAGCGCCTCGTAAAGCCCGGCGCGAAATTCGCGATCGGGCAGCGTTTTCAGCACCGTGGGATCGATCAGCACCACCCGGGGATGATGAAACGTTCCCAGCAGATTTTTGCCGGCGACCAGGTTCACAGCCGTCTTGCCGCCGATCGACGCGTCCACTTGTGCCAGCACCGTGGTCGGCACCTGCACCAGATCGACTCCCCGCATGTAGAGTGAGGCCAGCAATCCGCTGACGTCGCCGACGACTCCGCCGCCGAGCGCAACGATCACGGCCTTTCGGTCGGCGCCCAGCCGGGCCAATTGGTCTGCCAATTTCTCAAGCGTTGTCAGCCGCTTCGCAGGCTCGCCATCGGACATGGGAATGACCTGCGGAGCGAATCCGCCCGCCTTCAACGAGCGAACCAGCTTCGCCCCCCAGCGCTTGCGCACCGGCGGAACGGTTATCACAAAAATGCGGCTGGCCTGCGGCAGCAAGTCGGCCAGTACCGATCCTGCCCGAGTAAGCAGGCCGTTTTCAATCACCGCCTGATAGGGCCGTGGCGGCACGTGGATGGTAACTTGCGGCATGCGATTCCATAATATCGCATGCCCCGAAATGTCCGATTCCGGCTACTGAGTGCGCTTTGCCGGATAAACGATCGATGCCGCAATCGAAATCAGCAGGACGCCCGCCACAGTTCCTAGCGTTGCCGTGATCGGAATGCGCAAGTAGTCCGCGGCCAGCATTTTCAGGCCCACCAGAATCAGCACCAGCGCCAGCCCATAATGCAGGAACCGGAATATTTTGATGAGGCCGGAGATGGCGAAATACATTGAGCGCAGGCCCAGAATCGCGAAAACATTCGAGGTGTAGACGATGAAGGCATTCAGGGTGACGGCGAGTACCGCCGGAATGGAGTCCACCGAGAACACAATGTCGGTGGTCTCGATGACCAGCAGCACGACCAGCAGCGGCGTGGCGTAGAGCCGCGAATTCTCTTTCAGGTTGCGCACGAAAAATCGTCCTCCCTGAAAATTGGCCGTGACCGGAATCCAGCGGCGCAAGGCCTTCACCACGGGATTGCTGGCGGGGTCCATCCGATGTCCACCGGCCGCGAAGAGATGGATCCCGCTATAGATTAAGAGAGCACCAAAGAAGTACAGGATCCAGTGAAAGCGATAGATGAGGCCAACGCCGGCGACAATAAACAGGCCCCGCATCAGCAGCGCACCCAATACGCCCCAGAACAACACGCGATGCTGCTGCTGGTCCGGCACCGCGAAGTAGTTGAAGATCACCAGGAAGACGAAGAGGTTGTCGACGCTGAGGGAGAGCTCGAGCACGTATCCGGTGACGAACTCCAGCGCCACCTGGTGTCCCTGCCAAAAATATAAGATGCCCGCGAAAGCCGCGGCCAGGACCACATACATCGCGCTCCAACCCAGCGCCTCGCGCGAACGCACCGCATGCCCTGGACGATGAAAGACGCGCAGATCCAGAAACAGCATTCCCAGCGCGAAAAGATTGAAGAGGATCCAAAAGTAGAGCACGCGGCGTTCCGAATACCAAAATTGCTGATTGTTGATTGCTGATTGTTGATTGAAAAGGTGCTGAAGCTCTGAAGTTTTTCAATCAGCAATCAATAATCAGCAATCAACAATCTGCGGTTATTTTTCTCTTCCCCGCGTTCCGCTGACCCACTCTTGCCAGATGCCATCGGCCTTGAGCATGTCGACACTGTTGGTGTCGCGCATAGTTTGCTCAATCTGATCGTGGGTCAGGCGAGGACCGATTTTTTCGGGCAGATCCGCCAGTTCGAAACTCAGAGCCGCGGCCTCGGCCACATGCTTCTTGAGTTGAGCGAAATCTACTTTGTCATAGGTGTCGGAGATGGCGTGATAGTTTTCCAGATAATTCGCCTCGTCCTGGTCGGCGACAAAAGTGGGAACGCCCTCGAGCATGAAATCGAAGTGGTCGGTGCCCCATTCCATATCGAGTTTGACGTCTTTCACGTCAAACTGCACGAGCGGAGCCACCAACTGCTTCGCGGTGTCGAGAATATCTTTGCGTCCTCCTATGGAAAAACCGGTCGTCTTCCCGGTGCCTGAGTCATAAATAACCACGCCCGCGGCTTTGTCGAGTTCGCGGCGATGAGCCAGCGCGTACGCGTGCGAACCGATCAAACCTTCTTCTTCGCCGGAAAAAAGAATGAAGCGGATGGTTCGCCGTGGCTTCAGTCCCGATGCTTTGATCGCCCTCAGCGCATCCACGACCAGCGCCGCGTTGCAGCCGTTGTCGAGCGCGCCGGTGCCCAGCTCCCAGGAATCGAGGTGTGCGCCGAGGATCACGAATTCGTCCGGCTTCTCAGTGCCTTTGATCTCAGCCACTACATTGGATGTCTTGATCGGACCGCCAATTTGATTAGGAATCGAGAGATCGGCCCACACCAGATTTCCCGCCGCCAGCAGGCGCGCCATGCGTTCGCCGTCTTCGCGGGCGACCAGCACCATGGGCAGGCGGTCGATCTCCCCCGCGTAGGAATTGGTGTGGCGATAGAGAATGTCATGCTCCCGCGTAGCCATAAAAGCGATGGCCTTGACCTTCGCCTTCACCGCTAGTTCAATAACCGGCGGGGCCTTGGAATATTCGGCGAACAAGTCGTCCCAAGTCTTGAGCACGACCGTGTGTACCAGAATGATCTTGCCGGAAATATCACCCGCTTTCTTGAAGTCAGCTTCGGCGCCCTCGCCCAGGTCAACTACCGGGACGTGTTTCACCGGAGCCAGCGCTGGTGCCCATGCGATGGAAACCGCGCGCACACGAAATGGCGACAGCACAGTGCCCCCGCCAACTCCCGTGGCGCTTACCTGATACGCCGTGGTCGCGGTCATCTCGGTCTCGCCTTCGGACCAGGAGGCCGGAATGGTGAATCCCTCAGTGTGAACACTGTCCGCGCCGGCAGCGGTGAGTGCCTGAATTCCCCAGGCTACGGCGTGCTGCATGGCGGGCGTGCCGGGGACGCGACCGCCAATCTCGTCGGTCAGACGATGGAGATTGTTTTCCAGCGGCGAAGGCTGGAGCGCCGCCTGAATGATCTTATTCGCGGAACTGGTGTCAACGGGAGGAGCAGCAAGGGCGGAAAAGCCGAACAGACCGACCAGCAACAGGATCTTCACGATTCGCATGCTGCTGCATTAGAAACGAAATCATGGGAAAGCGCAAAAACGAAAAGCGCAACAAGGAGAACGCAGAACGGAAAAAATGTCCTCCCGAGTGCGATGGCAGGAATCACTTCGGCGGCAGCGGGTCCATTTTATCGAGAATGCGTATCGTCTCCAGCACTACGGTCCCGGAGATTTCCAGGCTCTTCGGACTGAGCTTATCGACCGTGTCTTGTGGCGTATGCCAGAAAACATTGTTGTAGCCGTAGTCGAAGTCAATCAGATCCGCTGACGGCACGCCGCGCTTCACAAACGGCAAGTGATCGTCCGAAACCTTGTTGTCGCGACCGAAGAAATGCGACTGATCGCCCAGTCGCGTCGCCGCTTCGAGCACGACTTTCTCCAGCCATGGAGTCGAATTAAAGTCGCGATCAATGTTTAAGTCCGCGTCGCCGATCATGTCGGTAAGGAGGAAGGCTTTCACTTTTTTCAAGGTTCCATCGTCTTGCCACTTCTGTGCAACGTGCTCGATCCCGTACAAACTGTCGCTCATGAAAGGTATTTCAGTGTCGGGCTTCATTGCCTCTTCCGCGTCGTCCCAGACCAGCCACACGCTGTAGCCGTCGCGCGGTTTGCCGCGCAATTGATTGGCCAGTTCGAGCAACAGCGCGCTCGAAGAGCCACCGTCATTCGCGCCGACGTAGGAACCATTACGCAACGGATAGTTCGTATCGTAGTGGCTGGCGATAACGATGATGCCATCCTTGGTCCCGGGAAATTTCGCGAGGATGTTGTGCACCGGAAATTTGCCCTCGGGCGTATCGGCGGTGAAGACGTCGTTTTCTATATCGTCACTCTTTAGATGCCCGGTGATGTAGTCTTCAACTTTCTTGTGGTTAGCGCTGCCGAGCGGTCGCGGACCGAACTTCACGATCTCTTTCACGTACTGCATGGCGCGTTCGCCATCGAAGGTCGGCAGCGGACCTTGGTCCGGGGGAAGCGTTAATGTCGGCAGCGCAGTATCAGCCGGAGCCGGGGCGGGTGTGGACTGGGCCGGCGCCGTGTCCCGGTCGCGATCGCAAGCCAGGAATGCCAGCGCAACCGCGAGCAGGACCCACCGCAGCGTGCTGGTGCGACTCATCATGCCTGCGCCTGCTTCGCCTTCCTCGCATTCCTCCGCTTCGGATTCACCAGCCACGCCACCGCGATGCTCAGCCCATACAGCCCGAGCATGGGCGCGGCAAAGACGCACATGTTTACGATGTCAGGCGTCGGCGTAACGATCGCCGCAAGAATGAATATCACCAGAATCGCGTAGCGGAAGTTCTTGATCATGAAGCTCGGCGTCATAATGCCCATGAACGCGAGAAAGAAAACCAGAATCGGCATCTCGAAGATCAGGCCCATGCCCAGCACAATGCTGAGAAAAAGCTGGGTATATTCGTTGATCGTAATCATGGGCTGGAACTGGCCGTTAAATTTGACGACGAAGAAGTCCAGAGCTCGCGGGTACGCAACGCTGTACCCGAAATATCCGCCCAGCGTAAACAGAGTGATGGTGGAGACCATGAATGGCAGAACATACTTCTTTTCGTTGCGGTACAGCCCCGGTGAAATGAACATCCAGACCTGATAGAGCACGAAAGGCGACGTCAGAAAAAGCCCCGCGAGCATCGAAATCTTCAAGTAAAGATTGAACGGGTCGACGGGGTTCAAGTACACAAGTTTTTCCGGAAGATGCTGCGAGCGCAGCGCATCCATGATGGGCTTCTGCATAACCCCATAGATACGTACGTGATATCCCCAGCAGACGCCTGTGCCGACAGCGACCGCGACAAACGAATACACGAGGCGTTTGCGCAGTTCCTCGAGATGATCGAGGAATCCCATCGTCGGCATGGGCTCTGGTTCAGGCTCGCCGCCGGCCCTCGCGGCCGAGAACTCAGGCATGCGATTCCTGCGTAGTGGGAGAAGGCGTCACCTGATCTGACGTGACTTGGTCTGACCTGACTTGGTCTCTTGCATCTTCAGAGGCGGGAAGAGCTTCGGTCGCAACCGCAGCTGACTGGGCGGCGGCCAACGATTCCTGGGTGTTGGTTAAAACCGATGGGTCCACAGACGCAGCCAATGTGGCTGCCGGCGCGGCAGCCTCAACCGGAGCGGGGTATAACGTGCGGCTAGCTGTCCCCTCGACAGCAGCGCGGGGTGGAAGAATAGTTTGTTTATTTTCTGCTACATCCAGGTGAGCGATTTCCTGTTCAATCTGCGCCTTGAATTCGTTCGACGCCCGCTTGAACTCATTCATGTACTTCCCGATCTGGCGCGCGATCTCCGGCAACTTCTTGGGCCCGAAGATCACCAGCGCCAGAACGAACAGGAAGATCGTCTCGGAAAAGCTCATAGTTTCATCATACTGCCGGAGCCGGACAAGCAGCAATCGCAGCGAGACACAGAGGAGACAACTTTCCTCGCGGACTTCCCCCGTAAACACGTCCCGCTTATGATGTTTGCCGATGCAGCTCTGGTTTGCGCGGGGTAGTGAAGTTTCGATTCGCGAACAACTGGTGACTCAGGTGGTCCTCGGGATTCTGAGCGACGATCTGGCGCCCGGGCAGCGCTTACCCAGCACCCGCGAACTGGCCCGCCGATTTCACTTGCATCCCAATACCGTCAGCGCCGGATACCGCCAGCTGCAGCGCGAGCGCTGGGTTGAGTTCCGCCGCGGCAGCGGCGTCTACATTCGCGCCACCAAGCCGGAGCTACCGCCGACCGCGGCATTGGCGCTCGATCAAATGATTGTCCAGCTCTTCCAATCGGCGCGAATGCTAAAAGTGTCATTGCCGGCGCTGCGCTCACGCCTGCGCCAATGGCTGGAGCTGCAACCTCCGGATCATTTTCTGCTGATTGAACCGGACTCGGAGCTAAGGCCAATCCTGGCAGCGGAGATTGCCCGCGCAGTGAAGTTCCCCGTTCAATCCTGCGGACTCGAAGATTGTCCGAAATCAACGGAAGGCGGCATTCCGGTGGCACTGCCGAATCGCATCGCGCTGGTGCGACCCCTACTTCCTGCAGGAACAGAACTGCTTACTCTGCAGGTCCGCTCCGTTCCCTCTTCGTTAGCAGGATACCTGCCCGCCCCGGCAGGAACTCTGGTCGGAATAGCCTCACGCTGGCCGGAGTTTCTGAGGCTGGCGCGCGCCGTACTGACGGCCGTCGGATTCGATCCTGACAGCCTGGTCTTTCGCGACGCCGGAGAGCCGAACTGGCAGCGTGGATTGAAGGAGACCGCGGCGGTGGTGTGCGACGTTCTTACGGCCGCTGAGCTTCCCAAGGGTTGCCGCGCGCTTCCCTTCCATTTCGTCTCAGAAACCGCCCTGGAAGAGCTCCGGCATTACGAAGACTTTATCCGCCAGCCGCTGGAATCGCGGTAAGGGATCGCGGTAAAACCGTCAGAAAAGGGCTCCGAGTCTACGGGGCGCCGTTTTCACAGGCGATGTGACCTAAAAGCGCCAGATCAGGCCCCCGAAGGAACCCGCCGGGCCAACTTCTGCATCTGATAACTAAGCGGTTCTTCGATGGTTACCGGTGGTAACCATCCCGGTCCGGGACAGTCTAATTGGGTGATATACTGCGTTTAATCAGCGCCGTAGCTGGGGTGGTCCTGAGCCCTCAATTTAAGGAATCTCAAGATGGCACGTAGTTCACGCCGGTCTCTCTTCGTAGTAGTGTTTTTCCTCGTTCTTTGCGGATTCCTGGGAATCGTTTTCGCCCAGCGCTCCGGCCAGTCGTCGTCCCTCACCGAGTCTGACGTCAAGGACAGTCTCAAGCAGTTCACCGACGTCTACTCCATCATCGAGGAAAATTACGCCGAGCCGGTAAACGCCGATAAGGCCATCTACAACGGCGCGATTCCCGGCATGCTGCACGCGCTCGATCCCCACTCCAATTTCTTTGATCCCAAGTCCTACGCGCTCATGCGCGAAGACCAGCGCGGTAAGTACTACGGCGTGGGTATGACCGTCGGTCCGCGCAACAACAAAGTCATCGTGATTTATCCCTTTACCGGGACACCCGCATATAAAGCCGGCATTCATCCCGGTGACGTGATCATCGCCGTCGACGGTAAATCCACTGAGAATATGACCACCGGCGACGTCGCCGACTTGTTAAAGGGACCCAAGGGCACCACGGTTCACATCAGCATCGCCCGCGAAGGCGTCGATAAGCCGATGGAGTTCACCCTGATTCGCGACGAAATTCCGCGTTACAGCGTCGACGTTCATTTCCTGATTCGTCCCGGCGTGGGCTACATGCACGTCAACGGTTTCAACGAGACCACCGAGCACGAAGTTTCCGACGCGCTCGATTCCTTCGGCGATCTCAAAGGCTTGATCCTCGACCTACGTGGCAATCCCGGCGGATTGCTCAGTGAGGGTGTTGGCGTCGCCGACAAGTTCCTGAAGAAAGGTCAGCTCATCGTCTCGCACCACGGCCGCGCCTCAGCCGAGAAACGCTATGTTGCGCAACATGGTAATGGTGGCAAGGATTATCCGGTCGTTGTACTGGTGAACCGCCTGACCGCATCGGCGGCGGAGATTGTCTCCGGAGCAATTCAGGACCACGATCGCGGCCTCATTGTGGGCGAAGTCACATTCGGCAAGGGTCTGGTGCAGACGGTCTATCCGCTATCGGAGAATACCGGCCTCGCCTTGACTACGGCTCACTATTACACTCCGAGCGGCCGCCTCATCCAGCGCGACTACAGCAACATCTCGCTCTACGACTACTATTACAACCGCGATACCGCTGAGAGTACGAATATGACGAATCGCGAAGTAAAGCTCACCGACAGCGGCCGTACGGTTTACGGCGGCGGCGGCATTATGCCCGATGTGAGCATTCCTCCGGTCAAGAGCAACCATTTCCAGGACACGCTGTTGCAGCACTATGCCTTCTTCAACTTCGCCAAGCGCTACGTGGTGAGCCACCATCCCACCAAGAGCTTCGAAGTCGATGATGCCACCATGCAGGAGTTCCGCAAGTCGCTGGATGAGGGCGGGATCGCCTTCACGCAGGCCGATCTGATCGACAACAACGACTGGATCCGTTCGAACATCAAGTCCGAAATCTTCGTCGATGCCTTTGGGCAGGATGAAGGCATGAAGGTGCGCGCCGAATCCGATCCGGAAGTGATCAAGGGCCTCGAACTTCTGCCTCAGGCGAAGGCTCTGGCCGACGGAGCTAAGAAAATCGTGGCCGAGCATAACGCGGCCCCGGCTTTCAACCGCTAAGGAGTTTGCTCAGGATCGATCCGAGAATGCAAGGACCCGGAAGGTATCGGGTCCTTTTTTTTCAGGACACAAGCTCTATCGGACAATCCGGGCGGAGGCTCGGCGGCATATGAAGCTGCTGGTCGGGGTGAACTGTCCCTAGCGGGTCGCAAACTTCCATGCCACGACGGCCGCGAAAACCAGTGCTCCCAGCGCATAGCCCCAGATTCTTGCTCTGTTGGTCTTTTCCTGCTCTATCATAGAAGTACCTCGCTTCGATAATCACGGACAACGGGGACGCTAAAACAAAACGGGCTCCTGTCATTCTACTACCGTGACTTTCGGCTTACCGTAACTTTAGGCTCATTGACTTCGCCCTTCCCCTATGTGAAAATCCGCGGAAGAGGCAGTATATTCGCCGGTTACAGCGGCAGATCACGGCGAAGATACCGCTCCCCCCGGTGGTCGGACGAAACGTTACAAAATGGCTCTTTTTCAAGACTGTGGGCAAGGCTTGGACCGTTCCTACGCCGGACGACGCTTCTCGAGGCCGCGTTGAGGCCCGCCATTCTACTAGGGGCCGAGGTTTTGGCGGTGCTCGCGGGCTGGACCGACTTTCGCAGCCGCCGCATTCCCAACTGGCTGACGGTGACGGGATTAGTGGCTGGATTGGTTGCGAACACTGCCTTAAGCGGCTGGAGCGGGCTCAAGACTTCAGTGCTGGGTGCGGCGGTGGGCTTGGCATTGTTGCTTCCCTTCGTCCTCCTGCGCAGCCTGGGAGCGGGCGACTGGAAGCTGGCAGGGGCGCTGGGGGCCTTCACGGGCGCGGGACATCTGGTCGACCTTTTGCTGGGATCGGTTTTCGTGGCTGGAGTCATGGCCCTGGCTTTGGTGATCTACAAGGGACGCATGCGGGAAACGATGCGCAATATCGGGCACATTCTGGTCTCCCTGGTGACCTTTCAACTGCCGGGTGGACAGGTATCGCTCGACAATCCAGACTCCCTGAAAGTCCCCTACGGTGTGGCTTTGGCTTTTACCGTGGTGCTTTATGGCATTGCCTGGAAAATGGGAGTTGTCGCGTAACATGCACCCTTCCTTACAAACCGCTTTTCGCCGGCTGGTCCGCGAAACCCGCGGCACTGAGATTGCCGAGGCTGCGGCCGTTTTGCCCCTTCTGTTTATGATCCTGCTCGGCATCTTCTGGTTCGGTCAGGCTTTCACCACCTACGGCACCATCACGCGGGCGGCCCAGGAAGGCGCCCGTGCCGCAGTGGCACCGACATGTGCAACCTGCGCTACGGGGGCTACGCCCGGGAGTAGTGCATCCACGGCTATTCAAAATGTGTTGTCGGTGGCCAAGCTCGATCCTAACCAGGCGCAGCGACCCACGACCACTCCCGCTCTGCTGGACTGCAAGATGGGTACGGCGAACGCTTGCGACCCGACGGTGACTAACGCCTGCGTGCAGGAAAGCGTCCAGCTCTCGGTCCGCGCCGCCGGAGGGGTGGGCGTATGCGGCACCGTGGTCAGCTTCCAGTATCCCTTCAAGTTCTGGCTGCCCTTCACCAATCTGAACAAGCGGCAAATCCTGCTCAACGCCCAGGCGCGCGTGCGATTGGAGACCCATTGATACGCCTCAGCTTGATACGCCTCAGCAATGCGCCTCTTCGCAGCTGGCTCGGCACTCGAATCGAATACCTGTGGCGCGAGGACCACGCCGCGCAGATCCTGGAGTTTGCCCTTTCTCTGCCTTTGCTGATGGTATTCGTAGTCGGGATCTTCGATTTCAGCGGCGCGTACACGCTCAAACAGAAACTTACCAACGCTGCGCGGGATGCGGCCCGCTCTGCGGCCGCTGATCCGGCCAACGATTTGAAATTGCCGCAAACCGCGGTGCCGATTTCTGTAAACGATGCCTTTCAGATCGTTGACAACTATCTGATCGCCAACCAATTGAGCGACTGCGGTCTGGGCCTGAGCTCTACTTCCGGATTAACCTGGACCTATGTTGGCTCGGGATGTCCAAGCGGCAACGTAACCCTGATCGTTAACCGGGGATACTATTTTCCCCCCGGCACTTCCGGTCAGCCCGCGTCAATCAATTGTTCGCCGGTATCACCGGGCGCACAAACCGCAGTCGTTTCCACTTGCGTCAGCATTCGGTACCCTTACCAGTGGCGGTTCGGCCGCGTGTCTAGCCTCTTAGGCTCCTCCAGCTCGCCACCCACCCTGATTGGCGCCGCAGCGGTTGAAATGAACGAGAACTGATGGAGCATTATCTGAGTTACGGAGTCGGAGTTGGGAATTTTGAGGCAGAACGATTTGAGTTCGCCCCATCTGAGTTAGAACGATCTGATTTACAGCGAGATCAGCGATGAAAGCGCCAGCCATCCGCAGAAAAAATCGGGAACGGTTCGGTTGCAGAGGATCCGTGTCTGCCCCGTCGCGGGAGCGTGGCGTAACCATGCTACTGGTGGCCGTGTCCATGGTCGGAATAATCGCCATGGCCGCATTGTCCATTGATATGGTCACGCTTTACCTGGCGCGCGAAGAGGCACAGCGCACCGCCGATGGGGCTGCGCTGGCGGCCGCCAGGGTGATCTCAATCTCCGGTATTACAGGCACCGCCAATCCCTCCACTGACACGGCTTCCTGGTCATTGATCTGCGGGAGCGCCGGAAGCGCCACTCAGGCGGCGCAAGCCGTAGCCATTCAGAATTCAGTTGGCAATATCGCTGCGACGGCCACCGTCACTTACTCGGCAGGAGGCAGTTCCGGCAGCGACTGCTCCACTCTTCCTCAGGCCTTCGCTGTCAACCCGATGGTGACGGTTCAGGTGACGCGCGCGAGCATGCCCACGTTTTTCTCGCGCATCTGGGGGAACAGTGGCAAGAGCGTCAGCGCAACCGCGACCGCCGAAGCCTACAATCCCTCCGACTCTGGAAACGTTGACAATGGCCCCACCGGCTCGATCACCCCGGTACTGCCCAGCTGTGTGAAGCCATTCATCGTTCCGAACCACGACCCTCTGAACTCCGGTAACTCATTTGTGAGTAAGACCGACGGATCGATCACGCACGCAGGGATTTCTCTGAATGGCAGCGGCACCAACGGAACGATTGGAGAGACATTCTGGCTGGATCTGGACTGTCAGCGCGGGAACCCCGGCAGCTGCACCCTCCGGGCCAACCCGCCAACGATAAACGCCGCGAGGTCCGGATCGGTGGAGGCACCGCCAAATATACTCTACGTACCCGGCCAGGTCGGAACGCCGGTGGTTGCCGTTCCTTCCTGCACGCAAGGCGACCAGTACGAAGAAGCGATCGAGGGCTGCGACGAGTCCACCAACTACCAGTGCGGGGTCCCTCCTCCGAATAACGAGGTGATTGATTTGACTCGGAATCCCGGAGACTCGGGTGCGGTCACTAACGGGGTGGAATGCCTCACCGGGCAGACCGATGACAATAATCACACCAGTTCCAGCGGCCAGGATTATCTCAATACCTTTGGCGCTCCCAGTGCTTATCCTTATCAGATCCTGGCAGGAAGCAGCAATCCAATCGGGCTCTCTGGAAAACCAATCAGCAGCAGCAATTCGATTGTCTCGCTGCCGATCTATGACGACGGTGCCGTCACTCTCACGAGCAACACCGCCGCCAATGTCACCTTCGTCGGTTTTCTGCAGGTTTTTATCAACGCCGTCGACCGGTTTGGAAACATAAATGTGACCGTGCTCAACGTGACTGGATGCAGCAATGGCGCGCCTGGAAATACTGATCCGGTGGGCACCCCGGTTCTCGGCTCCTCACCCGTACCCGTCCGCCTGATCACGCCTCCATAAAGCTAAGAGTCGTAGTTATCAAGCTCAAGGCTGCGCGCCCAAAGATGCCGAGCCTCTTCAGTCCTGCTGAACTCTGACGCTGTCTCTCAGATAAAGCTTTCGGGATGGGAGCTACTGATCGGGAGTGTCGTCGCCATCTTTCACTCCCGGCAGCGGCCGGATGGGGGCTGGCGGCGGCTGCGGGTTGACGGTCTGGACTTGCTCCTGCGGCGGATCATCCTCAGGAGTCACAGTCTGCGGCGGCTGTTGCGCTTGCGCAAACGGCATTGCGCCGCCGCCAGCGCGCTGGCTCAGGATCACGCGATCAAGCTGCGAGGGATCTGTGGCTGAACTTAAAATCAGAAAGTTGAACTTGGACCCGTGCAGCAAGTCCGCCATAACTTCTGACGCCGGCGCTGGACCGAGATTGACCACCACTGTTTCCTGCTCTGCCCCGCCGACCATGCCAATCTCTGCTCCTGTCCGCTGTTGCACAGCAGTCAGCACCTGGGCAAGAGTCGCCCGGTTGGCCTTGATGGTGAGCAGGCCATTGCGGAAAGTTACGTCCAGAGGTTTCACTTCCGCTTCCGCTGGAACCAGTTTCGCGCCGGTCACATAATTGGCCGCGACCAAGCCGGGACGCGCCTGCGCCGGGAGAGCATCGTTGGCATCGGCGGCGGCATCACCCGCGGATTCCGGAGGATTGCCTGTGACTTTGATAATAGTTGTTCGGCCGCTGGGAAAAATCTGGTAAGACTGTGCCGTTTTCAAATCGAGCACAATGCGCGTGACCGGGGGCTTCGACTGGAACAGCCCGATTCGCAGATCCTTTACCTCGCCCCGATTCACCGACTGGCTGCGCAACTGTGCTCCGGGTGTGGCATTGGGGAAATCGACCACTAGACGGTCGGGACCGGCGAGAACGCGGGTTTGAGGAACCAGCTGGTCGCTGGCCTCCACTTCAATCTCTACCGCATCTTTACTTTCGAGAACTTTGACGGCGCGCACCGAAGTCTGCGACCGCAGCAGCAACGAACTCGCCAGCAACAGCAATCCGCCACAGAGCAGTGGGGTGGAAACAATTCGGGGAAGTCGGCGCATGCACACCTGCACAAAGTGACGATTGGGACTCTAGCTCTAGCGCGATTGTAACAGCGCTACTCCGTAGAAATCGGAAAGATGGGGCTTACCTTGGTATTAGACCTTTCGGTTCCGGGAATCACCTTGAAAGCGGTTTCAAAATGTCCCCCAGAATATCCGGCTGATCCGAAACCCGCTCCAGATGCGGATTCTTCAGCCCCTCATGGTAGTCAATCGAGTACGTCGTGAAAAACTGTCCGTTTTCGGCCAGCACCTCAATCGGCTCCGTACTTCCCTGCGCTGCCCGCACCGCCGCCTTCAATACGGTGGCCGTGTATCGCCGGCCATTGATCGCGATCACTTTCATCCCCGGTCCAAGTCCGGACTCAAAAGCCGGCGACTTGACGATCACATCGCTGAGTCTGCCGTCCGCCCCCAGCTCGAATCCGAGCGAATAAGAAAAGTCAGCGTACTTCCCGAGGCCTTCTCCGGCCTTCAGGAGCAAGTTCGGCTTATCGTTGTAAACCAGCTTCCATCCCCCGCGATCGATTCCACCCAGGGGCGCATGCACGCCAGTCGCACCGACGCGCTGGCGCAGTAACTTCGCCCAGTCATAGGGTGCAACCTGATTCAGCGCACTTACCACGCCGTCGAACGTGTAAGGAACGACTTTCGGCGGCCCGCTCTCGCCGCCATGAAAGAGGCGGCAGAAATCATTCAGAGATTTCTGTCCATGAGTTTGCTGCCGGATAATCGAATCCACTTCCAGCCATATCAGTTCGCCCTCGGGGTAGTAATCGAGTCCGCGCCGCCAGCTGATCCACTGCGAACCCACCATTCGCAGGGTTTGCACGGAGCGCGCGGTATCCTCGAGCGGCCGCCACTCCCGGCCGGGGCGATGATCCAACTGGGCCGCGGTCGCCGCCAGCGCCTCGCGATACTGCTCGTCGGTCCACAATCCGCTGCGCTCCGCCAGCACCCGTCCCAGATATTCGGTCAAACCTTCATACACCCACAGCAGATCGCCGATCATCGGCTCCTGATAATTCGGAGTCGCCAGCCCGGCTGGCCGGCGGTATTTTCCGTTCCATGAGTGCGCGAACTCATGCGGAACCAGGTCGGCTTGCAACAGGTGGAGATCAGGATCGAGTAACGTGCGCTCCGAGATGACGCTATCGCTCGATTCGTGGTGTTCCAGTCCATGACCGCCCACCTGGTCGCTGGCCGTCAACAAAAAGTGGTAGTCACGGTAATGCCGAGCGCCGAAAAGCGCTCCCGTCTCGCCGATCAACTTCTGGTAGGCCGCAAGATCCTGCGCGGACATGGCCAGGTCCGCTTCCGAGTCGGCCACCAGATCCATGACGTGGACCGGCGTCTCGCCCGGCTTGGAAAGTTCAAGTCGCCGGTAGTGAACCCCGGCGATCACGGGGGAATCAATCAACGTGGTGAGAGACACCGGAGCAAACTCAACTTTGTCGCCACTGGTTCGAGCAACCGGCAGGGCTGTACCGAACTTCCATCCGCCCGGCAAAGTGATCGACGGCTCAAACCTGACGTCATCCGAGCGCGACCCTTTCGGATACAGAAGCACAGCATTCCAATTGAGGTCGAGAATATTGCTGGATGCAGCGGGGCCGTTTGCCCCGGCACTGTCTTTCGAAGTGATGGCGTCGAGTCCGACATCAATCTCATTCACTCCGGCCGGGATGGTGAGATGAAACTCGTACATCTCAATTTCATCGCGCCGCCAGGCAATGGACTGTCCCTGCCCTTCCATCTGAATCCCGGTCAGCGCCGCGAGCGGTCCACTCGGCCGATGATTTCCCGGAATCCATTTAGGAAAGACCAGAGACATTTCCCCGGCGTGGACCGGAATCTGTAAGTGCGCGTGGTAGATGTTGCGGGGCGCGTCGCTAAGATCAACGTGCAGCCGAATGGTTTGCGCCGCCAAGTTCGACGCGAGGAAGAGACTGAACAGAAATGAAAAAATCCGAAGTGTCAACGAATGTCGACCGGCAGAACGCACCAGAACCTCCCGCAAAACTCAGGCGAAGAGGCTATCGAAACCGATGGGCCAGCGCAAGCGGCGGGGAACGAAGTATCCAAACGAACATCACGTCACAAACATAGTGTCCGGGTCAGGCCGGCAGCGTGTGCCGACGCCGGCCTGACCTCGGGACGGTCAATTGAAGCAAAAAAATCTATTTGGGATACGGATCCCCAAACCGCAATACGTGATCCAGATCCTTTCCGCGAACAATCCCGGCCGAGTGATACGCCAGTCCCCAGGAATCGATTGTCGACATGTCGGGGAATATGCAAGCCTCCAGTACTGTATCTACCGGATCGCTCATCTGCACCCACCCGCCGCCATTGGCATTGATGCCGCCGAACAGGTCGCTGCCTCCGAGTTGGCTGCAATAGCACGAAGCCGGATTCCCGTTGCAACCGCTCCCAAGCGGAACCTTGGCGTAATAGGCCAGCGCGGCCAGGCTGGGAACCTTGGTGTACAGCGTGGTCAACAGTACATGAATGCGCGAGCTGTCGCTGGCGGTGAATTTGCAAAAGGTTCGCTGCCCTACCAGGCGAGTCCAATTCTTCGGGTTGTCGTCGTTGGTGTTGAAGTAAGGAATCCGCGTAACGACTTCACCGCCGTTCTTCACGCAATAGTCGGCCATCTCCTTAAAGTTGGAATCGGTGGAGCTCGTCTCGGCGGAGCCGGACAACTCGACCGCCAGAGTGGGGCTCTTCGCATCGTTTCCCGCCTGCACCGGACGGCCCGGAGCAAAAACCGCAACCACGGCAAGCAACACACAAACACACAAAGCAATCAACGCACGTTTCACCTGGGGTCTCCTTAGAAAACAACTGGGATTAGCGACCTCAATTCGAGTCTGGCCAGTCGCGAGGCGCAAGCTTAGCACACGCATCCTGCACTTCGCCTTACAGGCAAGGCATCTGCAGGCGAACAGGACTATCTGATTGGCCGCGAACCAGTGATGAGAATGTCCACAAGTCTCCTGGCGCTTGGCTGCCAGTCGGGGCCGGACGCCACATGAGAGACGCCGATCAGTGCCCGGAGGAGATCGAATGGCTCCAGATCTCTACGAATGTCGCGGCTCTTGATGGCGCGCTTCACCAGGGAATCAATCGCTCCCTGGATCTGGCCGCGTGAACCTTCATACAACTTCGACGGCCCCCCGACGAGCGAGTTCAGTGCGGGGGCGATGATCTGCTTGGTCGCAATGTAATCCACGAACAACAGCATCCAGGCTCTCAACGCTTCCACCGGCGGCATGGCGTCGGAGAATTTCCGCTCTGCTGCCGCCAGCTTTTCGACTTCTGTGCGATAGACCGCTTCGATCAGTGCGTCCCGTGTGGGAAAGTGGCGATACAGGGTTCCCGCTCCCACCTCGGCCTCTTTGGCGATGTCGTCGAGGCTGGCGTTCGCACCGGACCGGGTGAACGCTTCCTTCGCCACCTCCAGAATGCGCTCGCGGTTCCGCTGCGCGTCGGTGCGCGGTTTTCGCGGAGCAATTGCCTGATTCCTAGGGGTCATATAAGAAAGAGGGCATAAAAAAGTTGCAACCGGAGATGCTCTCCGGTTATCTTATTTAGTGATTCGGAGACACTCTCCGTTTTAATCGGAAGCGCGTGGCCTGTCAATAGCGGTTCCCAGGTTCCCCGCTTCGAGAGGTAGAAGAAAATTATGAGTACACTCGCTCGCTATAAAGCGTCGAAGAATTTCAGTTCTCACTGCGCCGACTTCGCAACGTTGGCGGAGCGCGAACTGGCAGCGTTCTTCCATGCCGTCACTGAGTTATTCGGATCAGAACAGGCCAAGATGTCAGCAGAAGACTGGCTGCAGGAGTTAATCGAGATCGATGCTCTGCCCGCTTCACCTCGCGAATGGACATTAATCACTGCAAGGGTTTCGAGTCGGCTCGCCCGTCGACTGAGCTCTGCATCGCAATTAACCGAACCATATTTGACCGAACCACAAATTGCTTAGGAGAGAACGATATGCGTGTCTTTGTTACCGGCGCTACGGGATTTATCGGCTCCGCCATAGTTCGCGAACTTATCGAAACAGGTCATCAAGTGCTCGGGCTGGCGCGCTCAGATGCGGGCGCCGAGTCGCCAGCGCGCTGACGCAGGAGCGGCTGGGATGGAAACCAACCCAGGTTAGGCTCATTACGGACCTGAATGCTGTGAAATATTTCGAGCACTCCGCGGAGCCGGCGGCTGTTCGAGGCTAGAAAGCCAGCGCACCGGGAAGGCTTGACTCGAGCAACCACAGGCGGAACGAACGACATAGCAGCGCGTCATAGTTCCGCCATCCTTTTATCGCCATCGCTAGAGCGCTTTTTTAGGCGGGTGTGAGATTGGTGGAGCTAGTCGGGCTCGAACCGACGGCCTCGTCGTTGCGAACGACGCGCTCTCCCAACTGAGCTATAGCCCCACGTGCGGGAATAGGTGATTGACTGCCGAACTATTTTAGCAGCGTTCTCGAAACGGCACCAAGCGCTTCAGGTTACTGGCTGGCGTCTCCCGTCGATCTTGATCTCCCGCACTGAACGCTCCACATGTGGGGACAGGCGCCCTCGGCTGTCCATCGAGCGCAGCTCGATCTGCCGGCCCTGGGAGCCGACGATACAAATAGATTGACCGGTTGGTTACAAGTGACGAGATAGCCCACATAAATAGCCTTGACGAAGCTCCCTCCCCTGCGTCTAACCTAGTAGCAGGCAAGGTCGGTCTCTTCGTAAATGTTTGCCCAGCTAAATCCCGCGACTGCGAAACGCCAGCGCTGGCTCCTCTGGACCTCTTTAAGCGCGCACGCCGTGTTGCTGGCCTGGCTGCTGCACGAGCCAGTACCCATGCTGCTCAACCCAGTATCGGTGGCGCTGGGACACAATGGAAAAGCGATTACCCGCCTATATTGGACGAACAAATCGCCCGACGATAGCACGCACAGCTCTTCCGACAACGCCACCGAGCGCTACCGTCATCAGCGCCTGGCCCAAGCCAAGATGCACCTTAAGGCACCCACCGACCTGGCCAAGCTAACGGCTCCCAGCCCGCTAGCTCCGGCCGAGGCCGAAGATAAGGCCCAAGCTCAAACCCTCTCGGCTGCAGGCCATGGCGTCCAGGCCGGTCTTCCGTATGGAACTCTGACTCGCGGACAGTTGTACGGCGAAGAACTTCGTCCCGCGCTGCCGGTCACAACCTCTGATCCGGTCGCTTATCCTTGGGAGCTTCCCGACTCCGAAGGCAACGTCGTGGTCGAGATCACGATCGATGAGCGCGGAGAGATTATCGCCAAGACAGTTCTTCAAAGCCTCGGCCCCAAGCTCGACGAGAAAGTTCTTATCGCGCTCGACAACTGGCACTTCCATCCCGCCACGCGCAACGGCGCGCCCATCTCTTCCAAGCAAGACGCGATCTTCCATTTCCGCGCCCGCGGATAGTCCGCGCTTTTCTCGATGGCCGTTTTTGTCCCTACTTCTCCCGCTAAAAACCTGATCCCCGTTGCTGCCCAGCTATAATCGAATGGTGAGTAATCAAGCGGCCAAGCCGGTAGCATCGGCAGACTTTCCCACACGCTGGGGGAAGTTCCGGATCTACGGCTTTCGCTCCCCCTCTCAGGCTCACAGTGAAAACATGGAGGAAGCCGTCGCCCTGGTCATGGGCGACGTGAAGTCTGCGCCGCCGCTGGT
>Ga0302324_100007773_pt1 | contig 22713 bp, 16 predicted proteins | sample Palsa_T0_1_FD_201949 | JGI IMG/M metagenome (GOLD analysis project Ga0302324, IMG submission 201949) | Peat permafrost microbial communities from Stordalen Mire near Abisko, Sweden - Palsa_T0_1 | ecosystem: Environmental > Terrestrial > Soil > Palsa > Peat permafrost | place: Sweden: Abisko...
TCGGCTGAGATATGAGGCAGAAATGCCTTGGCGTCGAGATAGATTGCGTGTCCACCAGGCGGCTGCACAATCGGTACCCCTTGCTCGGCGATCTTATCGCCGAGATAGGCAGTCGACGCAATGCGGTAGCGAAGATAATCTACTTCGAGGGCTTCATCGAGGCCGACGGCGATAGCTTCAAGGTCGCGCCCTGCCAGGCCGCCATAAGTGGGATAGCCCTCGGTAAGTATCAGCAGGTCCTGCTCCTGACGCGCGAGTAAGTCGTCATTGGTGCAGAGAAAGCCGCCGATGTTCGCCATGCCGTCTTTCTTTGCGGACATCGTGCAGCCATCGCCAAGCGCAAACATTTCCTGGGCGATTTGTTTTGGTGACTTATCCGCATAACCCGGCTCGCGTAGCTTGATGAAGTAAGCATTCTCGGCAAAACGGCATGCGTCAAAATAGAGCGGCACGCCGTGCTTGCGGCACACGGCCGAGACATGGCGCGCATTCCCCATCGACACAGGCTGGCCGCCGCCGGAGTTATTGGTTACCGTGAGCATCACCAACGGCACGCGCTCGCGCCCGACGCGCGTGATCAACTCATCGAGTGCGGCCACGTCCATATTGCCCTTGAAGGGGAGCAGTGTTTCCGGAAGGCGCGCCTCGGGCAGAGGCAGATCGACTGCCTCCGCGCCGACAAATTCGACATTGGCGCGTGTGGTGTCGAAGTGCGTGTTGTTCGGCACCACGTCGCCGCGCTTGCACATCACATGGAAGAGAATGCGCTCGGCCGCGCGTCCCTGGTGCGTGGGAATCACATGCTTGTAGCCGAAGATGTCCTGCACTGAAGTCTTGAAGCGATCGAAGCTCCGGCTGCCCGCATAGCTCTCATCGCCCTGCATCACCGCGGCCCACTGGTGGGTGGACATGGCGCCGGTTCCGGAGTCGGTGAGCAGATCGATGAGCACATCGTCAGCCTTGAGCAGGAACAGATTGTAGTGCGCGGCGCGCAGCAGGTCTTCGCGCTGCGCGCGCGTGGTCCAGCGAATGGGCTCGACGCTCTTGATGCGGAACGGCTCGATGATGGTTTTGGTGGGCATCTTGAAAGGGTACCTGAAGCCTCAGCTTGCGAGAGCATCGACGACAGCTTCTGGACGCCGAGCAATCACTAATAGATAGGCGCGCGCCGCGCGGTCTGGACGGCGCCGCCCCTGCTCCCAGTCCTGCAACGCTCGCGGGTCAAGCGCAAACCGGCGCGCAAATTCGGCGCGGCTTAACCCGGTGGCCGCTCGCACTGCGCGCACGTCCACATCGAGAGGGAGCGAAAAATGATGTACGGCTGCCGGCTGCGCCTTGCCTTCGGCAATTTCGGCAGCTTCGCGCATCGCCTCAAGTAGCTCCTCTGCCACATTCTTCCGCTTCATGGCTCTCTCCTTCCTATCTTCGCAGTCGCCTTGATCCTGGCTGAAAAAGCTGCGAACTCCTTCTTTTGCTCCGATGTGAGATCCGTCTGCGCATTCTTGCCGTAAAGAAAGAGCGCGTAAAGCGGGTTCTGCTCGTCAAAAAAGTAGTAAATCACCCGAACGCCGCCGGACTTTCCTCTGCCATGCGCGCCAAATCGCAGCTTGCGCCACCGCCAGTACCCGGAATTTCATCTCCTGTCCCGGCATGAAGTGCAAGGTAAAACAACAGGTCCTCGTACTCATCGACCGTGAGCAGTTTCGCCGCCCCGCGCGTAAACGCGCTTGTTTCCATGACCGTCAGCATGGGAATGCTCACACCAAGATTATGCGGCATTGCCGCACTTGCGTCAAGGAATTGTCCTACGATCTGTTCGTTATATGCTTACCGTCGCCGGAAGTATCTCATCCACATCCACCCACTGCGTGGGGTAGTTGCCTGTATAACATGCTGTACAGTATTTATTGCCTTCGCCGCCGTCGCAGCTCTTCAGCAAGCCATCGAGCGATATGTAGGCGAGTGAGTCGGCTTCTATATATTGACGAATCTCTTCGACTGACTTATTCGCTGCAATCAGATCCTTCTTGCTGGGAGTATCTACTCCATAGAAGCATGGCGAAATAGTGGGCGGGCAGCTTATGCGCAGATGCACTTCCGTTGCACCGGCGCCGCGCACCATGCGGACAATTTTGCGGCTTGTGGTGCCGCGGATGATGGAGTCGTCGATGAGGATGACGCGCTTGCCTTCGAGCAGGTTGTGCACCGGGTTGAGTTTGAGGCGGACGCCGAAGTCGCGCACGCGCTGCTCGGGCTCAATGAATGTGCGGCCCACGTAGTGGTTGCGAATAAGGCCAAATCGAAACGGCAGGCAGGCTTCCTCAGCGTAGCCCAGTGCGGCGGTCACGCCGGAGTCAGGCACAGGAACCACCAGGTCGGCAGCAACGCCGGATTCGCGTGCGAGTTGGCGGCCCATCTGCTCGCGGCTGGCCTGCACCCAGCGGCCATAAATGCGGCTGTCGGGCCGCGCAAAATAAACGTGCTCAAAGATGCAGCTCGACTGCGGCACCCCACTGGCATACTGGCGGCTGGTGACGCCGTCTTCAGTCACCATCACCAGCTCGCCGGGCAGCACGTCGCGCTCATATTCGGCGCGCAGCAGGTCGAACGCACAGGTTTCAGACGCAAAGACGATGGTGTCAGGCGCGCCGGCGTTGCGGATGCGGCCCATCGACAGCGGCCGGAAGCCGCGTGGATCGCGGGCGGCGAATATGCGGTCGCGCGTCATCATGACGATCGAAAACGCGCCCTCGACCTGGCCGAGCGAGTCGGCAATGGCGTCGACCAGCGTGTTGGCGCGTGAATGCGCGATGAGCTGGACGATGATTTCGGAGTCCGACGTGGTCTGGAAGTAAGCGCCGTCGCGCTCCAGGCGGGCGCGCACATTTCCGAGATTCACGAGATTGCCGTTGTGCGCGATGGCGATGAGGCCTTTGGTCGAGTCGACGCGAATGGGCTGCGCGTTGAGCAACGCAGAGTCGCCGGTGGTGGAGTAGCGCGTGTGGCCGATGGCCATTTGGCCGGGCAATTTGGCCAATACGTCGTCGGTGAAGATTTCGCTTACGAGGCCCATGCCTTTGATGTTGGCCAGGTGCTGGCCGTCGGCGGTGGCAATGCCGGCCGACTCCTGGCCGCGATGCTGCAGGGCGTAAAGGCCGAGATAGGCTTCGCGAGCGGCGTCAGGATGGCCATGGATAGCGACCACGCCGCATTCTTCGCGAAGCTTCGGGTCGTCGAGGACGGTGCGCGAGGTGACAGCGGTGGTATCCCAGGTCTCAAAAGCGAGACCTAGGGCACCCATTTGATGGTGGTCGGCGAGTCCGGCGACGCCCTGAAAGAGCCGCCGGGTCATGCCGTCACCTCGTCGTGCAGCGTGGCCTCGAGCGATGAGGCCCATGGTCCGCGCAGGCTTTCGAGCGAAGCGGAGATCAGCGGCTCGCCGTAGACCGAAATCTCCAGGCGATTGCCGACTGTGGAGCCGATGCGCGCGATAAAAAATCCGAATTGGCCGGCAAGTTTCTGGATGGCCGCGACCCAGCTGGGGTGGGTGGAGACGAGCACCGTGCTGGCCGGCTCGGCGAAGAGGCCGAAGAGCGGATGCGCCATCAGCGACTGGTCCTGCTCGACGGTGGCGCCGATGCCGAGCGGAAACGCCGCCTGCGCCAGGGCCACGGCGATGCCGCCGTCAGAAATGTTGCGAGCCGAGCGGATCAGCTCACGGTCCGCCAGCATGGCCAGCAACAGATGCAGATCGCGCTCGGCGTTGAGATCGAGTAGCGGCGGCCGGCCCCACAGGGAGCCGAGCACCACCTTGGCGTATTCCGACGACCCGAAGACGGCCAGTTCGGCGGCAGCCTCAGTCTCCGGCGCTTCGGGCGTCTCCTGCGTCACAGGCTCGTCCTGCAAGGCCGGCAGCACAATCTGGCTCATGGGAATCGGCTCGAACGGCACTTCGAGCCTGGGCTCAGGCCGTTGGCCTGGAGGGATGGGCCAAAGCAACAGGATGGCGTCGTCCGCAGCGCCGAAGTGCGCCGGCACAGCCTTGTTTACGTCTTCGACGATGCCCACGATGCCCAGTACCGGCGTGGGGTAAATGCCCTCTCCGCGCGTCTCGTTGTAGAGCGAAACATTGCCGCCTGTGACGGGCGTGCCCAGCGCCGTGCATGCCTCGGCAATGCCATCGATAGCGGCCGAAAGCTGCGCCATGATCTCCGGCTTTTCAGGGTTGCCGAAGTTGAGGCAGTTGGTCGCGGCCACCGGCACCGCGCCTGTGCAGGCCACCTTGCGCGCAGCCTCGGCCACGGCGTGCATCGCGCCCAGCTTCGGATCGAGATAGGCCCAGCGTCCGTTGCCATCGAGCGCCATAGCCAGACCGCGCTCGCCCGCAGGCTTTTCGCCGGGCGCAGGCGTTCCGGGCCGCGGGCCGCCGGTGCCTTTGATGCGCATCACGCCGGCCTCGCCGCCGGGGCCCTGCACGGTGTTGGTCTGCACCATGCTGTCGTACTGCTCATAGACCCATCGCTTGGAGCAGACATTGGCGCTGGCCAGCAGCCTCTTCAGGTCGGCTGTGTGGTCACGGTCCGCGGCCAGCTGCAGGACCACCTCTTCCGGCGGATCGAAAGGAACCGGCGCCTTCCACTCGCCCACAGGCCGATGATAGAGCGGCGCATCGTCGGTGAGCGACTGGTTTGGAATGTCGGCCACCAGCACGCCGTGATGCCGGATACGGAGTCGCGGTTCGGGCTCGACCGTGCCCACAATCACCGCGTCAAGACCCCACTTCGCAAAGACGCGCAGCACCTCGCCTTCGCGGCCCCTGGTAGCCACCAGCAGCATGCGCTCCTGGCTCTCCGACAGCATGATCTCGTAGGCGGTCATGCCGGTTTCGCGCTGCGGCACATTGTCGAGCTCAACGTCGAGGCCCACGCCGCCGCGCGCGCCCATCTCGCAGGTCGAGCATGTCAGCCCGGCCGCGCCCATGTCCTGAATACCCACAATGGCGCCCGTTTGCATGGCCTCCAGGCAGGCCTCCAGCAGCAGCTTCTCCATGAACGGGTCGCCCACCTGCACGTTGGGCCGCTTGGCCTCGGTGCCGGCATGGAATTCCTCGCTGGCCATGGTGGCGCCGTGAATGCCGTCGCGCCCCGTTTTGGCGCCGACGTAAATCACCGGATTGCCCGTGCCCGACGCCTTGGCGTAGAAAATCTCGTCGATGCGGACAAGGCCGAGCGCGAAAGCATTGACCAGCGGGTTGCCGCTGTAGCAGGGCTCAAACTTGGTCTCGCCGCCCAGGTTGGGAACGCCAAAACAGTTGCCGTAGCCGGCGATGCCGCTCACGACGCCCTCGACGATCGAGTGATTCTTGTGAACGATGAGCTTCCGCTCTTTTTCGTTTTGGATGAGGGCCTGCGAAGAATCTTCTGTGATCGGCCCAAACCGCAGCGAATCCATCACCGCCAGCGGCCGCGCGCCCATGGTAAAAATGTCGCGCAGAATGCCGCCCACGCCGGTGGCCGCGCCCTGGTGAGGCTCAATGTAGCTGGGGTGGTTGTGCGATTCGATCTTGAAGGCGCAGGCCCAGCCGTCGCCCACGTCAATGATGCCGGCATTTTCGCCCGGCCCCTGCACCACGCGATCGCTCTTGGTGGGCAGCCGCTTGAGATGCACGCGGCTCGACTTGTAGGAGCAGTGCTCGCTCCACATCACGCTGTAAATGCCGAGTTCTGTGAGGGATGGCACACGTCCGAGCGCCGCCAGAATGCGGGTGTACTCATCCGGGGTGATGCTGTGCCGGGCCAGCACCTCCGGGGTCACTTCTGCTGGCTCGGGAACGGCTGGAGAAGAGGCGGTGGTCATCACGCTTGCCCTTATTGTCGCACGGGATGCTCCGGCGGGCGCCGAAAGAGCGATGTGGAAAGCGCCGATCGATTGCTGAACGCGCTCTGGGTAAAGTCGGTATTTGCCCCTGATCGTGGGCGAAGCTTCCTTTGTTACTGGCGCGATACTCGACGGAGATGGCTGAATGAACCGTACAGCAACCTGTCTTTGCTCCAGGTTTCTGACCGCGTGATTTGGTACGTTGAGTTTGTGCTTTCCCAGGTCCCAAAATCGGGACCTTGGGCACCCGGCATTGGTACAACACCATGCGGTCGGCGACCTAGTGTAGTCCGCCACCAATAGAGTCGCCTACCGGCTTGACCAGCTGGTCGTGCAACTGCCGCAACGGCTCGGAGCCTAGCCGCGTCCGCGCTTGCGAGATGCCCGACTTGCCCACGATACGCACTTTGCCCCCTGGGTCGCGCAGCCACTGAATCCCTTCCAGCAGGCAGCGTAGAACCTCGACATAGGAAGAGCGCATGAACAGGGCCAGTGCCAGGACGTAATAGACCACCACCTGCGCTGGAAGGCCGCGTTCGCGCACGCTCGCCTTGCCGGTCCTGGCCAGCGCCGCGCCGATCGCGGCCGCCGGAAATGCCTGGGTCAATACGCCCAGACCGATGAAGTCGGTGATCCGGGGTCCCGGAGGGAGTGCCGCAACCGTACGCGCCATCGGTGGCCCCCTGTCTCATACAGAATGCCACAAAAACAATGCAAAGTGAACAGTATTGGGCTAGAGCCCAGTGCTCATTCTGCTGGCTTTGTGTCGGGGTTAAAACCCCGACCTACCGTTTCGTGGTGCGCGATGCGAGTTTTTCCGCAGCCTGCAAAGCCGTGCCCTTTCAAAGCATGAATGACCCACTGCGTGGCGCGCGCCACGAGTAAGGGGTGACGCCGTTGGCGTGACCGCTTCACGGTTTCTGTGATTCAGTGGAACTGTGAACTCATGGCCCGCAGGCTGTTGGATTTGCTGGGGTTAGGTGGTGGTTCACAGTTTCACGGTTTCCGTGAGACTGTGTTTTCGTGAGGGCTGTATCCGTAGGTTGTTGATTTTGCTTGACTTGAGGCAGGTTCCACAGTTTCACAGCAAAAAAACTATTGTTTCTGGTGCCGGCGGCCGGTTGGTATTGACGGGATTGGAGTTATGGTGAGAGGCGCCGGTGAGGCCGTGTGCCTCATTGCGCGAGTTGAGGCCGTGCGATCCATGTAATTACTATGCGCCTTTCGATGGAAATAGACTGCAATTATCTGGCGGGATTTGGGCAGTGGAATGAGTGAGATAGAGAATATGGGGCTTGACAAGGGACGGATGGGGCGTGGGTTGGGCTCGTAGGACCGGGGTTGAAGCCGCGCGTGTTGGGAGCAAAAGGACCGCCGCTGAAGAAAGAAAGGCCGCTTCCGCGCTCCACGGGCAAAAAGCAGGCCGGGATCTCCAGCTCACGGCAAGGCGAAGGCAACATAAGCGTCGCCGAGTTTGCCACCGAGTTTGCCGCCGCCCGTGGCACCGATCACTACATATTGGCGCCCACCGGCCTCGTAGGTCGCCGGCGGAGCATAGCCGCCAAATGGAAGCTTGTAGGACCAGAGTTCCGCTCCGCTAAGGCTGTCAAAGGCACGGATCTTCAAGTCGAGCGTGCCCGCGCAAAATACCAACCCTCCGGCGGTCGCCATTGCGCCGCCGAAGTTGAGCGTGCCGGTTTTCGGAATGTGCTTCGCCCCTAGATCGTCATATTCCCCCAGGGGAACGCTCCACTCGATGCGGCCGGTATTCAGGTTAATCGCATTCAACGTTCCCCAGGGTGGCTTTACACCGGGGCGGCCATCTTGATCGACCAATGGATGGTACCCATCGAACTTGTAGGTCATCCGGCGGCCCGCCGACCGATCCACCGAGGCATCCTGAAGATCGCGCTCGAAGAGAAAGTCGAGCAGAGCTGGAATCTTGTCCTGGGGAACTGGAACGGAGGGCATAGCCCCAATGCCGTGCCGGATATCATCGACCACATGTTGGTCTCGCGTGCTTCCTGGCAGTGTGAACAACGGGGGCCCCATTCCGGCTCCGTCGCGCTCGGGTCCGTGGCAGTATGCGCAATAGCTCAGGTATGTGGTGTTGCCCGGTGTAAGAGGCGGATTTCGCCTGGGCAGTAGTTGCGTGCGGGAGATAGAAACGACCCACGGCAATTTGTTGGCGCTGACATACAACAAAGAAGAGGATGGATCGAACGCAGCGCCGGTCCACTCGGCGCCACCCAACATTCCATAGAATACGAGGGGCCGGCCGTCTTCGAATGGCCTGAACCACCCAAAATCCGCATTGGTCAAGGATTTGACAACAAAGCTGTGCGCCTCGGGTGTTATATCGGTAACGTCATTGAGCGCAAATTGTTGCGGGGCGAAAGGCTGAGGGAGTTCCAGGTCGGGCTGCCACTCCGCGGTATGTTCGTCAGCGAGATCGGAGGCTGGCGCACGGCGCAAACGAAATGGGAACAGGGGCTTCCCAGTAAGGCGGTCCAGCAGCAGGGTATTGCCGATTTTTGTAACCTGAGCGACCGCGTCGTAGCGGCGATTATTGCGAACCACCGTTACCAGGTTGGGCGGGGCCGGAATATCCAGGTCCCAGATATCATGGCGAATCTCCTGAAAATGCCAGATCCGTTTGCCGGTTTTCGCGTCGATCGCAACCACGCAATCGGAGAAAATATTGTCGCCGGCATGGTGCATTCCCAGGTAGTTGGGATGTGGCGAGCCGGTAGAGACATATGCAATGCCGCGGTCCTGGTCAAGGGACATGCCACCCCAGGTGTTGGCTCCGTAGCCGGGTCGATCCCAGGTGTCGCCGCCAAATTCACTGGGCCGGGGAATCAGGCTAAAGCTCCAGATCGGCGAGCCGCTTTCAACGTCGAATGCCCGCACCACATTCCAGCAGGCCAGCAGCAAGATGTGTTGATATACCGCGGGCGCAACCACAGACCGGGCACGCACCCGCCCATCCTTTCCAAAAGAAGCCATAGGATGTCCGTCTTTGGGGTCGAGGGCGTAGAGCCAGTCGCCAGCGGAGAAGAACAGGCGCGGCCCCATATCGTGGTCGCCAGGCCAATAGACAAGACCGCGCAGCGCAGGCCGCCCGTCCGGAGTGAAACGCCAAAGCTCGTGTCCGGTGGCCGCATCGAGAGCAACAACGTGCTCACCCGAGGTCGGAGCGTACATGACTCCGTTGGCGATCACCGGATTGCATTCGATGTTTCCCGGTCCGTCATTGGAGTGGTAGATCCAGGCAACTTTGAGGTTCTTGACGTTGCGGGCGTCGATCTGCCGCAGGCTGGAGTAGCGTGTCGAAGCATCGTCCCCGTTGGAACGGTACCAGGTAATGTGGCCGGTGGGCGCTGAGTTGAGCGACGGTGTAAGCTCGCCGTCGGCCGCGGCGGGAATCGTACGGTACTCCGGCGATTGAGCGGCCGACCACGCCTGGACGGCAACGGCGGTAATCAAGCTAAAAAAGAGCAACAATCCGAGGCGTGTAACGAAGAAAGAGCTCCTGCGAGCCATGAGTATCTGCCTCCATTCCGATCACTTCGAGCTGCACCCTGGCCTTCCGCAGCCGATGCGAAAAAGGGACTATGTTCTCAGCGGGTGGCACCCGCGGATCATGACTTTCGTAGATTGCCAACAGCCGGGTTTTGTCGAAAATCGAGCGCAACTCGGCGTCGGAGTACTTCTGCAAGCGCCGCATCGGATCGGCATTTTCCGTCGCCGACAAGAAAGCAGCATCGTTTTTGGGATCGCCAGGACATCCTGAGGCTGGCGTAAAGCCAAAGGCCTCGGCGATGGTCTTGACGCGGTCGACGCCGCCCGGACACCGGTATTCGCTGGCGATGGAGAGGCAGGGCGCAAGCAGGACGGCGGAGGCAAAACGCATCTGACCGCCGAGGAGGAGATTCATCAGCACCAGATTGCCCGCAGATACTGCGAGAGCGTGAATCTTGCTGGGGCGATAGTGGGATTCGATCCAGCCGGCAAAGGCCACCGCGGCTGTTTGCGTGTCCGCATTGCCCCACATGCCATTGCCCTGCCTGGCGCCGTCATTCGACTGCGCGACGGCGAATCCCGCGCGCAGCAGGGATTGCATCAGCGTTGTAGCCCCTGGCTGTGTCTCCCAGCTCGAAGTGGCCGCGTTGACCCATTCTCCGGCTCCATGAAAAATGACGACTAACTCTCTCCGGTTCCAGTTGGGAGGGATTTTGAGGAAGAACCATTCTCCTGCAATCTGTTGCCGCAGCACCTGCGTTGGCCCGAAAGGTTCTTTGGCCAATGCCGAGGTGCAGATGGTGCCCCACAAAAAGCCGCAGAGGAAATCGCGGCGGCCAGAGTGGTTCATGGGAGTGCCCTCGCAGGGAGAAAGGAGACTGAGACCACTCCCAGCAACGCAAGCGCCGTCACCAGACCGAGCGCGGAAGCGTAGTTGCCGGTTCTCGCATAGAGCGTCCCTACGATCAGCGGGCAACCCGTTTGCGCAATAGCGTCAACGGGCAGCAGAATCCCCATGACGCGGGCCAGATTGTGGGTTCCAAACAGATCGGCAGCCATCAGGGGAATCAACATGAAGTCAGCGCCCAGGCCAAACCCGAAAAGCCAGCCAAAGAGAAGCGGAAATCCCGGATGCCTGGCGAAAAAGAGAAGCGGCACCGGCACCGCAATGAAAAGATAGGCTGCTACCATCACGTACTTCTTGGGCATACGATCGGCGAGCCAGCCCATGACGATGCGGCCGGCCAGGCTGGATAGCAGCATCACAAAGGTGGTATTGGCGGTTACCTCGTCCGACAAACCGGCATCATGGAACAGCAGCTTCATGTGCTGGGTGATGGAGCCAATGGAACCGATACTGGCAAAGCTGCCGAGCGCCAATAGCCAAAAAGGGAACATGGTGAGCACAACGCTGCGCCGAAGGGGTGGGATGATATGTGACTGGCGCTCTCCTTGTGGGTGAAGGCCCAAATCCGCCGGCCGGTTTCTCACCACGAGCAGAATGAGCGGGATCAACGCCAAAAGCGATATACCGACGGTGGCCAATGCGCCGCGCCAGCCAATGCGATGGATAAGGGGCAACAAGACATACTTCTGCGAGATGGCTCCGCCCACGCCCAGCCCCATGTAGGCCAGGGCCATGGCCGCCCCGCGTTGCCCCACAAACCACTCCGAGATAAGTACCTGGTGGGGAATAGGCCCTGCACAAAGATAGCCGAGCATGAAGGCTCCCCACGCAAGGAAATAGATCGCGACACTGCCCCGCATGGTGGCGAAGCCGAGAAGCGATGCACAGATCAGGAGGATGCCGCAGATCAGTAACTGCCGCGGAGTGAATCGTGGGATGACAAGACCACCGATGGGCAAGACCACCAGAGTGGCTACCCCAACCCCACTCGTAACGAGGGCCCTGCTCCACCCGAAGTCATGTTGAAAATAATCGTAGAAGAATGGCAATCCATAAAAAGGAATGCCGACGGTGAGCAGCAACGTAACGAAGGCGACAGCGGCAATCCACCAGCCATAGAAGGGGCGCTTGTTCATGGCAAATCCGGGGTGCGCGGCCGGTGCGCCAACTTCAGCGCGCTTGAGAGGCAACTATAACAGTGGCGGGCGGCGTAAACGGGGTCATAGGAAGCGGCATTCTGCAATTGCATGCTCACCTCGGCAACAACAGGACCCGCGTAGCCTCCATCTTTGAGGAGGCGAAAATATGCGGCGTAATCCACGCTCCCATCCCCCGCCAGCAGAAATTTCGGATGCGCAGCGTCGCCCGTGGCATCTTTCACATGGATAAATGCGCAATAGGGAAGGATGGCCAGCAAGGTGGATTCCAATGGAAAGCCGGCAACCTGAAAATGGCTGTAGTCATAGGTGAGCTTGAGGGAAGGGAGATTCACCTGATGGTAGAGCCAAAGCAGGTTTTCCGGCGTAGAAACGGCCCCGCCGACGTGCGCCTTGACACAAAGCAGCGCGCCCGCGGCAGCCGACTCGGCGGCCCATTCGCCCAGCCGCTCCGCCATCTGGTGCTTGCTGCTTTCCCAATCCGGGGGCTTGCCTCCGAGGGCAGTCTCGATCAGGGGAGTCGCCCGGGAGAGATCATGTCCAAGCCCGGCGGCCTTGCGGACGCGGTCAAGCCCCACCTGCCTGGGCATATCCCGGTCCAGGGGGTAGATATCCTCCATAAACGCCGAGACCTCAAGCTCCGCGGCTTGCAATTGCCGCGATAAACGCCGGCGAGCTTCCTGGGAGAGTCGATCTGGCTCAGACCAGCCGGGCATCAGGCAAAGCTCTACATTTTCGTAGCCCACCGCGGCACAGGTATCAATCGCTGAGGAAAGGGGAACCCCCTTCATTCCGTAAAGGCTGAAGCCGAGAGACACCACTGGCGGGCGGCCTTTGGAGAGATGCTCCAAGAACGCGGTTGGAGCCGCCGCCAGCAGCGCAATGGCGTCTCGCCTCGTCATAGCCGAGCGTGACTGAGATGACCGATGAGCTTCGCTGCGTCCTGTTCCTTTTGGACTTGTTCCTGCAACATTTTGATGAACTCTCGCATATAGTCGTGCTGGTCGTGCCAGGTACGCCCGCTGACCATATTGCCTTCCCGCACGCAGCTCTCGTTCACGAAGGTGGCGCCGCATTGCTCGACATCCAGTTTGCATTTGGCCACGGTGGCGATGCGTTTGCCAGAGATCACGTTCGCGGCGGCTACAATTTCCGCTCCATGGCAGACTACCGCAACCGGTTTTTCTTCGGCGAAGAAATGCCGGACAATCCCCATCAGATCGGGGTCGTAGCGAAGATACTCCGGCGCCCGTCCTCCTGTAAGAAAAAGCCCGCTATAAGCGGCCGAATCGACGTCGCGGAATGCGATTGACGCGTCAAGATGATAGCTGGGGCTCTCGCGTGTGATATCCCAGCCCGGCGGGATTTCATGCATCACCAGGTGGTACGTTCTTGCGCTGGGTCCGGCGACGACTGCATCGAAACCGGCTTCGCGCACCCGATACAGCGGATAAAGGGTATCGATCGCTTCCGCAGCATCGCCGATGGGAATCAAAACCCGGTGCTTCATTCTGGATGAGTCCCTTTTGCCTGGAGGTTCCATCGAACGCATTCGGAGCGCTCTTCAATGCTCCAGCGCATCACTTCGCCAACGATCATACGAGCGGGTTTTGGCCGTTGTCAATGCGTGAGCGGAGGCTCGACAGTACATGCCGCTTGAAACGAGGAAACCGACGAACATGCCGGTCTGCCGCCTAATGACCGTCATGCAAAAGGATTTCGGCGATAGCTCGCAACTACAGCTTGATGTTATCTCCACGAGATTTTCCGCCATTCTGTCTGGCATCCCCACGACGGTCATAATGCGGCGCATCGCCTCGTCATTGCGGCAGCGGAAGTGGATTCCCTGAGGCAGATCCCGATCGATGGCGCGCGCCACGCAGGCGAAGAGAAACTCTGCCGTCTCGGTGCAGTCGAAATATCGGTACAGTGACTCGGGCGGATCATTTGTCCGCTGGTCACTCCGTAATCGACCGCAATTGAGAGCAATGAGTCGAAGCCTATCTGTCGAAGTAAAACAGCAACTCCTGGTAAATTACACAGGGTAAAGAGGATGCGCGTTGTACCCGCTCTTGTACCTAGAAATCACGCTTTCGGGCTGCGACATCGCCCCGCCACTATATCTCTGTCACTGCAAGTTATTTAATATAAGCGACTTAGCGCCTCAAAGAGATGGTGCCGGGAGGGGGGGTCGAACCCCCACGACCTTGCGGTCGGCGGATTTTGAGTCCGCTGCGTCTGCCAGTTCCGCCATCCCGGCCGGGAGTGGGGTGCCTAGGAAAGTATCGCACAGGCTTTGCGAGCGGCGCTAGCGGCGGAACCTGCGCCTTCGGCACAGCCAACACGATTGGCCGGACCTGCACGCTCAATGTGACGTTTACGCCCCGCGATCCAGGACACCCGCCATGGCGCAGCGTTTTGCTTCAGGATGGCTCCGGCAACGTGCTGGCGACGAACTGCCTGCAAGGCGTGGACCTGGGCCCGCAGATCAACTATCCGCCTGGAACGCAGATTACCGTGGTCAACAGCGCCGGGTTGACTCCGGCCGAGAGAGTTGCGGCGGATGGCGCCGGCAATGTCTACGCCGCCGATGGCGGCTCCGGTCAACCGCGCCAGGTTCCCGTGCTGCGCTGTCGAAACGCGGGCCATTTGTCCCCGTTTGGCGGCACAACACGCGCCGAGCTTCGCTCAGGATGCCTGCGAGCGCCACGCAGTTAATTTCTGCTGCGCATCTTGGTGAGCAACCGGAGGATCTCAATGTAGAGCCAGACCAGAGTGACCAGGATGCCGAAGCCGCCGTACCACTCCATGTATTTTGGCGCGCCCATCTGCACGCCCTGTTCGATGAAGTCAAAGTCGAGCACCAGGTTGAGCGCGGCAACGGCGACCACTACGAGGCTGAACACGATGCCGATCACGCCGGAGCCGTTGACGGTGGTGAATTGAATGCCGAAGAACCCCAACACCATCTGCAAAAGATAGAACATGCAGATGCCGCCGGTGGCCGCGACAATGCCCAGGCGAAGCCTTTGTGTAACCTTGATCAGCCCCGATCGGTAGGCCATCAGCATGACGAAGAGCGTGCCAAATGTGAGGCAGACAGCCTGGAAGCCGATGCCCGGATAGCGCAGATCGAGCATGGCTGACAGGCCGCCCAGCAGCAGTCCCTCGAGCAGCGCGTAGATAGGCGCGGTCACCGGCGACCATTCCTTCTTGAAAACTGTCACCATGGCGAAGATAAACCCGCCGAACAGGCCGATCACCATCATCGGCGCCACATCCTGCACGGCGCGCGACTGCATGAACCGATACCAGGTCCACGCCGCGGTGGCAATGGCGAACATGAGCAGCAGCGCGGTCTTGTTGATGGTGCCGTTCAGCGTCATGCGGTTGGCCGCATCGATGGCGCCGCCATATCCGGCTCCCGGCAGGTTGCGAAACGTGTTTTCGCCGAGCGCCGGGTTCGATGTCTTCATCAGTGGCATGTTGTTCTCTCCTGTCGCGGCTCGCGGCGATCTGCGGCCAGCCCGCCGGTGCATCTGGATTGTCCCCTTCAATCTTAGCCCCGGCAGCCTCAACGACTCCGCGCGCCGGGATTATCATTCTCAACATGCCAAAGAAGCTCCGCTGGGGAGTTCTCAGCACCGCCGCAATCGGCGTCAAACAAGTCATTCCCGCCATGCAACTGGGAGAGCACAGCACCATTGCGGCCATTGCCTCGCGCGATCTTGCGCGGGCGCAGCAGGCCGCGTCGTCGCTCGGCATTGCCACGGCCTACGGCTCCTATGAGGAACTGTTCGCCGACCCGGCCATCGACGCTATCTACAATCCGCTACCCAACCAGATGCATGTGCCGTGGACCGTGAAAGCCGCCGAGGCCGGCAAACACGTGCTGTGCGAGAAGCCACTGGCTCTCAATGCGGACGAGGCGAAAATGCTGCTCGCCGTGCGCGGCCGCACCGGCGTCAAGATCGGCGAGGCTTTCATGATTCGCAGCTTTCCGCAGTGGCTGAGGCTGCGCGAACTGCTCAACGAAGGCCGCATCGGCGAACTGCGGTCGGTCGTGGGCGTCTTCAGCTACTTCAATGCCGATCCGAAAAACATTCGCAATCAGATTGAATCGGGCGGCGGCGCGCTGCTCGATATCGGCTGCTATCTCATCCATGCGTCGCGGTATGCGTTTGGCGCGCAGCCGGCGCGCGTAGTCGGGCTCGTGGAGCGCGATCCCGCGATGCATACGGATCGGTTGGCTTCCGCGATGCTCGATTTTGGCAGCGGGCACGCGGTTTTCACATGCGGCACGCAGATGGCGCCCTACCAGCGCATTCATTTTCTGGGCACGCGCGGGCGCATCGAGATCGAGATTCCGTTCAACGCGCCCAACGACAGGCCCACGCGCATCTGGATCGACGACGGCGGTGAGTTGTCTGGCGCGGACATCAAGACGGAGATATTCGCGACCGCCGACATGTACACGATGCAGGGCGATGCGTTTTCGCGCGCGGTGCTCGAGGATACGGAGGTGCCGGTGTCGCTCGAGGATGGCATCGGCAACATGGCTGTGATCGATGCCGTGTTCAAGTCTGCTGAGTCGGGGCGGTGGGAAGCGCCGCGTGAGATCGGTGACTGATCGTGCGCATGGAAACGCGGGTCCTTCGACTCCGCTGCGCTTCGCTCAGGATGACAGTTTTGTTCTTGCAAATTGCCTCTTGTACCTGGATTCTTAGGGAGATTCATGAGATTTCGTGTATTCAGAATTATCGTCAATGCTTCGCTCGCATGTGCGCTGCTCGCTCTGACCGCAATTCCCTCACTGGCGCAGTCGGCGGCAAAGCCGCCGGCGCAGGCTCCCGCAAAAGCAATGGCCCACGCTTCTGTCGACCTGGCTGTCGTCAAGCCCGAGAGCGTGGGTTTCTCAGCCGAGCGGCTGGAGCGGCTGCATGTGCTGATGCAGGAGGCCGTGGACCAGAAACAGGTTGCAGGGGTTGTCACCATCCTGGCGCGACATGGCAAGGTCGTCGACTATCGGGCTTATGGGCAGCGCGACATGGCCGCTAACGCCCCAATGACAAAGGACGTGATCTTTCGCGACTACTCCATGACCAAGCCGGTGACCGGCGTGGCCATGATGATTCTTTACGAGCAGGGCAAGTGGCTGCCCTCCGATCCCATCTCCAAATTCATCCCCGAGTTCGCGCACCTCAAGGTGTACAAGGGCATGGATGCCGACGGCAAGCCGATCCTTGTCGATCCCGATCACGCGCCCACCATGCGCGAGCTCATGACGCACACGGCCGGCTTCACTTACGGATTCTTTGGCGATACGCCGGTGGACAAGATGTATCGCGAGGCACAGCCGCTGCAGTCAAAGAACCTGCACGAGTTCATTGACAAGATGGCGAAGCTGCCGCTGCTCTATCAGCCGGGCAAGGGATGGACTTACTCGGTGTCGATGGATATTCAGGGATATATTGTCGAGAAGCTTTCGGGCGAGACACTGCCCGAGTTTTATCGCGAGCATATCTTTGCGCCGCTGGGCATGACCGACGCCGGATTCTATGTGCCCGCGGATAAGCGCAGCCGCTTCTCCTCTGTCTATACCACTGGCCCTAACGGTGAACTCACTCTGGCCGGGAGCAGTCCGTCGGGGCGCGCGGTCGATTATGCAACAGAGCCCACCATGCCCTCAGGCGGGGGAGGATTGGTGTCGACGGCCGCCGATTATTATCGCTTTGCGCAGATGCTGCTCAATGGCGGCCAGCTGGATGGCAAGCGCATCCTTGCGCCCGCAACTGTGAAGCTGATGAGTTCAAATCACGTGCCCATTGAACTGCTCACCGGACAATACGGCATTGGCGCGCAGATCATGCGGCCGGGCTTTGGATACGGTTACGATTGCGCCGTGGTGTTCGATCCGCCGGAGGCCAATCTGCCCGAAGGCAAGGGCACGTTCTTCTGGGATGGAGCAGCGGGTACGTGGTTCTGGATCGACCCCACCAACGACATTGTGTTTGTCGGCATGATCCAGCGCATGTCGGGCGGGGTAGGTCCCCATCTTCAATACGAAAGCCGCGCCGTGGTTTACGGGTCGATGGTAGATCCGGCGAAGTAAGCCGAAGCCTGCATCACACCAGCGTTGACAAAGGACGGCTGCGGCGTTCGCGCCCGGTCACGCTTTCAATGGAATCGCGGAGGACCACGCAGTTGCGGCCCCTGTTCTTGGCGGCGTAGAGCGCGCGGTCGGCTATGGACAGCAGCGCTTCGGCGGTGACGACGTTTTCAGCCGGATAGAAAACTGTCGCGCCCATGCTGCATGTGATCTTGAACGCGATATCGTCTACCCGGACGGAGAGGTTTGAGATGGACTCGTGGAGAGTGTTCAGCCGTTCTTCGACGGCCTCACGAGGAATCTCAGTAAGGACCAGCAGGAACTCCTCGCCACCGTAACGGCCGGCATGGTCGTAGACGCGCATGGCGTTGCCGAGCGCGCCGGAAAACGTGCGCAGTGCCTCGTCCCCGGCCAGATGCCCATAGAGATCGTTGACCCGCTTGAAATGATCCAGGTCCGCCATGGCCAGAATCAGCGTGCGGTTCTCCCGCTGCGCGCGCGCCATCTCCGAGGCGAACGCCTGCAGGATTGCCAGGTGGTTCAGCAATCCTGTGAGTCCGTCGTGGCACGCCTGCACGCGCAACTGTTCGCGGCTGATTTCGAGCTCGGCGGTCCGTTCTTCCAGTTGCAGAGTACGCTCGCGGACCATGGTCTCAAGCCGCCGGCTTCGTGCGCGCATGTGGCGTGCGCGCAGCCTGTCGATGGCCGCCAGCAGCAGCATCAGCACCACGCCGCAGATCCCTTCAAACCAGTTGCTCCGCCACCAGGGAGGAAGGATTACGACGTCGACTTTCTGCGTGGGTGAAAAGGCATTGAGGCCGGGGTTGTAAGCCATTGCAACGAACGTGTAGCTCCCCGGCGGCAGGCCCGAGAATACGGCCCGGCCATCGTGGCTTTCAATCCAGTCGGTGTGCAGGCCCTCCATGCGATAGCGAAAGATCAGTTCGCTGCGATTGCGCATGGCAGAGGAGGAGATCTGGAATTCCAGCGGCTGCGCCGACCACGGCAGCACAATGGCACGCGCTTGCGGATTGAAGTTCCGGCCGCGCTCAATGCCGGTCAGCAGGATGTCGAGTGGCACCGAATCGAACACGCTCTCCGGATGAAGAAGGTGCGCCACCCCGCCGCTGGTACCAATCCAGAGCGAGCCATCGGCGGCGGCCATCATGGCGCCCTGGTTCACGTCGTTCCAGATCAGGCCTGTCTGCTCGGTCACGTGGCGCCAGGCGTGGCCGTTCCACGCCAGCAGGCCCAGGTCGGTTCCCAGCCACACCCATCCCCGGCCATCGGCGACTACTGCCAGCGGAGCCAGCGTCCGCCATTCCTGAGGAACCTGCAGTTGCCAGGCATCGATCCTGTTGCTGCCGGGAGTGAGCCGCCAGGTGCCGGCTTGCGGGCCGGTTACCCAGAGAGTTCCATCCGGCGCACAGGAAAGATCGAGCAACGGCCCAGCCAGTGGGGACAAGCTGTCGACAGGCGGCATGGTCCACTGGCCCGCTGCCAGGCTGAGCAATCGATTGTTGGCCAGAAACCACACCGTGCCGCCGGGCGATTCGCAGCCCGCGTCCACCTGCTTCGAGATTCTCAGGAACGGGTCAACCTCCTTGACGCGCTCTGGAACCTGGGCCGGGCGGATCGAAGAGCGTGCGTAAATGCCATTGTCGGTAGTAAAAAAGACCTGCCCGGACGACGTCTCCACAGCGCGGGTGATGAACGACGGCAGCCTGGCGGTCTGCGTAGTCACGCCAGTCCGGGGGTCGATGCGGAGCACCGCGGTGGAAAACGTGCCGGCCCATAGCGAGCCGTCTCCGTTCACGCCCAGCGCATCCACCTGGCCAAACGGCCAGCGCCGCATGGCAAACATGGGTCCGGACGCGCCGGTGCGAGGATCGATCCATGCAGGCCCTTTGTCGGTTCCCACCAGAATGCGGCCGCCAGGGCCCGGAATCACCGTCCAGATCATGGCGGACGAGATGCTGCGCGCGTCTTTCCAGCCCTCCCAGTCCTCATAGCCCGCCCAGCTGAAGAGCCCGTCGCCCCGGCTGGCAAGCCATAGGTCGCCGTTCTTATCCAGGGCCAGGCCGCGGATGTATCCGGAGACATCGAGCCCGTTTTTTGCGCCAATGATGCGCCAGCTTGAGCCGTCCCAGCGCGCTAAGCCGTCTTCAAAGGGCGCCAGAATGCGGCCAGCGCGGTCCTCGATCATGGGCGCGTGGCCATAGCGGTTGCCGGGGCTGGCTCCTGGAATCTCGCGCCTCTGAAAGCGCACCGCGTCGGGCGGCAACGCGGCCACATGGTACCGGCCAGCGGCCCACAAAGTGCCTGCGCGATCCAGCAGCACGCCTTCCCAGATATCGCTTTCAAGGCCCTCGGCTCTGCCCCATGCCGTCACGGCTGGCTGCGCGCGCGCGCCGTTTTGCCAGTCCACAAAAGAACAGAGCCCTCTTCCGCATCCGATCCACACCGTGAGCCGGTCCGGCGCTTCGCGCACTACGCTCACATTGGAGATCTTCGCCAGCTGAGGATTCGCAGCCACAGTACGCTCGGGAAACACCGGGAGGTAGCTCAGCATCCTGCCGGAGTCGTCGTGTTCGAGGCGATAGAGGCGGCTTTTCTCCACGATCAGCAGATGATGCTCGTCTTCAATCGTCAGATTGTTCGATTCGAAGATATGGATGGGACGAGCGCCGGCAGGCACAAACCGCTGGCCATCCCAGCGATAGAGGTTCAGAGCGGTGCCCGCCCATACCGTGTCGCGAGGGCCCGAAACCAGGGCGCGCACGTTCAGGTCCGCGATGCCCTGCTCCGGGCCAAACCGCTGGAAGCCCGAGCCGAGAAGCCGGTAGACCCCATTTTCCGTTGCCACCCAGAGAAATCCATTGCGGTCGGCGGCCAGCGCGTTTGCGGTCAGATTCATCAGCCCCTCTGCCTGGCGGTAGGAGCGAATGACGTATTGCTGCGCCTGCGTGCAGGCTGAGAGAGCCATGCATGCAGCCAGAATCCGAATTGAACAGAGCTTGCGCACCAGTTCCTTTCACTTGCGGCGGTGCACGGCCCGGCCGGGCAGGGTCAGCATTTTCCTGTAGATAACATCGGCAGCCGGGAAAAAACGTTTACGCGCTCCTTTATGATTCCCAAGACAGAACCCGTCTCGATTGAACGCTCCCAGGTGACCCATGACCGGCTCCGCGTCAGATCCCGCCGCCTCCAAATCGCAGTTGCGCAAGACCATGGGCTTCTGGGATGTGCTGCTGTTCAACATCGCGACGGTGCTGGGTCCGCGCTGGATCGCCGCCGCCGGCCACAACGGCACGTCGTCGATCAGCTTGTGGGCGCTGGCAGCGGTGTTCTTTTTCGTGCCTGGCGCGCTGGTGATCAACGAGCTGTCATCGCGCTTTCCCGAGGAGGGCGGGCTCTACGTCTGGTCGCGTGAGGCCTTCGGGCCGTTTCACGGATTCATCGCCGGATGGACCTACTGGATCTATACCTTCTTCTACTTTCCCGGCCTGCTGCTGGCGAGCGCGTCCATGGCCGCCTACATGGTGGGCGGCCGCGGCGTGGCGCTGGCGCAGGATCGGACATTTCTCATTACCGTTGCGCTCTCGCTGCTGGTAGTGGCCGTGGTGCTCAACATCATCGGGCTCAACATCGGCAAGTGGCTGCAAAACGCGGGCGGCGTGGGCACCTATGTGCCGCTGTTGATGCTGGCCGGGATTGCCGCCATCGTCTGCTTGCGGCATGGCTCGGCCACGCACTTCACCGTGGCCAACATGATGCCCACGTGGAACTGGGACACAGTGAACTTCTGGTCGCAGATCGCGTTTGCCTTTACGGGACTCGAGCTGGTCTCGGCCATGAGCGAGGAGGTGCGCGATCCGCGCCGCACGCTGCCGCGCGCGGTCTTCGCCGCAGGCGCGCTCATTGCGTTCATGTATATCGCCGGCACATTCGCGATCCTCTCGCTGGTGCCGGCCGCCAGCATCGATCCGCAGAGCGGCGTGTTCAACGCCATCACGGTGGGGTCGATCGCGCTGCGCGTGGGAGCGCTCGGCATCCTGGCAGCCATGCTGGTCACTGTGGGCAACGCGGGCGGCGTGGGCAGCACCGTGGCCGGCATCGCGCGCGTGCCGTTTGTCGTCGGCATCGATCACTACCTGCCCTCCGCTTTCGGATGGATTCATCCGCGCTGGAAGACGCCGTGGGTTTCGATCCTGGTGCAGGCGGGCATTTCCGCGTTGATTCTGCTGGGCAGCCAGATCAACGAGTCGTCGCGCAGCGCCTATCAATCGCTTGTCGACGCGGGCATCATTCTCTACTTCATTCCGTTCCTTTACATGTTTGCCGCGGTCATCAAGCTGGCCGGGCGCAGGGACCGCCGCGAAAATTCGCACGCAATCCTGGTGCCAGGCGGCAAACCCGGCGTGTGGGTCTGCGGCAGCCTGGGATTTCTGGTGGTGCTGGTCGGCATTGCGGTCTCGCTGATCCCGCCCGGCGACGTGGCCAGCACCACGTGGTTTGAGCTCAAGCTCGTTGCGGGTACGGCGGGATCGGTGCTGGTGGGGCTTGTGCTCTTCTGGCGCGGCGCGCGCAGGAAGCGGGTTGCGCAGTGAGAGGCGCGAGTTCCCTTGGTATCGTGCGCGATACCATGCTTCAATAGATCAACCAGCAATTGTCACGATATGGGGGCAACGGGTGAAACAGGCAATTAGGAAGGCAGCCGGGGGAAGGTCGAATGATGCTCGGCGCGATTCAGCTTCGAAAGACTATCTGGAAGTTGAAAGCAGGGCACAGGTATCTTTCCGACTGCCGCTAAACGACGCCTCTCCCGGTGCGTTGAACATTTATCGTGAAGCAAACAATCACTTTCGGACAGTTCGTTGGCCGGCGCCGTTTGACAAGACTGTCCACCGCCTGCATCTTGGAGATGCGCGGAACTTGTCATGGATTCCTGACGCCTCTGTCCACTTGGTGGTCACATCGCCACCCTATTGGTCCTTGAAAGAGTACACGCCCGGAAATGATTCGCAACTTGGGGATATCGCAGGGGCGACGCATATAAATTCCCCAGCGTTGGCAAAATGTGTCAAAACGCTCTTTGAGACCGCAAATTGGACTTCCTCCAGCCCTGCGGAACGAGA
>Ga0302324_100007774_pt1 | contig 22705 bp, 22 predicted proteins | sample Palsa_T0_1_FD_201949 | JGI IMG/M metagenome (GOLD analysis project Ga0302324, IMG submission 201949) | Peat permafrost microbial communities from Stordalen Mire near Abisko, Sweden - Palsa_T0_1 | ecosystem: Environmental > Terrestrial > Soil > Palsa > Peat permafrost | place: Sweden: Abisko...
AATTCGCTATCGTCCGCGCCAACGCCCTCGTTGATGAAGAGGCGCAGGTTCTTGGGGTGCATCTGGCGATACAACTCCTCAACCAGGAGGTTGTAGTCAGCCTGGGCATCGTCGGGGAGGTCCTCCAGGTCCAGGCTGAGTCCGCGATAGCTGGGATTGGCAGCCAGAAAAATTTCCAACTGGCGCTCCAGATTGTTCCGCGCCACCGGATCCTTCAGCATGGCAGCCACACCCTGGTCCCATTTTTGCGTAAGCACGTCGTAGTTCTTGATCAGCGGGAAGATCTCCGTATCCTCGTGGGCGGCGCTGATCAGGTTTCGGACTTTGTTCTGCGGATCGACGCTGTGAACTCCGTGCGCATCCACCACGTTGAAGACCCGTAAGGGTGCCTCGGCAATCGATGCGCCCTGCAGCGTGCCGTCGGCTTTGGTCACGTACAGCCATACTGGAAAGAGGATATCGATCTGGTGAACGTGGTTCTTGAATGAGGCGTAGCTTCCCGCGTCATCATCGACGTAGTACGCCGCGCGCAGGCCTTCACCGGAGTTGAAGGGGATTTCCGAAGGCTTCCGGCTGGTCTTGCGCCGCGCCGGCTTCAGGTATTTGGCCTTGATGGCGGCGGCCTGCTCTTGGATCGCCCGATAATTCCGCTTGGGCGTGGGCAGCAACAGCTCAGGCAGAGGCTGATTCTTCACTACGTTGAGAAAAAACAGCACCAGAATCACAGTGGAGAAGACCGCCACCGCGTCGAGAATCCGCCGAAGGCGTTTCCAGCGCTTGCGCTGGGGATCGAAGAAGATCTGGCGATTCATGCCTGCAGAAAGCTTACAGGATCCCGCAACGACCGATCCCACTCAAGCCAAAACCGGGCTTGAATGGGGTACAACTGCTTTTGCCAGGTTGTACGATGCTGATGCATGCCCTCACTGTTTACCCTGGTTGCCTTGGCAGCCGGAGTGGCCCTGCGTCTCTGGACCATCCACGCGCACCCCCAGATCCAGGGCGATTCGCTCCTCTACGGGGACATTGCCGCCAACTGGCTCACCCACGGCATCTATGGCCACACCGTCGGCCACGCTTCGAGTCCAAGCACAATCGAGCCGACCTTGGTCCGCCTGCCCGGCTATCCGGCCTTTCTCGCCCTTTGCTTTTCCCTCTTCGGTGTGGCCAATTACCGAGTCATACTGTATCTGCAGGCCGCGATCGACCTTGGCGCTTGTCTGCTTATTGCCCGCCTGGCAGCCAAAATCTGCGGCCAGCATGCCGGCCGGTTCGCGCTGTGGCTGGCCGTACTCTGCCCGTTCACGGCAAACTACGCGGCCGCTCCGCTTACGGAAACACTTTCCATCTTCTGCGTCGCCCTCGGCTTTCTCGCCTTGGCGGAGGTGCTCGAAAGCCCCCGCGCTGCGTGGATGGGCCTGCTCGTCTTCTCTTGGAGCTATGCCGCCTTGCTTCGTCCTGATGGCGCCTTGCTGGCCGTAGTACTGTGGGCGGCGCTGATTATCTACGGGCGGCATGGGCTCGGGCTTGGCCCTGCCATTCGCCTGGCGATGATGGCGGCTCTGCTCTCGCTGCTCCCCTTCGTTGCTTGGACAGCGCGCAATTGGCACACCTTCCATGTCTTTCAGCCGCTCGCCCCGCGCTACGCCAACGATCCCGGAGAGTTCGCCGCTCCCGGATTTGTCCACTGGGTGAGAACTTTTGCCGCTGATTTCACCTCCACCAGCGAGATCTACTGGAACGGGAACAGCGATCGCATTGATCCCGGGACTCTTCCCGCTCGCGCCATCGACAACGCCGCCCAATACCAGCAGACCCAGCGCCTGCTGCGCGATTACAACGCCACCACCACCTTGACCCCGGAAATCGACGCTCGGTTCGAAGAGCTTGCCCAGGAGCGCATCCGCGCCCATCCCCTCCGCTACTACGCCGGCCTGCCTCTGCTGCGCTTGGCGAACATGTGGCTCCGCCCCCGGGTGGAAACGCTCAACGGCCGTCTCCGCTGGTGGCAGTATGCCCAGCATCCGGCCGAGACGCGCATGGCCCTCTTCTACGGCGCTCTTAACCTGGCCTACCTGGTGACGGCTTTTCTGGGGATGCTCCGTTGGCCGCGGATGGCGGGCTCCATGGTCGCGCTCATCGTTCTCCGCAGCTTGCTGCTGGCCACCCTGGAGACCCCCGAATCGCGCTACACTCTGCAGTGTTTTCCGCTGCTGTTCGTGTTTGCCGCCTGCTACCTCATCACAACATTGACGTCCTTCGGCAGTTTGAGCTCAAAGACATCAGCGGGAATGGGCGAATTGTAGCGAATGTTTTTATAAGTAGCGGTGCGCAAATCCCCAGAAGGCTGGTAGAAAACCTGCTTGTAGCTGACGCCGCGTGCCGGATCGACCCAGATCGTCACGTGGGAGAACATGTCGGCCACATTTTTTTGCAGCGGCACCAGGTCCAGCTTAGCCACCGTTACTCCATCCATTGGCTCGGTTCCCTGGAGGCTCACTTTCCAATTGGCCTGTAAATCGCTGCCGCTGCCTCCGAAACCCAGAGTAAGGAAGCTTTCCCACTGGGCGCGATTCGCTCCTGCCTGAATGCGGGTCAACTGCTTGATGGCGGGCTCATAAAACTTGGCTTCGCTGCCGTCGAAGAGAACCTTCTTGGGCGCATCCTGCCCATTGTCCTGCCTGAGGTCCGCGAGCACCTCGGTCAAGCCCTTCTTCCGCTCAAAATAGATAGTGCCCGTTTGCACGTCGTGATCCTGTACCACGGCCACTAACTGGTCCCAGGAGAAATCCGCCTGCGCGCTTTGAAACTTGGCCGCCGCGCTATTCAGCTGGCTAATGACCTTCTGCAAATCAGTGCTGCTTTGTCCCCACGATGACCCGCAAAGCAGGGTCATCAGCCCCAGGCATACCACCGCGAATCTCTTTGCCGTACCAGCCATGCATCTCCTTTTCGCGTCGGTTTACCGATGTGCCCACACGCGAAACGTGGTCACGTGGCCGCTGGCATCCTTCTGCTCCCGGTATCGGTCGATCTGCACATTGCCTGAAATAGCTTGGATGTGCTGCAGCAACTCCGCCTTGACTTTGTCGTTGTTGCTGGTATCGGCCAGCTGGTCGGCGCCAATCTGGTAGGTCCACGCGTTCGGTCCATTGGGTCGGACCAGGATGTCCTTGGTGGCGGTCAGGGTTTCCTGGGGACGATCGCGGTAATTGATCAGCCGGGGGGAGACGAACAGGAAAACCAGGATCAAGGTCACCATCACGTCGTAGTGGAAGCTGCCGCGGGGGTAAGTCCAGAAAAGGTAGCTCTTTAGAATGCGCTGCACTCTGCCATTCTACCGTTGCCTGATCACTTCTTCGCCACCCATATACCGCTGCAGCTCTTTGGGGATTCGCACCGAGCCGTCGGCTTGCTGATAGTTCTCCAGGATAGCCAGCCAGGTGCGCCCGATCGCCAGTCCGCTGCCGTTGAGCGTGTGTACCAGCTCGGTCTTGTTCTTGCCTTGGGGTTTGTAGCGGATATTCGCCCGCCGCGCCTGGTAGGCCTCGAAGTTGGAGCAGGAAGAGATCTCGCGGTATGTCCCCTGCCCGGGAAGCCAGACCTCGAGGTCGTAAGTTTTGGACGAGGCGGCGCCAGTGTCTCCGGCGCACAGCAGCATCTTCCGATAGGGCAGCTCCAGCCGCCGCAAAATCTCCTCCGCATGGCCGGTAAGCCGCTCATGCTCTTCGTTCGACTGGTCGGGGCGGGTAAACTTCACCAGCTCCACCTTTTGAAACTGGTGCTGCCGGATCACGCCGCGCACATCCTTGCCATAAGATCCAGCCTCGGAACGGAAGCAGGGGGTATAGGCCACCAGGCTCAAGGGAAGCTGAGCCTCGTCGAGCACCTCGCCGCGATAAAGGTTCGTGACTGGCACCTCGGCGGTGGGGATCAGCCAGTGGTCGCTCCCCTCGCACTTGAAGAGATCTGCGGCAAACTTGGGTAGCTGTCCGGTGCCAAACAATGAATCGCTGTTGACCAGGAACGGTGGCAGCACTTCGAGATAGCCATGCTCCCCAGTCTGGATATCCAGCATGAAGCCGGCCAGAGCCCGCTCCAGGCGAGCGCCCAGGCCCCAATACACCGCAAACCGGGCGCCGGAAATCTTGGCCGCCCGCTCGAAATCCAGGATGCCCAGGCTTTCCCCCAGCTCCCAATGCGGCTTAGGAGCAAAATCGAATTCCGGCTGGCGCCCCCAGCGCATCACCTCAACGTTTTCGGCTTCGCTTTTCCCCGGCGGCACGCTGTCTTGCGTGAGGTTGGGAATCGCCACTAGAAGCGTGCGCATCGCCTCTTCCGCCTGGGCTGCGCTTCGTTCCAACTCGTCGGTCTCCTGTTTCAGCGCACGGGTCTGGTCCATGAGCGCGGTCGCATCTTCGCCCGCTTTTCTTTGGCGCGCTACTTCCTGGCTGAGCTTATTGCGCTGGGCCTGCAGGCCTTCGGCTTGGGTGATGCGGGCGCGCCGATCCACATCCAGCTCGCGAAAGTTGCCCAGCAGGACGGCCGAATCCACGCCCCGGGCTCGAAGTTTTTCCTCCACCAACTCCAGGTTGGCCCGTACAAAATTCAAATCGAGCATAAGTCCTTACTTTACCCGAGCCCTCAGTACTTCCAGCTCATGTCGGCAGCGGCCGGGGCGGTTGTCCGGATGCGTTCCATGATCTGGGGCAGATACATCGTGTTGTAGTGCAGGCGGGAAAGGGCATTCGGCAGCTTCGGGTCACCATTCCAGCAATGCTCGGCGCGGTCGCCGTATTTCACTTCGCCTTGGTAGGGCACGCCGTAACCGGGAGTGCCGGTCTTATCGAGAAAGTCCTGCATCAGGTAGACGGCGTCATTCAGGAAATACGTGTCGGCAGACCCAACGTAAATATGTAGTTTGCCTTCAGCTGAGGGCCTAGCTGGTCCCAATTCTTCTGCAGAATGGCGTTCAGGTCATAGTGATCGTGCCAATAAGCGGCAACCTGGTGATCGATAACGCCGGTCTGCTTGTCGAAGATCTGTGCCGGGTAGCCGTCCGGGCCCACCGGCCCGTAGACCGCCTGCCAGATATCGAACTGCTCTCCCGAACGCCCACGGTCACCCAGAGCAGCCTCGTAGGCGATGTTGTCGCGCATAGAGATGAGCGTCTGCCCCAGGTAATTGCGCATCGCCGGCTGCTCCACCTGCTTGTGTGCGCCCTCAAGATAGAAGACGTTGGGCTGCTGGTAGAGGTCGACCGTCATGTAGGCATGGAAGTCCACCGGGTCAGGGCAGGCGACGAAGGCGCCGTTGTAGTCCTTGGGATAGAACATCTGCACGGCCAACGATTCCCAACCGCCGGTCGAACCGCCATAGACGAAGTGGGCCCAGCCATCGGTTAGACCGCGAAACTGCTTCTCGATCGCCGGCAGCAGTTCGGTCTCGATGGCGTCGCCGTAGGGGCCAAGATTGGCCGAGTTGACGGCATAGGAATCGTCGTAAAACGGGTTGGCATGCTGGATCTTGACCACCAGGATGCGGGGAAAGCCGGGACTGATCCACTGCTGGTATTCCTTGTAGGCCTCCTCTTGCTGGATGCGGTTGTAGCCGGGCAAGTGGAAGCGCTGCGAGTAATTGGGCTTGAGATCAGGATCGGGCGGGGTGGTGCGAAAGTCGTCGATGCCGTCTACAAAGTGGTCATGAAAGATGGCTATGGGGAAGTGCACGTTGGGACGCTCGTCAAACTCATCCGGCACCAGGACGATGGCCGAGAGGTACATCGGCGCGCCCCAAAACTTGGTGAGCAGCTGGCTCTGGATGCGGATGTGGCGAATGTATTTGGTGTCGGCAATCGGCGGAATCGGCGGAATGGTTTCGCTGAGCACAATGCCAAGCTTGGCCTGGCCGTCAATGTGCGCTTTCACCGGTTTGGAGTAGAGATTGCCCGGAGCCAAATTCCAGTGCTGCCCTTCGCCGCGGTCCGGCGCCAGCTTGACTGTAGTGCCGTCGGCCCGGTGGAAGGTCTGGTAGATGTTCAGCACTGCCTGCACGTAATAATCGCCCGGGGGCACGCTGTCGAGCGAGCGGATGGGATATCCGGCGGCCGCGCCGGTGATGGTGACCGGTTTGCCCGGGGCGAGTCCATCGACCGTAGTGCCGAAGACCATCTGAGAGCGCGGGCTATCGTCGATCTGCATCCGCGGCTCGGAGGAAGGATCGGTCGAGAGCAACAGCAATACCCGCCCATCGAGGCCCTTGGACGAAACGGCCGCGGGAAAGCTCACCGTGATCTGCGCCGTGACACACGTGGTCGCAGACAACAATGCAGCCAGGAAAATGTTGCGCAGCATAGCTTGAGAGTATACGGGAGACCAAACCCATCCCTTCAGTTTGGGCCCGCTCGTACCGAACTAGCTGCACTCGCCCCGGCAGCGCCCATGTTTTTGCGATACTAGTGCAGGTCGCCATGTCCACTTTCAAACTGCTTGCTGCTTTCCTGGTTCTTTCTAGCGCTTCACTGGCTTGGGGCAGTGCCTACGATGGGCATCCTAAATTGGTCGTCATCCTGGTCATCGACCAATTTCGTGCCGACTATCTTGATCGCTATCGCGCCGATTTTAAAGGCCGCGGCTTCCGCCTTTTCCTCGACAAAGGCGCCTACTTCGAAGATTGCTATTACGACTACGCCAACACCAAAACCGCTCCCGGCCATTCCACGATAGGCACGGGCGCCTATACCGATGGCCACGGCATCTCGTCCAACGAGTGGTGGGACTTGAACCGCAACAAGACTCGTCCCGTCACCTCGGTCGAGGATGACCGCTACCACATCGTCGGCGCCGTCCATGCCGGTACCGGGCCCGGAGCCTCCCCATTCAACCTTCGTGCCTCCACCGTTGGCGATTCTCTGCGCCTGGCGACCATGGGCCAAGCTAAACTCTTCGGCATCTCGCTCAAAGATCGTGCTGCCATTCTGCCCGCCGGCTACTCGGCCAATGGAGCTTACTGGATCGAACCTTCTTCCGGCGCCTTTATCACCTCCAGCTACTACATGGATTCGCTTCCCGACTGGGTCACCGTCTTCGATTCGGGAAGCCGTGCTGCCTTGGCGCGGCAGGAAGCCGGCGTGGCGCCTACGCAGCCTTTTTTCGACGCCGTGGGACCGACCCCCGCGGCCAACGCCTATGAGCTCGATTTCGCCCGCGCTCTTATCACCGGCGAGCAACTCGGCAGCCATCCCGTCACCGACATGCTGGTGATCAGTCTTTCCGCCACTGACATCCTGGGCCACCGGTCCGGGCCGGATTCACCTCAGGAGCGGGTGATGGTCGATAGTCTTGACCTGCAGCTGGACGGCTTCTTCTCCTGGCTGGATAAGAACATCCCGGGCGGCTTGGCAAATATTTGGATGGCGATATCGGCGGATCACGGAGTGGCGCCCCTCCCTGCCCAAGCCTTGGCCTTGGGAATGCCCGCAGCCGGCATCGATCTCCCCAAGTTCCTCGCCAACCTCAACGAAGCCATGAACGCCAAGTTTTCTCCCGGAGAGAAAATCGAATACCTGCTGCCGCAGCAGGAGTTGCCGTACTTGTCGCTCAACCGTCCTTCCTTCGAAGTTGCCGGCATCAATGAGCAGGAGGCGGAACAGGCTATTCAGCAGGCTGTCCCGGCGGCCGTGGAATCGCTGGCGCCGCCTCCGGGCAGCCTCGCTCCCAAAGCGCCGGAGCTGGCCACCCCGCCGCCCATCTCGCCACCGGCGTCGCCAAGCGCTTCCACCGCCGCCTCCAGGCAGCGCTCGAGGGGCCGCGCGACGGCCGCCGCGAACCCGGTGAAAGTCCTCCCGCCGCCAGTGCCGGTCACCCGCCTGGCTGCTGTCCCCATTGTGGTGCACACCTACACGCGGGACCAACTGGCTTCCGGCCAGCTGCCGCCATCGGAATGGGGGTTGCTGTTGTCTCATAGCTACAGTCCCAACGGCGGCTGGTACGTCATGGTGATTCCGGAGGCTTACCAGATGCAGACACTTGCCGCCGGAACGACACACTTCAGTCCATGGTCTTACGATCGCCACGTCCCTTTGGGCTTTTTTGGCGCACCCTTCACCCCCGGCATCTACCACGGCCGGGTGCAGCCGGTAGATTTGGCCGCCACCCTGGCTTCGATGCTTGGGGTCAATCAACCGTCGGCGTCGGTGGGTAACGTACTCATCCAGGCGATTCACAGCGTGCCCACCCTCCCCGCTCCCCGCTCAGCGAAAGGCGTTCGCCACGAGGGTCCGCCCAGCCCGTGAAGCCCGATATGAGTGTTCGCTTTGCCGGCATACTGCTGCGCAATCCGGTGATTGCCGCCAGCGGAACCTTCGGCTATGGGGTGGAGTTTGAAGACGTGGTCTCTCTTGATCGCATCGGCGGTTTTGTCACCAAGGGCTTATCCCTGGAAGCGATGGCGGGCAACCAGGCGCCGCGGCTGATAGAAACTCCGGGAGGCATGATCAACGCCATCGGCCTGCAGAACATCGGGGTCAGGGCGTTCATCGAAAAAAAGCTGCCTGCGCTGCGGCCTCACTCCGGAACTGCCTGCATCGCGAATGTCTTTGGCTACGAGATACGCGATTACATCGGGGTCATTGAAGCGCTGAACAACGCACCCGGCATCGCCGCCTACGAGTTGAACGCCTCTTGTCCCAACACCCAGCACGGCGGCATGGTCTTTGGCACCGACACCGGGATTCTGGACCAGTTGGTCACCCGAGCTAAGGCAGTCTCGCGGCGTCCCCTGATTGTGAAGCTTTCGCCCAACGTCACGTCCATCGCCCAGATGGCTCGCTGCGCGGAAAATGCCGGCGCGGACGCCCTTTCCCTGGTCAACACATTCCTGTCGCTGTCGATCGACGTCGAGACCCGTCGTCCGCGCATCGCCAACAACACCGGCGGCTTGTCAGGGCCGGCGATCAAGCCCATCGCGGTGCGCATGGTTTATGAGGCCGCGCGTGCCGTTTCCATTCCTATTTGTGGCCTGGGTGGTATTACAACCGCAGAGGATGCGGCCGAATTCATGCTCGCTGGGGCGGCTGCGGTCCAGATCGGTACTGCCAGCTACGCCGATCCGCGAGCGGTGCAGCGGATCGCGGAATCGTTAGAGCGCTGGTGTGCACGCCACCACGTCGGCAAGGTAAAGGACTTAATAGGGGCGGCACAGATGAATTGAAACTGTTCGCTCGATTAAGCCACGTTGCGCATCAACCGTTCGCGCAATTCCTCAGGGATTCGATCCTGGAGCACTCGAGCCTGGGCCATGGCGACTGCCGCAAGGTAGACCGGAGCCGGAGTAGCCACAGCCACCAGCACCCACAGGAGCAGGGAAACCAGCAAACCCGTGATCGCAGCGGCTTGCAGGCTCAACACAATCGACATTTGCCAAAGATGCAGATTCACCAGCGCCCAGTGTTGCAGGGGCTGTACGTGGTGAATCACTGCCAAGCCGAACAAGAAAGCGGCGATCGATACCGTGCTCAGCCCGATCAACGCCACGTCGATCGTGCGATGCAGCCGCTGCCGGGAGAGGCAATGCGCACATTCCACCAGGTGCTGTTCGTAATCTCGGCGCATCTCCGGGGTAATCCCTGAAATGTCATATCTCCAGCTGGAGAGTATGTCGCCTACCACTCGATCCGTACATGCTGTTGTTTGCATTGTTATGTCTAGCCGTGCAACACCATAGTAACATTCCGCCCCGGCGGATCCCGATCCATACGCCGGAAACTACTCAATTATAAGCAAATAGGCTCAAGCGGCGCATTTTGCTGGGCCAGAACCAATTTGTTCGCCAAAAGACTCATGCGATCCCGCAACGCCCTTTCTGCGGTAACCCGGGCCAGTTCAGGCAAATTGTTACACTCAGAGAGATGCGCCAAAACAACATAGGACGCGTTTCCGTCGTAATTTTTCTCCAGAAAATCGGAAGCAGCCTCGTTGGACAGGTGCCCCACGCGGGACATGACCCGCTGCTTGACCGACCACGGATAGGGTCCATCGCGCAGCATTTCCAAGTCATGGTTGCTTTCGAGCATGAGCACGTCACAATTCCTGATCGCCATCTTGACGTTGGGGGGCATGTAGCCCAGATCGGTGGCGATGGTCATGCGCACCCCGTCCGCCTCAAACACAAAGCCCACTGGATCCGCCGCATCGTGGGGAATGGTAAACGGAGTGACGGCGATATCCCCTATGCAGAAACCGGTACCGGCGGCGAAGTACTCTACCCCAGGAAGACGGCAAGGGTCTGCTTCTTCCTTGGCAGGGAGGCACTCAGGATCTTCTACTTCTACTTCAACTGCCTGCTGTCGTCGCGCCAGCCACTCTGCATAGGTGAGCCGTTTCTGCGGCGTCATCCAGCGCATCCACGCCCGATGGGTCGCTTGGGTAAAGTAGACCGGAACGCCTAGTTTCCGGGCCAGCACCGCCACACCCTGCACGTGATCCTGATGTTCGTGGGTGATCAGAAGGGCATCGATGGCCGCCGGATCTTCATTTGCCATCTGCATGCGTTTCAGCAGTTCCCGGCAGGAGAGCCCGGCATCCACCAGGATGCGTGTCCGGCTGCTGGAGACAAGCGTGCTATTCCCCTTGGAGCCTGAGGCCAGCACTGTCATCCGCATCATGCCCAAAGCATACGCTCCCCACCTGTTGATTCAACGGGACTTCGCAATAGGGGTTATCACTTATGGCACCCCTGCGGGCCAATCCGGGTTACCGGTCCAAACTGGCTCTTCGTTTATGACCGTGAAGTGTACGGGCTGAACAGGCTCCGATAGAAAACATGAGTTTTTCTGCCTTCAACCATCTCAAACAAACGCGGTTTTAGAGCAAAAGGGCCTCAATACTGGTAAAATCCGCGCCCCGTTTTGCGCCCCAGCCAACCTGCATCCACCATACGGATCAGCAGCGGGCACGGCCGGTATTTCGGGTCGCCCAAGCCCTCGAGCAACACCCGCATGATATCCAGGCAGACATCCAGCCCAATAAAATCGGCCAACGTCAGCGGCCCCATGGGGTGAGCCATCCCCATCTGAAAAACCTGGTCCACCGCGGCCGGGGTGGCTACCCCTTCCATCACGGCAAACATAGCCTCATTGAGCAAAGGCATCAGAACCCGGTTGGACACAAACCCGGGAGCGTCATTCACTTCGACCGGCGTTTTGCCCAGCGATTCAGCCAGCGCTTTTACCTGGGCGAACGTTTCATCCGTGGTTTCCAGGCCCCGCACCACCTCCACCAGCTTCATAACTGGGACCGGATTGAAGAAGTGCATTCCAATGACCTGGCCCGGCCTCTGAGTCTGTGCCGCCAGCCGGGTAATGGAAATGGAAGACGTGTTGGAAGCCAGAATGACTTGCGGCTTGAGCAGCAAGTCCAGCTGCATAAACAATTCCTGCTTAAGGGCGAAGCGTTCCGGCGCGGCTTCGATCACAATATCGCAAACCATCAGGTCTTGCGCTTGCAAAGTGCCCCGAATCGCTCTCAGGGCGCCTTCCGCCTCTGCGGCGGTTACTTTGCCCTTGGCCGCCTCGCGCTCCAGATTCCGGCGAATCGCCTCTAGACCGCGATCGAGAAAGCGCTGCTCCACCTCGCACAGCACCACCTCGTAGCCACTTCGGGCGAAGACATGAGCAATCCCATTGCCCATGGTTCCAGCGCCCACCACTCCCACTACTTTGATTGTGCTCAAATGGTTTACCGAGCCTGCTCTAGCGGCCTCTTACCAGCACGCAGGTGATGTTATCCCGGCCGCCGGCCTGGTTAGCTGCCTCGATCAGCTGCGTGCAGGTCTCCTGCAAATCCCCGGCGTTGCGCAGAATACTCGCAATACGCTCGTCATCCACTTCCCGCATCAGGCCATCGGAGGCCAGCAGGTACAAGTCGGCCGGCGCCACCACGAAGTCGATGACGTCCGCGTCGACCTCATCCTGCGTGCCCACCGCTCGGGTGATGACATTGCGCATGGGAGAAGTCTCCGCCTGAGCTGGGGTTAACTGCCCCAACCGCACCTGTTCATCCACCAGCGAGTGGTCGTGGGTCAATCGCTCCAGTTTTCCATCGCGCAAACGGTAACAGCGGCTGTCTCCGACGTGGGCTACCCAGGCGTGGTTACCGCGGGTTGCCATCGCCACCAGCGTGGTCCCCATGCCTGAGCGGGACGGATCCTGCTCCGCACTGCAATGCACTTGGGTGTTGGCCGCGTCCACCGCCCGCTGGAAGGTTTCCCGGGTGAGCGGACCATGACTCATGGCATGCAGCATGGCTTCGACGGCCATCCGGCTCGCGACTTCGCCGGCCGCTGCGCCGCCCATGCCGTCGCAAACCACAAAATTGCAGACGCCCTCGTCGTTGTCGAGATCCAGCCCGTAGAAGTCTTCGTTGGTCCTGCGGGTCCGCCCTTGATCGGTCGCGCCGGCGGAGTCGTACTCCAGCACTCTCAGCTGCTTGTCTGCCATCTGCTATTCCCGTAAGACCGCCGCACGTAATTGAGCCACCATAATCTGTCCTGGACGCGTCGTAAAGCAGCTTTTGCCCGCCGGCGCCTATTAGAACGGATTTCTATGGTCGTGCAAAGGGCGGAATACCACCAGCTTAGTTGGCCAAGCCGAGATCTTGCAATTGGGAGAGAGAGAAGATTTGGCGGGATCCCGTCGCCCGGTCGATCACGGGAGCGGTCAACCCAGCGCACAACGTCCGGTACATCGCTTTGAGGTGAAAGCTGCTGGCCACTGCCGAGAGGCAGGGCGACAAAGCTTCCCAATGTTCGAAGTGGCTCAGGCGGGGCTCGCCCGGTCCTTCCGGCAAGGCCAGCAGTTCGACTCCCCAAACTTCGGGCTTGCCAGGCTGACCATTCACCAGTCTCAACTGCACGGAATAGAAGGTCGTATCGCTATGCATAGTTTCCGATTCGCAGGCGGAAGACGCTCTGTGCAGTTAGAAAAGCATGCTTTCCTGTGGGAACCAAGCAAAGATTTGCCCAGGGGGACACTCCTTCGGTACGGGGCAGACAGAATTCGTAACCTGCGGGTAACAATGTCGCCAAAAGGAATTTTCGAAAGCGAAGGCACTACCGTCTGCGCGCCTGCTCCCAGGCCTTGGCATACTTCCAGCTTACGTAGACAGAGTGATACGCATGCAGCAGCAAACCCTCCCGTCCATCCAGAAAGCCCAGACGGAAAAAGTAGTTGTAAACAAATGTGGCCAGCGGATTCAAAACCACATCCATCGCGAACTTGTTGCCCCGACCTTGGGCCACCGCATGCTCGGCTCCGAGTGTGCTGTATCGGTCCATGTGGTCGATGTACGCTTCCAGATTGGGATAGGCGTTGTGCACCAGATCCCCTTGCAGCCGGCCGGCCCCCGGTCCGGTGACCGCATTACCCACAAAGTGCAACGTTTCATGGACCGGGCGGGCTTCGAACTCGGCTGCGTCACGGCGAAACAGCCGCAGCTTGGGGTCGGGATAGAACCCCCCAAACCGCATCCAGCGACCCAGGAACAGGTTCCGGCGGCATAGCGCGTAGCCGTCAAGCGGTGGGTCGCTCTTGAACAGCTCCCGGATTTCCTTGGCGAGTGGGTCGCTTAACGACTCGTCCGCATCCAGCGACAGAATCCAGTCGCAGGTGCACTTTTCGAGCGCTGAGTTCTTCTGTGCCGCGAACCCCTTCCACTCCTCGCAAAAGAACCGGCAGCGAAACCTGCGGGCAATCTCTTCCGTGCCATCGCTGGATCCGGAATCCACCACCACGATCTCGTCTGCCCAGGCAACGCTGGACAGGGTGCGCTCCAGATTCGCTTCTTCATTGTGCGTGATGATGGCAACGGAGAGCGTTTTACGCATTCCTGGCTTACTGCAGATGCTCTCGGATTACCCGTTCTACCACCGCAGGCAGTGTTTCACCCGTCTTGCCCAGCACAAAGTTTTTCGCCGTCTCCGACCAGTCCAGTTTGAAGCTGGTGGAAAGCGCAGAAATCCAAATCTGGCGCGGCGGCGTGTTGGGTGTAATTACGAACTTGCCGGGCGGCTCCGCGAACAGGATATTGAGCACCCCGTTCTGCTCTTCCACTTCGAAACCGCCCTCTTCCTCTTGTTCGATCAGGCTCTTCTTCAGGGCCTCGATCGCGGCATCGCAGTGGCGGCGGAATGTACTCTCGTCTAGCATAAGTTGAGTGTAACAAGGCACAAGATGAGATCCATTCTGGCCCTGGCTGGGGCGTTGCTGTTGTGTGCTGTGCCTACCCTTGGGGCGCAAAACCCTAGCGAATCCCCGCACGACCTGGTTAAGGACGTGGTTTACAACGAGCTCCAGGAACGCCGTCAAGTCAGCCTATGGCAATACCGGGTGAACAAGCGGGTGGGATCCCAGACCACGGTCGAGCAGGAGGTGGAGACCCTCTCCGGGCCGGTCTACCGGGTGCTCGAGCGTCAAGGCAAACCGCTGGACCCGGCGGCCCAAAAAAAGGAATCTGAGCGCCTCCACAACCTGATGCACAATTCCGGCGAGCAGGCCCGGATGAAGCAGGAGGCCGAGGCGGACGAACAGCGCGTGCAGCGGATGGTCGCCGCCATGCCCGACGCTTTCATCTGCAGCTACGCTGGTGAGACGGGCGGCAACCTGCGGCTCTCGTTCAAACCTAACCCGGCTTACAATCCGGCCAACTACGAGGCTCGCGTGTTCCATGCCTTGTCGGGAGAGCTCTGGATCCAGCCCCAGCAGAAGCGGCTGCTGCGGATTGACGCCCATATCGACAACGAGATCGACTTCGGCTTCGGCTTCCTGGGCAAGATCGAGAAGGGGGGCAACTTTCAGATCAATCGCGACCTGATCGGCGGCGTCCGCTGGAAGACGACCCTCTTGAACGTCCACCTCTCGGGACGCGTTATTTTCTTCAAGTCCATCAATAAGAACCAGGATGTGGCACGTTCCGCGTTCCAGCCCGTCCCCGCGAACACTACGGTCGAAGATGCGGTCGCCTTGTTGGAGAAGGAGTCTACCCCCTGACTACCCCTTCACTGCCGCGCGAATTTTGGGAAATCCCGCGACCGCAGCCTGCAGCTCGGGCTGCTTTTCCAACAGCTCCAGCAGTTTGCGAGTAATCTTTTGGTCTATTTCGGAAGCTCGATGTAAACCCACGGGGTAGCGCACCACGAACTCCAAGCCGGTATCGCCGTACTGCAGCTGTCCTTGTGGCTCGGGCGCCTTCATTGGAATATCGAGGTGCCGTTCCGTGGTTCCTAATTGCCGTTGCAACTCATCGCCATAGTCAGCGTGCACCGATTTCACCGCGTCGAGCAGCTGGCTCTCCATCTGGCTGTGCTTGCCCGGGTTCAGCCCGACGATGACCTCGTGCCACGCATACTCCGAGCCGGGCAGCTGCTTAAACAGAGGCGTGGTCGCCTGGAAAAGAACGGAATTTGAGAAAACCACAATGCGGCCGGTGGGATACAGATCGACCCCGGTTCCCGCCAGCTCCATCAGGTACAACCGGACCAGTCCCACATCAACCACATCGCCGGTCACTCCCGCAACGCTGATGCGATCCCCGACCCGGATCCCCCACCTGCCGACCAGGAAGAAGTAAGCGGCAACCGAAAGCAGAATAGTTTGCAGCCCGACTGCCAGGCCGGCAGTGATGAACCCCGCAAACGTAGCCAGCGAACTGAATTCGCTGACAAACCCGAGAATGATGACGATGCCCATGCAAAAGCCGATCACCACCCGGCGCAGGACGAGAAACTGCCGCCGCCGCCGCAGGTCCGAGACGTAGCGGAAGGTGATCCGGCGCCACAGTTCCGACAGAAGCAGAATGATGCCCATCGCCACGGCGATGCCCGCGACACGCAGGACAATCGATCCCAGCATGCGCTTCGATTCAAGCTCGACCGACCGGCGCCACTCGAGATAGTTGGAGCTGCTCTGGTCGAGCAGGATAATCTCCTGGCTTAAGGGAAGCATGGCGCCGGCAATTTGCTTGAAGCGCGCCGCCAGCACATCGAACTGCTTCCTTGCCTGGTCAGGTTGAGCCGCGGGCGCACTGCTGCTGGCATCTGCCAATTGCTGTCCTTCCTGGATGGTGGCGCGAAGCGTATCCAGCAGCGGGCTGCGCAGCTTCATCGCCGCGCTGCGAACCCGCGTGGTGTCCTGCATCATAAGGGTGATCTGGTGCATAGCATCGAGCTGGTCGTAAAGACTCACAACTTCGCTAATCAGGCCGGTGGAGGTGGATATGGCGCTCGATGCCGGGACCGGTTTGGCGGGGGTTTTGCCGGTACCGGCGGGGGAAAGTTCCGGAACCGAACGCCGTAGTTCGTTGATTCTCCCTTCGATGCCGCCCTTGCCGCTTTCGCCATTGGCATTGATGAACTGGGTCATCTGCTCCAAGGCATTGTGCATGGCGTTGCGCAGATCCAGTTCTCCCTCCGCACGCGCTTTCTGTTCGGTGAGCGGCTGCAGCTGGCCTTTGCGGGCCTTCGCTATTTGGTCGTTGAGGGTGTCGATCTGCGCCTTGAGTACACTGATGCGTGCCTCTACATCGCTCTGCATCTTCACCAGGGCGGACTGCGAGGCGGTTTCCCCGCCTCCCTTGTTTTGGCCGCCGGCTGAGAGCAGCGCCGCTTCGGTCTGGGCAGATTGGAAGGCCAATTGCACCGCCTCGGACGCCATGGTCTGGGCATTGAACTGATACACGGCGTCGCTAGGCAAGCCCACGGTCGAGACCCGGGTCAACCCATGGCGGTACCAGTCAATGATTTCATTCAGATGATCGAGTATGGCGTCGTTGGGTTGCGCCGGCGGTGTCTGCGCCCGGACGCCGGAGAGCGTTGCCGGCAAGGCGACGGCCAATATCATCAAAAATCGGGTCAGGGCAATTCTCTCCCTCGATCTGCACCACGCCATGGTTCTCTGTCTCCGCTCTTCGACTTTTGCTCAATTTGTTAAGGTAAGGTTTGGTTACCCGTCGTGAGTTGCTCAAGCTTTCCGCGATGACCGCCGCCTCCACGGCCCTGGCGGCGCACGCTCAGCCGTTGCTTCCTGCTGACTACACCATCGACATCGCCTCCTATGAACTCCAGGTTGGCCCCCGCCGTCACATCAAGACCACGGCCTACAACGGTCAGGTTCCCGGTCCTCTCCTGAGACTGAAGGAAGGTCAGCCGGTCACCATCGATGTGAGCAACCACACCGCCAACGAGGAGGTGCTGCATTGGCATGGACTGTTTCTGCCCCCGGCCGTCGATGGCGCGATGGAGGAGGGAACTCCGCCCATCCCGCCCGGCGGGCGGGCACGCTATACCTTTACCCCGAGGCCTGCCGGCTTCCGCTGGTACCACACCCACATCTTTGCCGGCAGTGACCTGCGCAAGGGGCAGTACACCGGCCAACACGGATTTCTGCTCATTGAACCGCGCGACCATCCGGCGCCCTACGATCAGGAGATCTTCCTCGCGCTGCATGATTGGGATGGCCAGCTATTGGCGAGTGGCGACGGTGCCATGGATCCAGCGTACAATGTATCGACCATCAATGGACGGGTCCTGGGCTTTGGTGAGCCTCTTCGGGTAAGGTCTGGCCAGCGCGTGGTTTTGCAAATCCTCAACTCCAGTCCCACGGAAGTACACTGGATTGCTCTAGCCGGGCATCAATTTAGAGTCATCGCACTCGATGGAAACAACGTAGCCCAGCCGCAGGTGGTCCCCATGCTCCGTCTGGCTCCCGCCGAGCGTGTCACCGCGGTGGTGGAGATGAACCATCCCGGCGTCTGGGCGATGGGCGAAGTCCGCAAGCACATCATGGCCGCCGGCATGGGGATTGTGGTTGAGTACGCGGGCGCGTCCGGAGAACCGCGATGGGAGCAGCCCGGCGAGCTAACCTGGGACTATCTACAGTTTGCCGCAGCCGGTCCGCCGGCCCCGGGGGCCGCCGATGCGGTGGCCATTCCGCTGGTCTTCGCATCAAAATTTGCCGGACACGGCGCCATGGATCATTGGACCATCAACGGCAAGTCCTACCCGGAAACCGACAGTCCTACCCTGACTGCGGGCCAGCGCTATCGCCTGGTGTTTATCAATCGCAGCACCAATGATCATCCCGTTCACTTGCACCGCCACAGCTTCGAGTTGCGCCGTCTGCCCGGCCGCCCCGAAATTCACGGCGTCACCAAAGACACCGTCCTGGTGGACGCGCACACTCAGGTAGAGGTCGAGTTCACAGCCACCGATCCTGGAGCGACGCTCTTTCATTGTCACCAGCAGAACCACATGGATGCCGGCTTCATGATGCTCTTTCGGTATGCGTAAAATCCTGGTGCTCTTGGGTCTTGCTCTGCTGGGCGGGGCGGCGCCGGCTCGTGCTCAGGGCAATTACGAGATTCAGGTCTATGGCGCGGACACCGTAGAACCAAAGAGCACTATGGTTGAGCTCCATTCCAATTACACCGTGCAAGGCCAGAAGCAGGTCATCGACGGTGTCTATCCCACCAACCACCAGGAACACGAGACGATCGAAATCACCCAGGGGCTGACCAGTTGGTCCGAGGTGGGCTTGTACATCTTTACCAGTGAACAAAGCGGTCACGGTGTGCAGTGGGTAGGAGACCACATCCGGCCCCGCGTGCGCGTGCCCGATTCCTGGCACTGGCCGGTGGGCGTCAGCTTGTCGACGGAGATCGGCTATCAACGAGCGGTCTATGCGCCGGACACCTGGACCTGGGAGATCAGGCCGATCGTGGACAAATATCTGGGCCGTTGGTACCTGGCCTTCAATCCCGCGTTGGAGCGGACCTGGCACGGTCCGGACGTTAGGCAGGGAGTAGGTTTTTCTCCGGCAGTCAAGGTCAGCTACGATTTCAGCCGGACGATCAGCGGTGGAATTGAGTATTACGCCGATTACGGCCGCCTGGGAGCCTTTGATTCTCTGCATGATCAGCAGCAGCAAATCTTTGTGGTGACGGACCTCAATGTTTCGCCGAAATGGGAGATCAACATCGGCGTAGGTGTAGGCCCCACGGCAAGCACAGACCACCTGATCATCAAAGGAATTCTTGGCCGTCACTTTTCCTGGAAGAAGCCCTCTCTCCTGGACTAAAGCAGAGATAGCATCGTAGTGCATGGCTAGAGCGAGGAGTTCGGAGAAACGGCAGGCGCTTCTGCGCTCGGCAGTGCGCGAGATTGCAGAAGCAGGTCTCGGTGCCTCTACCGCGAAGATAGCCAAAGGCGCGGGTTTGGCCGAGGGAACGTTGTTCACGTACTTCTCTTCGAAAGATGCATTGTTCAACGATCTTTATATCGAGTTGAAGACCGAAGTGTATCGCCGCATCCATGCGGAATTTCCGTACAAATCGGGGCTGCGCGAACGTGCGCGGCATGTTTGGACTGAACACCTGCGTTGGGCGATGGAGAAGCCAGACGAGCGGAAGGTTTCCGTGCTGCTAAATCTCTCTACGGTCGTCTCCACGGCAACCAGGGAGAAGATGAATGCTGAACGGGGAGCGGTGGCGCAGACCATGGACGAGCTTGGCGAACGCGGCGCATTCAAGGATTTGCCCCCGGGCTTCGCTTCTTCTGCCATGGTGGCGATGCAAGAGGCTGTGATGGAAATGGCGGAGAAGAAACCGCGACAAAAGGCAAGGCTCGTCGAACAGGCATTCGACGCCTTCTGGCGGATGGCGAAGTAGCGCGGAATAAATGAGCAACCACTTGCTCATTATAGAATCTATTGGAAGAGGAGGACCAAAGGCATGGCAAAGGTTTGGTTAATTACGGGAAGCGGCAATGGTTTAGGGCGCGATATTGCCGAGGCTGCGCTGGCGACAGGAGATAGCGTTGTCGCAGGGGCGCGGCGGGTGGAAGAGTTGGATCCCTTGGTAGCGCAGTATGACGACCGCGTCACGCCGGTAAACCTGGACGTCCGGGAGGAAGAGGCTGCGAAGGCCGCCGTGCAGACCGCGTTGGACAAGTACGGGCGTTTAGATGTGCTGGTGAACAATGCGGGCTACGGATACTTTGCTCCGTTTGAGCAGATGACGTCAGAGCAGTTCCGCGATGTCGTTGAAACTTGCTTATTTGGGGTCGTGTATACGACGCACGCGGCCTTGCCCGTGATGCGCAAGCAGAAGAGCGGTCATATTTTCCAAGTGTCTTCTGTCGGTGGCCGCATGGCGATGCCGGGCAACTCGCCCTATCACGCGGCGAAGTGGGCGGTAGGTGGCTTCAGCGACTCGGTCGCCGCCGAAGTGGCGCCCTTTGGCGTAAAGGTGTGCTCCTTGGAGCCGGGTGGCATCCGCACCAACTGGGCGCAGAGGGCGTCTGAAGGTTCGCCCGACCTAATGCCGGAATATGAAGACTCGGTCGGCGCCATGTACAAGCTGCTAGCGGCTGTTCGTGGAAACGCAGAGGGCGATCCCAAAAGGATTGCCGATGTAATCGTGAAACTAGCGAATACACAGGACGTTCCAAAGCGCTTGATCCTTGGAAGGGATGCGGAGACTCGCGTAAAGAATGTCGAGTCAGCACGCGCAGAGGAGGCAGCGAAGTATCGCAACCTCACGCTCTCGACGGTCTTTCCCGACGCGCCGGTAATTCCCGGCTTGATCAATCGCTAACGAGGGGGCCCGATACTCCACGTTTCCGCTTTCTATCGGACTTCCGATAGAAAGCATGAGTCTTTCTGCAGCCTGTAAAGCCCGTACAAAACTATCGTTGCAGCCGCTCATAAACCAGCTGGGCGGCCGCGATATCCTCGACCGCGATCCCTACCGACTTGAACACTGCCGGCCGGTTCCCGCGATCCAACTGCGCCCCGTTCAGCAGTTCCCCAATCTCTGCCGTCACCGTGGCGCCGGCCAGCACAATATCGCCCGCTTCTTTCAGCGCAGCCTCGCGGGATTCCACCACCACGGCGCCGCGCATCGTCTCTTCATCCAGCTCGCGGCGATCGGGCGTGGCAGCGCCGATGGCGCACACCATGGCATGTGGGCTCAGCCATTCCCCCTTGAGGATGGGCACCGGGGAACTGGTCAACGCCAGCACCACATCCGCGCCGGCGACGGCCTGTTCCGCCGTTGTCACCCGGGCGCCTATCTCGCCGGCGAATTGCTGCGCATTCGCCTGTGACCGGCTCCAGACTCGAACCTCAGCAAACGAACGAATGCCGGCCAGGGCCCGCACATGCGAGCGAGCCTGGACCCCGCTCCCCAAGATGGCAAGCACCTTCGCATCGCGGGCCGCGAGGTGGTCGATCGCCACCGCGGATACAGCTGCGGTGCGCATCTCCGTGATCAATCGTCCGTCCATGGTAGCCAGGGGCTCGCCGGTCTTGGAGCAAAACAGCTGGATCATCGCCATATGCGTGTGCTTTTTGAGCTCCGCATTGCCGGGATAGAAAGTTACCATCTTAGCCCCCATCACCGGGCCATAGACGGCGGGCATAACAGCGAACCATCCCCCATGTGCCGTCACCGGCACGATCGTGCGCACCGGTTGCGTTACGCGGCCGGCGGAAAAGTCCATCAGCGCCTGCCGAATCGCAGGAATGAGGTCCTCATAAAAAAGCACGGCCCGTATTTGTTCTTCAGTCAACATGGAACCTCAATTATCCACGACAGCGGATTACCATCGAAGCATGGACGACCTGCAACTGGCTGACCCGCTCGACCTTTTCGCTTCATGGCTCAAGCAAGCCGAGGAAAGCGAACCCAACGACGCCATCGCCGCAGCCCTGGCGACCTCCACTCCGGACGGCATGCCCAGCGTCCGCATGGTGCTGGTCAAGCAGGTCGACCACCGTGGTTTCTGCTTCTTCACCAATGCGGAAAGCAACAAGGGGAAGCAACTCGAGTCGAATCCCAGGGCAGCTATTTGTTTTCACTGGAAAACGCTGCGCCGCCAGGTGCGAGTCGAGGGACCGGTAACGGGGATGGACCCGGCCGATGTGGACACCTATTTCCACAGCCGCTCCCGCGCCAGCCAGATCGGCGCCGCCGTCTCGCAGCAGAGCCGCCCGCTCGCAAGCCGGGAACAGCTGGAGGCACAGGTCCGTGAATTCGCTGAGAATCATCCGGGAGAAGTCCCGCGCCCGCCGTACTGGCGCGGGTTCTGCTTGTATGCGGAGCAGATTGAGTTTTGGCTCGATGGGCCGAACCGCCTGCACGACCGCTTCTTGTTTAGCCGCGACTCGGAGAAATGGAAGAGCACCCGGCTCTATCCCTAGAGCATTTTCGCTTCTGGTGCATACAGGGCAACCGACCTCGGCGCGGCTTTTCCTCAAGAAAAGACGCACTTCGCTACACTTGCCTGGGCTGAGTAGAAGTGAAAATGCGTTAAATCAGAAGGGAATATCGTCGTCGGTAATCTCAGTCCCGGCAAACTCCTCGTGGTGCACTGGCGCCCGTTGATCGAACGAGGTCGTATTTGAGCGCGGGCTGCCTCCGCCTCCATCTTCGCTTCGCCCGGTCAACAACACCAATTCGTTCACGATGATTTCGGTGCGGTACTTCTTTTGGCCTGACGCCTGGTCGTCCCACGACCGGGTCTGGATCCGGCCCTCAATGTATAGCTTGTTGCCCTTCTTGACGTAGTCGCGGATGATTTCCGCCACGCGCTGGTACGCGGTCAGGTTGTGCCACTCAGTCTTGTCCTGCCACTCGCCGGCCTTATCCTTGAATCG
>Ga0302324_100007775_pt1 | contig 22704 bp, 20 predicted proteins | sample Palsa_T0_1_FD_201949 | JGI IMG/M metagenome (GOLD analysis project Ga0302324, IMG submission 201949) | Peat permafrost microbial communities from Stordalen Mire near Abisko, Sweden - Palsa_T0_1 | ecosystem: Environmental > Terrestrial > Soil > Palsa > Peat permafrost | place: Sweden: Abisko...
GCCAGGAACCACTCGTCGCGAACGCCGATGGCCACCAGGACCCCCAGAAGAAGAGAGTCCGAGCGCATCGGCATCTCCACCTGGCCGACGATCTCGGAGAAGGGCGCTCGCAGGAGCGGCGCGGCGCATATGGCAACGAGCAGCGTTCGATGGAGCGCTTTGGGGGAGAGGGCCCAGACCAGCACGGGTAGTATGGAATAGAACTGTTCTTCCACCGCCAGCGACCAGGTCGGTGCCAGCCAGGTCGGACCGAAGGTGCCGCGGAGGCCCATGACCACGTTCTGCGTGAACGTCGCATACGACGCGCCGGGCAGCGGATTCTCCAGCAGCCAGGAGAAGCGTCCGTGGGGATCGCTCAGCCGGTAGACCAGCGCAAACGACGTCAGAAGCAGCAGGTACACGGGGCCCAGGCGGCACACGCGGCGGACGTAGAACACTCGAAAGTAGTTCGCGGCCTCGCGGCTATCGACCAGGATTCCTCCGATGAGAAAGCCGGACAGGACGAAGAAGAGGTCGACGCCGCTCCAGCACAGACGGAAGGGAATGGCCATCGCCGACAGCAGCGAATGGGGTGAAGGGTGAATCTGGGAAAAGAAATAGTGCCAGACGATCACCATGAGAATCGCCGCACCGCGGATCCCGTCGAGCTCCGGAATCCGTCCCTTGGGCTTCTTCACGATCGGCGCCGAGACGCGTTCGGTGTTCTTGGGCTCGCTGCGAAGTTTGCGGTCGCCCATCCTACGGTCAGAATGATCTGCGGAGGAGAGCCCATGGTCAAGACGACCCTCGCGGCCGCGCGTTCGTTCGCCGGCAGGTACGCACTCAGCGGCGTACTGGGTGCGGGCGTCGCCTTCGCCGGCTGCGGCGGGAGCTCCGCCACGCCGGGCGCCGCCGACGCCGCTGTGGGCCCGGAGGGCGGCAGCGAAGGCTCGGGCGGCAGCTCCGGGGGAAGCGGCTCCGGTTCGAGCTCCGGCTCCGGTTCGAGCAGCGGCTCCGGTTCGAGCTCCGGCTCCGGTTCGAGCAGCGGCGGCTCGTCGGGGGGAGACGCGGGATCGGCCTCGCTTCCCAACGGCAATCCCGCCGGGCAATGCGCGATCCCCGCCGCCGCGCAGGCGGCCGACGTCTCGCATCCCACCACCGTGGTGGGAACGGGGACGGCCGCGAGCTGCACCGCGGACGCCGTCATCGCCGCGGTGCATGCCGGAGGCGTGGTCACCTTCGCCTGCGGCCCCGCGCCCATCACCATCGTGGTCCCGGAGATCGACATCCTCAACGACGGCGGGCTGGGGGATGGCAGCGTGACGCTCGACGGCGGCAACCTGGTCACGTTGAGCGGCGGCGGCGCGAATCGGATTCTCTACCAGAATACCTGCGACCAGACGCTTCACTACACCACGTCCCATTGCCAGGCGCAGGACGCGCCGCACCTCGTGGTGCAGAACATCGCCTTCACGGCCGGAATGGGGGACGCCGACCCGACCCGCAGCATCCTCGGCGGGGGAGCGCTGTACGTCGGCGGCGGCACCTTCCGCGCCTTCGACATCCGCGTCACCGCCAGCACCCAGCCCACGCTGGGTCAGGACAACGCCGGGGGCGCCATCTACACCTTCAACCAGACCGCGCCGGTGTACGTCGTGGAGAGCACCTTCAGCGATGACTCGGGCTCCAACGGCGGAGCGCTGGGCAGCATCGGCACGTCGTGGACGCTGCTCGATAGCCTCTTCTCCGGGAACACGGCGGTGGGCATGGGTGAAAACCCGGCGCGTCCCGGCACGCCGGGAGGAGGGCTGGGCGGGGCCGTCTACAACGACGGGGACAGCTACACGCTCACCCTGTGCGGCACCGCGCTGTCGAACAACCTGGCCAACGAGCTCGGCTCGGGGGCCATCTTCCAGGTGGTCGACGATCTGAACGGCAAGCTGGCCATCGATCAGTCCACGTTCGTCGCCAACAGCAACACCGGCAGCGTGCAATCCCACCCCGGCATCTACGTCGAGGCGGGGGACAAGCAGGGCAACGCCGGTGTGACCATCACCAACACCACCTTCAACTGACGGCACCCGCTCGCATCTTCCCGTGAACCTCTCCAAACCGCCCGATGATTCGCGAGACTCGTGAGACAGCGGCTAGGATCCGTGGGCCTTGCGCGTCTGCAGGAAAGCCACCAGCGCGCCGAGCTCCTCCGGCTTCAGCGTGCCGGCGAAGGCCGGCATGTTCCGGCCGCCGTTGGAGATGCGGATGACCAGATCTTCCCGGGTCAGGAGATCGCCGATGCGCGATAGGTTCGGTCCGCGCCGTCCGCCCCGGTCCTCGATGAGGTGGCAGTCGATGCACCCCTTGTCGTGGAAGTAGCGTGCGCCGTCGGCGACCGGTCCGGAGGTGGCGCCGACGACGTCGGGCGTGAGCGGGGGCACGCTGAAGTTCGGCGACCAGTACGAGCGCGCGCCGACGATCCACAGCGACCCCACCATCAGCACCGTCACCAGCACCATGGCCACCGCCCAGGGCCGCCGGCGGGCGCTGCGCTCGCCCTTGTTGGAGAGTATGGGCGCGGAAAAGAGCAGCGCGCCGATGACCAGCGGCGCCGCCAGGATGACCACCGTCTCCAGGCTCGGCGGGCAGAGCGCGAGAACCGCGAAATACCACAGCAGGTACCAGTCCGGCCTCGGGCTGGCGTCGATCAAGCTGGGATCGGGCGGCTTGTCGAGCATCGGCGGACCGATGAAGAAGGCGAGGAGCGCGATGGACACCACCATGGCGAAGACGAAGACGGCGTCGCGCCACGCGGCGTCCGGCCAGAAGGGGACGCCGTCTTTCGCCAGCAGCGCCTGGTACTTCTTGCGGTACGTCTTGGGGTCGACCCGCTCCCCCGGCGTCGGCGGCTCGGAGATGCCATGGCGCAGGACCAGCATCAGGTGCAGGCCGAGGAAGGCGAAGATCATCGCCGGCATCAGAAAGACGTGAATCGCGAAGAAGCGACTCAGCGTGGCCCCGCCGATGGTGTCACCGCCGAGAATGAAGCGCGCGATGTAGGGGCCGAGGACGGGCGCGCGGCCGGCCTGCTCGGCGCCCACCACCACCGACCAGGTGGCGTTCTGGTCCCAGCGCAGGAGCTGCCCGGTGAAGCCCATGCCCAGGGTGAAGACCAGGAGCAGGACGCCGGTGATCCAGTTCATTTCCCTTGGGAACTTGTAGGAGCCGGCCAGGAACACCTGCGCCATGTGCAGGCCGACCATGAGCACCATGGCCGACGCGCCGTAGTAGTGGAGGCCGCGCAGGAAGCGTCCGAAGGGCGCCTGGTTGGTGATGAAGAGGAGCGTGTCGTAGGCCTGCGACGAGGAGGCGATGTACGAGAAGGCCAGGGTGACCCCGCTCGCCACCTGGATGACGAAGGCGCACAAGGTGGCGCTGCCGAAGACGTACCACCAGCGCGCGCCCCGCGGGACGGGGTGGCGCATGACGGGCTCCAGCATCGCGCCGATGCCCAGGCGGTCGTCGAGCAAGGCCCACGTCTTCTGGAGGAATCGTTTCATCATCGGGGGGTGGTCGCGCTAGCCGATGGGGATGGGGCCAGTGTGGATCTCGACGTCGTCCCCCCGGATACGCACGTTGTACTGCGAGAGCGGGTGCGGCGGAGGGCCCGCGGCGACCGAGCCGTCGGCGTAGTAGACGCCGCCGTGGCAGGGGCACATGAAGAGCTGCGCATCGGGCAGCCAGCGCACCGGGCAGCCGAGGTGCGCGCAGTTCACGGCGAAGGCCACGAACTGGTCGTCGCTGATGCGGCGCAGCCAGGCGGCCGTCTTGGCCGTGACGCCGGCCCAGGGCAGCGGCGAGGCGTCCATGAAAATCACCGACACCGTCTCCCCCACCTTGAAGTCCGCCGTCTTGCCGACCGCTCGCCACTCGTAGGGGACCGAGCGAAAGAGGGGGGCGACCACGAACCCCACCAGCGGCGCTCCCACGGCGAGGCCCATGCAGCCCCCCATCCCCACGCTGGCGCGCGCCAGGAAGCGACGGCGCGCGACCACCTCGGGGGAGGCGGGTGGCGGCGCCTGGTGGCCGCCTTCCCCCGCGGGCGGCTTATCGTTCTCTGTGCTCATGACGGATCTCCACAATCCACCCCGCGAGCGCGATCGCGAAGAGAAGCAGCCCTACGCCCAGGACCACCGGGGACGTGATGATTCCCCAGGCGAGGAAGGTGATCCCCAGGGCCAGCGCCGCCGGCCACGCCGTCGAGCGGGGGATGAGGTCGGGCTTCGGCGTGTTCCACCCCGCGCGCAGCTCGGTCACGAGCGCACCTCCTGGCTCGAGGACTCGCCGTGCGCTTCGTCCTCGCGGAAGAGGCGTCCGAGCACGCCCAGGATCCCGATGGCGTAGACCAGGCAGGCAGGCACCCACATGAGGAGGCCGCCGACCTGCTGGTCCTTCTCGGCAGTGAGCCCCCAGCCCTCGCGGAGGAGCGTCATCACGCCGAGGCGGTCGACCGGGTGGGCGTAGACCGAGCACACCTGGATGGGCGAAAACGTGACCAGGATGCCGAGGAGCGAGCAGGCCACGCAGGCCGTGAAAAGGTAGAGGGCGCCGGGCAGCGGCTCGAGCCGAGCCTCTTCGCGCGGAGCGAGGATGGGCCACCAGAACGCCGTTCCCATGGCCAGAAGCGACAGCTCCTGCGCCCGGTGGACCAGCGCGCTGTGCGAAGCGGCGTCGCAGAGCGTCCTCTCGTGCCAGAGCCACATGGCGCCCACGCCGAGGCCCCAGGCCACCAGCGGACGCCCGAGAACGCGGCCCACCCTCCCCGCGTTTCGCGCTCGCAGCAAGGGACCCGCGCCGAGCAGCGCCAGCGGCGGCACGATGAGCACGAGGAGCAGGTGCTGCAGCATGTGCGCGCTGAAGAGGTAGCCATCGGCGAGCCGGCCGATGGGCGACATGAGCGCGAGGACCAGGACCAGGAGCGCCACCGCCAGGGGGACGCGGCGAACCCTCAGGCGACCGGCCGGGGGCATGGCGTAGGCCATCGACGCGGCCAGGCACGCCGCCAGTGCGAGCGGATCGAGCCACCAGCAGGACGTCAGCAAGCCCCAGGTGGTCATCCGGCGGCCCTCAGATAGACGAGGGAGAAGACCACCAGCCACACCACGTCGACAAAGTGCCAGTAGAGGCCCACCGCGCGGAGCACCGAGCTCCGGTGATGGCGGAAGTCGCCCGCGAGAAGGCGGCCGAGGACGATCAGCAGCGCGACGAGACCCATGGTCACGTGCAATCCGTGAAACCCGGTCAGGGTGAAGAAGGTCGTGGCAAAGAGGTTGGTCGCCACCCCCACCCCACGGTGAAAGAGCCCCAGGTACTCGCTGGCCTGTCCCACCAGGAATACGGCCCCGAGCGCGACGGTGACGAGGAGCCAGCGCGCCGCCGCGCCGTGCGCCTCGCGCTCCAGGTTCTTCTCCGACATCCACAGCGTGAAGCTGCTGGCGAAGAGGCACCCGGTGAACACCGCGGTCTTCGGCACGTCCAGCACGCTGGCGGCCGACGGTCCGGCGGCCCCCGCGACTCCGGACAGGTTGAAGAAGACGTAGGCGATGACCAGGATGAGAAAGAACGCGGCCTCGGAGGCGATGAAGCTCCAGACCGCCACCACGCCCTTGTCGAGCACCGGCTCGGCGCGTCTCGGGCGGGAGGGCGCCACCGGCTCGGTCGGCTGCGCGGCGTCGCCGGCGTGCGCGAGATCCCACAGCGGCCGGCGTCCGTGCACCGGCGGCACCTCGTGGAAGTTGTCGTGCGGCGGCGGCGAGGTGGTCGCCCACTCCAGCGTCCAGGCATCCCACGGATTGTCGCCGGCGACCTTCCCGCGCCGCAGGCTGATGGCGATGTTCGCGGCGAGGACCAGCGCGGCCAGGCCCATGACGAACGCCCCCACCGTGGAGGCCATGTTGAGCGCGCCCCAGTAGGGCAGATCCGGATAGGTGAATACGCGCCGCGGCATCCCGAGAATGCCCAGGAAATGCTGGACGAAGAAGGTCAGGTTGAAGCCCACCACCATCAGCCAGAAGTTCCAGCGACCGAGGCGCTCGGAGAGGAGGCGCCCGCTCATCTTGGGAAACCAGTAGTAGACGCCGCCCAGGATCGCGAAGGCGGTGCCGCCGAAGAGGACGTAGTGGAAGTGGGCGACGACGTAGTACGTGTCCGTCACCTGCCAGTCGATCGGCGCGGCGGCGAAGGTGATGCCGCTGAGGCCTCCCACCACGAACTGGATGAGGAACGCGGTGGCGAAGAGCATCGCCGTCGTGAAGCGGATCGAGCCTCCCCACATGGTCCCAATCCAGTTGAAGATCTTCACGCCGGTGGGAATGGCGATGAGCATGCTGCTCCCCGCAAACGCCAGATCGGCGCTGTGCCCGAGGCCTACGGCGAACATGTGGTGCGCCCACACGCCGAAGCTGAGAATGGCGATGGCGACGGTCGAGGCGGCGACGAACTCGTAGCCGAAGATGGGCTTGCGCGAGAAGGTGGGGATGATTTCCGAGATCATCCCGAAGGCGGGGAGGGCCATGATGTAGACCTCCGGGTGTCCGAAGGTCCAGAAGAAGTGCTGCCAGAGGAGCGTGTTGCCGCCGCCGCTGGCGAGAAAGACGTGCGCGTCGAGCTGCCGGTCGACCAGCAGCAACACCACGGCCGCGTTGAGGACCGGCAGGGCCAGGACCATCAGGATCGAGGTGACGAAGGTCATCCACACGAAGAGCGGCACCCGCCCCATGGTGAGACCCGGCGCGCGCAGCGTGAGGATGGTGGCGATGAGGTTGATGGCGGTGGCCACGGTTCCCACGCCGAGGACGAGCAGCGCCAGGACCCAGTAGTCGGTGCCCTGGGTCGACGAGAACGGGGTCTCGGTCAGCGGCGTGTAGGCGAACCAGCCCCCCGAGGGGGCGCCGCCGGCCATCACGCTGAAGTGCAGGAGAAAGCCGCCGAAAGGGAAGAGCCAATAGCTCATGGCGTTCAAGCGCGGAAACGCCATGTCGCGCGCGCCGATCATCAGCGGCACGAAGTAATTCCCGAACCCGACCAAGGTGGGCATGACGACGAGGAAGATCATCGTCGTCCCGTGCATGGTGAAGAGCTGGTTGTAGGCATCGGGCGACAGCAGCGTGCTGTTCGGACGCGCCAGCTGGAGACGAATGAGCAGCGCCTCCACCCCTCCCACGCAGAAGAAGAAGAACGCGGTGCACAGGTAGAGGATGCCGATGCGCTTGTGGTCGACGGTCGCCACCCAGGCGAAGGGGCCCCGCTCGACCGCGTCGTGCCCGTGCGCGTCGTCCGACGCAGGGTCGGCGGCAGGATGCAGCGGCGAGGCGGCGGTGCTCATGCGCGCGGGCTCACTGGAGAGTCTCGAGGTAGGCGGTGAGGTCGCTCACCTCGCGGTCGCTGAGGTGCAGATCGGGCATGTGGCTGCCGGGCTTGACCCCTTGCGGGTCGTGAAGCCAGCGTGAAAGCTTGGCCGGATCGTTGGCGAGGACCCCGGCGCCGAGCGTGGTGCGCTCGGCCAGGTGGGTGAGATCCGGGGCGACCTGCGCGGGAGGTCCCTCGCCGCCGATGGCATGGCAGGTGATGCAGGTCTTGGCGCGGAACTCCGCCTCGCCGCGCGTGGCCTCGGCGTTCGCCGGGGAAGGAAGCGCGGCCGGCCGGCGCTGGCGATCTTCCCAGGCGTCGAAGTCCGCCTGCGGCTGGGCGACGACCACGATGCGCATCCAGGCGTGCTCCGCCCCGCAGTACTCCGCGCAGGCGCCGAGATAGGTGCCCGGCGCGTCCGCCTGCAGGGAGATGGAATAGGGATGCCCCGGCACGGCATCGACCTTGCGGCCTAGCTGCGGCACCCAGAAGTCGTGAATGACGTCGGTCGATTCGACGCGTACCAGCAGGTCTTTGCCCACCGGCACGTGGATCTCGTTGGCGGTTACCGCGCCGCTGGCATAGCGCGCCTCCCACCACCACTGGTGCCCCACCACCACGATGTCCGGCGCGCGGGTCGCCGGGGGGTCGGACGCCGCCATGGCCCCGGCGGTGAGCACGAAGAGGCCCACCACGATGGCCAGCGGCACCAGCGTCCAGGCGATCTCCAGCGACCGGTTGCCCTGCATTTGCACCGGCACCTCCGGCCGCTTGCCGGAGCGAAATCGCACGACGCACGTCGCGACCAGCCCCGCCACCACCGCGCCGATGACCGCGCAGACCGCCAGGGTCTGGCCGAAGAGCGTGGAGATGGCCAGCGCTTCGGGAGAGTGGGGGTCGAACGTGGAGCCCAGGGGGGCGGCACTCATGGCGTGGACGAGGCTAGGGCCGCGACGGCTTCGAGGTAAAGCCCTCCCCTTCTGTTCGCCTCCAGGAAGGCCGATGGGAGTTGCCTTTCGGCGCCGAACGCCCGCGGCCCTTCTCCTTCGCCCGCGCCAATCCGCTGGGATCGCTGCTCGCTCTGGGCCGCCACCCGGTGGTGCTCGGCCTCACCGGGACCATGATGTGCTCCTACCTGGCGCAGTGGATCCTCATCGGCACCGGGTTGCTGGCGCGCTTCGGACCCCCGGGCGCCTCGCCTCACATCCCCGGCGCGCCCTTCTTCGCCGCCGCGGCGTTCAACACCATCGGCCTCTTGCTGGCGCTGCGGCTCTTCTCGCGTTCGCCCCCGCCGCCGCTCGCTTCTGCTGGACCAAGCTGACGCGTCGGTCTATCGCCGGAAGCCATGTCCCAGCCGCTCCCGCCCGTGCTCCTGCCCCGGCACGCGCGCGTGGTGGTCATCGGCGGCGGCGTCATCGGCTGCTCGGTGGCCTACCACCTGGCTCACCTGGGCTGGCGGGACGTGGTCCTGCTGGAGCGCGATCGGCTGACTTCTGGCACCACCTGGCACGCCGCGGGGCTCATCGTGACCTTCGGCTCCACCTCCGAGACATCCACCGAGATGCGCAAGTACACGCGCGATCTCTACGCCCGCCTGGAGACCGAGACCGGGCTCTCCACGGGCTTCAAGCCGGTGGGCTTCATCGAGGTGGCGAGCGACGTCGATCGGCTGGAGGAGTACCGCCGCGTGGCGGCGTTCAACCGCTACTGCGGCGTGGACGTACACGAAATTTCCCCGGCGGAGGTCAAGGAGCTCTTCCCCCTGGCTCGCACCGACGACCTGCTGGCCGGCTTTTACGTGCGCGAGGACGGGCAGGCCAACCCGGTCGACGTCACCATGTCGCTGGCTCGAGGCGCGCGCATGCAGGGGGCGAAGATCGTCGAGCGCGTGCCGGTCACCGGCGTTCTGGCCAGGCGCGGCAGGGTGACCGGCGTGCGGACGGCTCATGGCGACATCGAGGCGGAGGTGGTCGTCAACTGCGCCGGCATGTGGGCTCGACAGCTCGGCGCCGCGAGCGGCGTGAACATCCCGCTGCAATCGGCGGAGCACTACTACCTCATCACGGAGAAGGTCCCCGGTCTGCCCGTGCCCCTCCCGGTGCTGGAGGATCCCGCGTCGTTCGGTTACTTCCGCGAAGAGGTGGGGGGGCTGATGATCGGTCTCTTCGAGACGGTATGCGCGCCCTGGAAGGTGGGCGGCGTGCCTGAGGACTTCTCCTTCGGCGAGCTCACCCCCGACTGGGAGCGCATGGGACCGTACGTGGAGACCGCCATGCGCCGCGTGCCGGTGTCCCTCGAGGTGGGCATCCGCAAGCTCTTCTGCGGCCCGGAGAGCTTCACGCCGGATCTGCAGCCGGTGGTGGGCGAGTCGCCGGAGCTCGAAGGTTACTTCGTCGCCGCGGGGCTCAACTCCATCGGCATCCTCACCGGGGGTGGTCTGGGACGAGCGCTGGCGCACTGGATCGTGCATGGGCGGCCGGACGTCGACGTCACCGCCATTCACATCGACCGGCTGCGGCCTGCTCAGGCCAATCCCGAGTACCGGCGCACGCGCACCGTGGAGTCGCTGGGGATGGTCTACCAGTGCCACTACCCCACGCGATCCATGGAGTCCGCGCGCGGCGCCAAGCGCTCTCCGTTGCACGACCGGCTGGCGGCGCGAGGGGCGTACTTCAAGGACGTGAGCGGCTGGGAGGGCGCGGACTGGTACGCCCCGCCGGGGGTCGAGCCGCGCGTGGAGCGCCTGTCGTGGGGGCGGCAGAACTGGTTTCCCTACTGGCAGGCCGAGCACCAGGCGGCGCGCCAAGGGGTGATCCTGATGGACATGTCCTTCATGTCGAAGTTTCGCGTGGAGGGACGCGACGCCGGCCGTCTCCTGGACTTCCTCTCGGCCAACGACGTGGACGGAGCGCCCGGGCGCATCACCTACACGCCCTGGCTCAACGAGGGCGGCACCCTCGAAGCCGACCTCACCGTGACCAAGCTGGACGACGAGCGCTTCTGGGTGGTGGCGACGGACACGGCGCACCGTCACGTCGAGACGTGGATGCGCCGGCACTTCGCGCGGGCGCCCGACGCCCACGCTTTCGTGTCCGACGTGACCTCGGGGTACGCGCAGATCAACGTGCAGGGTCCGCGATCGCGCGAGCTCGTGCAATCGGTGACCTCGGACGATCTCTCCAGCGCGGCCTTCCCTTTCCGCGCCGCGCGCGACATCGAACTGGGGTACGCGCGCGCGCTCTGCGTTCGCATCACCTATCTCGGGGAGCTCGGCTACGAGCTCTTCGTCCCCGCCGAGCAGGCGACCTACGTCTACGACCGCCTGGTGGAGGCCGGGCGGGCGGTGGGTCTCCGCCACGCCGGTCTGAAGGCGCTCGCCAGCTTGCGCATGGAGAAGGGCTACCGCGATTATGGGCACGACATCGACAACACCGACTCGGTGCTGGAAGCGGGGCTCGGCTTCGCGGTGAATCTCGAGAAGCCGGGAGGCTTCCTCGGTCGCGACGCGGTGCGAGCGAAGAAGGCGGCGGGCCCCCTCACGCGCCGCATCGTGCAGGTCCTCGTGAAGGACCCGGAGCCCATGATGTTCCACGCCGAGGTGGTGCGGAGGAGCGGCCGAGCGGTGGGCTACGTGCGCGCGGCGTCGTACGGCTTCACGCTGGGAGGCGCGGTCGGCCTGGTGATGGTCGAAGCGGGCGAGGCCGTGACACAGGCCTATCTGGACGCGGGGAGATGGGAAGTGGAGATCGCTGGCGAGCTCTACCCGGCGGTTGCATCGTTGCGGCCTCTTTACGATCCGGACCTGACGCGCGTGAAGGGCTGAGGGGGGAGTGACATCGCGCCGCAGACGGGGGATGCTGCCGTCCCCGGGTGGGCCACCACAGGGGAATCCAGAGGAGCGTTGAATGATGAAGGTCCAGGGCACCATCCCGGCAGCGATCATGGCCGGCGCTGCCATCATGGCGAGCGCACTGGCGATCGGTGGGTGCAGCAAGAGCACCGACCCCGCGCAAGCAACCCCCCCCGTGCCGGTCACCGCCGCTGCACCCGTGGCCGATCCCACCCCGGCCCCGGCGGCCGTGGAAGCGGCCGACCCTCCCGACGAGACAGCGACCGCGGCACCGCCCCCGCCGCCCGTCGAGCAGCCCGGGCCTCCGCCGGCCCCGGCGGATACGTGGGCATCCGGCTCGTGGAGATTCGCGTCGGGCAAGTACGTCTGGGAAAAGGGCCACTGGGAGCCGCGGCACCCGGGCGCGGCGTTCGTGCAAGCGCGCTGGGTGCAGGCCAACGGTCACTGGGAGCACCATCCTGCGCGATGGGTGGCCCCTCCGGTGGTGGCGCGTCCGGGTGAGGCGCCGCGTCCGCCGGAGCCTCGTCCGAACGAGCCGCGTCCCACCGACATGCGTCACTGAGGTCGCCGTCGGCGCGACGAGGTCCAATCAGCGCTCGCGGAGAAACCAGCGACGCTTCATGGCCGGTCCGTAGCTCAGGCCGAACTGCTTCATGGCGCGGTCGCGCACCAGCTCCACGGCCTCTTGCGGTGAGTCGGTCAGCACCCAGCGATCGACGTCGGCCGCGTCGACGGTGGCGGACGCGACCAGTGTGCCGCGAAGGAAGGCGACCAGCGGCTCCCAGTAGCTCTTGCCGAGGAGGACCAGCGGGAAGTCCTTCATCTTGCCGGTCTGGACGAGGACCGCGGTCTCGAAGATCTCGTCGAGCGTGCCCAGGCCTCCGGGCATGGCCAGGAAGGCGTACGAGTACTTGAGGAGCATCATCTTTCGCACGAAGAAGTAGGGAAATTCGATCCACCGATCGAGATAGAGGTTGGGCTTCTGCTCGCTGGGGAGCTCGATGTTCGAGCCGACCGAGTAGCCGCCCGCCTCCTTTGCGCCGCGGTTGGCGGCCTCCATGAGCCCCGGGCCCCCGCCCGTCATCACGGTAAAGCCCACCTCGGCCAGCCGCCGTCCCACCTCGCGCGTCAGCTCGTAGTATGGGTGCCCTTCGCGAAACCGCGCCGAGCCGAACACCGTCACGCAGGGGCCGACGAAGTGCAGCGCACGGAAGCCGCGCATGCACTGCCAGAAGATCCTCAGCGCCTCGCCGAGCTCGATGCCGCGCGGTCGCGGGCCCTGCAGGAACCTCCGCTCCGCGTCGTCGCGCGTTCCCTTTCCCCAACGCGCGAGGGCCGCCGGGGGAAGCGGCGCAGACGAAGCCGGCTCGTCGCTCATGGCCGGTCCGCTCTACCATGCCCCCGGCCCGGGTAATCTCGGCTTAGGAGCCCACTCCATGTCCACCGCGAAGCGCTTCGATCTCACGCAAGGGGCGCGGCAAGCCATGCTCGACGCCGGCTTTCTTCCGGAGATTCCCGCCGGCGCGCGAAAGGAGGCCGCCAGCCTGGTTGCCGCAAGCGCCCTCGGCGCCGGGATTCGCGACTTGCGCTCTCTTCCGTGGTCGTCCATCGACAACGACGAGTCGCGCGATCTCGACCAGATCGAGATGGCCGAGACGCTGCCCGACCACCATTGCCGCGTCCGGGTGGGCATCGCCGATGTCGACGCGCTGGTGCACCGAGGCTCCGCCCTCGACGCCTACGCGGCGCACAACACCTGCACCGTCTACACCGGCGCGGCCATCTTCCCCATGCTGCCGGAGTCGCTCTCCACGGATCGCACCTCGCTCGGCGAAGGAGCCGATCGCCTGGCCCTGGTCGTGGAGATGGATGTCGACCCACAAGGGAACGTGGCGAGCGCCGACGTGTACCAGGCCGCGGTGCGAAACCACGCCAAGCTGGCCTACGACGGGGTCGGCGCGTGGCTGGAGGGAACCAGCCCGGCGCCGCCCAAGGTGGCCGCGAGTCGGGTCCTCCAGGAGCAGCTCCGCCTCCAGGACCGCGCGGCGCGCGCCATGAAGAAGGTCCGGCACGAGCGCGGCGCCCTCGATCTGGAGACCATCGAGGCCCGGGCGGTGGTCAAGGACGGCGCGGTGCTGGGCATCGAGCTCACCAAGAAGAGCCCTGCGCGCGCGCTGATCGAGGACTTCATGATCGCCGCCAACGGCGCCATCGCCCGCTTCCTGGAGAGCCGCGGGGCCTCGTCCATCCGCCGCGTCGTCAAGGCCCCGGAGCGCTGGCAGCGCATCGTCGCCCTGGCCCGGCAGGTGGGCGAAGAGCTGCCCGCCGAACCGAGCTCGCGCGCTCTGTCGGCGTTCCTCGATCGACGCAAGCTCGCCGCGCCGGACACCTTCGCCGACCTTTCTCTCTCCGTGGTCAAGCTGATGGGACCCGGCGAGTATGCCCTCGAGTTGCCCGGACAGCCCTACGACGGCCATTTCGGCCTGGCGGTGACCGACTACACGCACTCCACGGCGCCCAACCGCCGCTTCGCCGACCTGGTGACGCAGCGCCTGGTCAAGGCGGCGCTGGCCCGTGCACCGGCCCCCTACGGAAACGACGACCTTGCCGCCATCGCCGCACATTGCACGCAGAAGGAGAACGACGCGCGCAAGGTGGAGCGCACCACGCGAAAGCAGGCCGCGGCGGTATTTCTGGGGGATCGCATCGGTCAGGAGTTCGACGCCATCGTCACTGGCGCGGCCGAGAAAGGCACCTTCGCGCGCTTGCTGGACCCGCCGGCGGAGGGCCGGATCGTCGAGGGCGAGGCGGGCCTCGACGTGGGCGATCGGGTGCGGGTGCGCCTCGTGGCGACCGAGCCGGGCCGCGGGTTCATCGACTTCGTGCGCGCCCGAGGAGCGTGACGCGCCGCCGAAAGAGAGGCCCCGGCGGACGGTCTTCCCCCTCCCGCAGGCCGGATCCGGCCTAAAAACCGCGCACTATCGATGAATTTCCATTGCCATCGTGGTCCCCTCGGCCGTAACTCTCCTGGCCCACAGGAGGCACGAACATGGCGAAAGCAGAATCCAAGAAGAACAAGCCGCTCTCGAAGAGCGCGATCCTTCAGGCGGTCTCGGACGCGGTGGGCGAGGAAGTCTCGCGCAAGCACGTCAAGGAAGTCGTCGAGTCGCTGGTGAGCGTGGGCCACAAAGAGCTCAAGAAGAACGGGATCTTCGTTCTGCACGGCTTCGCGAAGTTCGTGGTCGTGAAGAAGCCGGCGCGCCCCGCGCGCGAGGGCATCAATCCCTTCACCAAGGAGAAGCAGAAGTTCGCCGCCAAGCCGGCGAGCAAGGCGGTGCGCGCGAGGCCGGTCAAGGCCATCAAGGACGCGGTGAGCTGAAGCCGATAGGGCGCCCAACGTAGCAGCCGGAGCTTTGCGATTCCCCGATGCTCACACTCGAGCTGGATGACGACGAGTTGCCCGACGCCGTCGAGGTGCACGACGACGGGCGGATCACCGACGTCAAGGGGCGCAAGGGAGATACGGGCTACCCGTCGTGGTCGGAGTTCTGCGAGCACTACGACGTCGATCCTCGGGAGCTCCTCGACGAGGTGCTCGCTCAGATCGACTCCGGCGTTCGCGCCGAGGTCGACGCCAAGGAGATCGACGAGCCGGACGCGTACCTGCGGGCGTGCGCCCGGCTCACCGAAGACGAGGACTGACCAGTCCGCGGGCTCTGGCTCGCACCCCGCGTCGAGGAGGGGGACCGGCGCAGACGCCACGATGGGCGTCGAGGCTCGGTCCCATCCTTCGAGGCCTGCCGACGGGCTCGGTGGCGTGGCGAACGCGTCGTAGCATCGGGTGAGTGAGCGTTGGCGACGACCCTGCGGGAGCGTTTCGGACCGCCTGGTGGCAGCGCCTCCTCGACGAGGCGAGCAGCTACGAGCTCACGCGCTTTGCCATCCTGCGGCTGCTGGCGCTGGTCTATCTGGTCGCCTTCCTGTCGCTGGCCTTCCAGCTCGACCCGCTCCTCGGGTCGCATGGCCTCTTGCCGGCAAGAGACTTTCTCCACTGGGAGCGCGCGCATCTCGGCGGCGAGGCGGTCTGGCGGATCCCCACGCTGTTCTGGCTAGGGTCGTCGGACGGCGCGATGCACGCGCTTTGCTGGGGAGGGGTGGCGCTCTCGGCCGCGGCGCTCTGCGGTGCCACCAACGGGCTGCTGCAGCTCGCGCTCTGGTTCTCTTACATGTCCTTCGTTCACGTGGGGCAGATCTTCTATGGCTACGGCTGGGAGATCCAGCTCCTCGAGACCGGCTTTCTGGCGGTGTTTCTGTGCCCGCTGAAGAGCGCCCGGCCCTTCCCCACCATGCCGGCGCCGAGGCTGGTGGTGTGGCTCTTCCGCTGGCTCATCTTCCGCATCATGATCGGCGCCGCGCTCATCAAGCTGCGCGGCGACAGCTGCTGGCGGGACCTCAGCTGCCTCGATTACCACTTCGAGACCCAGCCGAACCCGAACCCGCTGTCGTGGTCGATGCATCACTTTCCGCACCCCGTTCACGTCGCGCAGGTTCTCTTCAGTCACTTCGTCGAGCTGATTGTCCCGTGGTTCGCTTTCGGTTTCCGGCGCTGGCGTCACCTGGCAGGGGCGCTGCTGGTGGTCTTCCAGGTGTCGCTCATCGCCAGTGGCAACCTGTCCTTTCTCAACTGGCTGACCCTGGTGCCGGCGCTGGCTTGCTTCGACGACACGCTCCTGGTGCGTTTCTTGCCGACGAAGCGGCGGATGGCGCTTCTCGCGCGCATCTCCCCCCTGCGGCGCACCGCGCTCCAGCGCAACGTCCCTCGCGTGCTGGCCGTCGGGGTGGCCGTCCTCAGCGTCGCGCCGGTGATGAACCTGGTGTCCTCCGACCAGCTCATGAACGCCGGCTTCGATCCGCTGGACCTGGTGAACACCTACGGGGCCTTCGGCAGCGTCGATCGCCAGCGCTTCGAGGTCATCCTGGAGGGGACGCGCGCCGACGTCCCGGACGCCTCCGCGCGCTGGGAGGAATACGAGCTCCCTTGCATGCCGGGAGACGTGCGCCGGCGCCCGTGCGTCATCACGCCCTACCACTTCCGGCTCGACTGGCAGATGTGGTTCGTGGGCAACGACGCCGCGAGGGACGAGCGCATCGAGGACGAGCCCTGGCTGGTTCACCTCGTCTGGCAGCTCCTGTCGGGCGATCCAGCGCCGGCGTCGCTCTGGGCGCGGGACCCCTTCCGCGACGCGCCGCCGCGCTGGGTGCGCGCGGGGATCTGGCGCTACCGCTTCACAAGGGCGCGGGGCGACGGCGCGTGGTGGGAGCGCGAGCGCACCGGCGAGTACCTGGCCCCCGTGTCGCTGGAAGACCAGGCGCTGCGCGGGTATGTGGAGGGATTTGGGTGGGGGAGGTGATTCAGAACGTCGCTTCGAAGCTCACCGAAGCCGGTCCCACCCGGACCCCCGCCGTTCGTTCGGAGGCCGCCTCGCGGGCGGCGACCACCGTGAAGTAGAGGGAGACCGCGCCCGCTGCGATCGCTCCGAGAGCCAACGAGTCGGCGAGCACAGAGTAGGTCTTCGTCAGGGTGGCGTCGTGTTGCAGCACCCCGGGAGACACCGGGAAGCTGTTCTGCGCGTTGGTGAGCGACTGCGACTCGGCGATCGCCAAGCCCCCCAACACGGACGCACCGACGGCGACGATTCCGGTCACCGTCCATCCGACGTCGCGTACCGTCTTCGAGGAAATGCCCGGATGCTTGGGCGTCGGCGCCTCAGGGGCCGACTGCGGCGTCTTCGGCGGCGGCTCCGGCAAGGCGGCGGGGAGTTCGAGGGCGACGGACAAGTTGTCGTCGGCGGCGACGTCCACGTATCGAACGACGGGCAGCCGTCCCGCCATCGACGCGACCACCTTGCGGTGTCCGACGCTCACGAGCACCGGCGCGTCCAGGGGACTCCGGCCGACGAACTCGTCGTCGAACGAGACATCGGCCCCGGGGGGTGCCGTCGTCACGCGGAGGACGCCCACTCGGCTGCGAAGCACCTCGATGCCGGCCTTCACGTCGGCGTAGTGGCTCGCATCACTCCCGTACGCGCCCATGAATTTCCGGAACGTTCCGAGGGCTCCCGCATAGTCCTGAAGCTGGAATTGAGTCTCGCCGACGTCGTACAGCGCCGCGGCGCTCGGAGTGTCGCTGTACGCTCGCCTGAACTCGACGAGCGCGGCTGTGTAGTTCGCTTCTCCGTAGAGCTCGACCCCCCGCCGGAAGTGCACACTCGCGTCCCCCTTGCCGATCCCCTGGGCGCGCGCGTCGTGGACGTACAGCGCCACCCCGAGCGAAGCCAGCGTGGCGATTGTCGCCCACCGCGCCGAACGGTTCGACATCATTGTGCTCCGTAGGGGTCATTGACCTCGATAGCTCGCAGGGGCGCCTGCCCCCCCGCCGGGGTGATGTCTTGCTTCGTAGCGGCTGCGGCCCCGGAGCTGGCCGAGCCGCGAGACTCCGGGGTGCCCGCGGGCGCGACTCGATTGGCGCGGGACGACGCCGGGATGGTGGCGATGCTGGCCGACACCACGTTCCGCTCCAGTTCGAGATCGACCACGGTGTCCCTCGCCAGCGACACCACCTCGGACTTGGGTTCGTATCCCCAGGCGCGTGCCAGGATGCTGTGCGAGGGTCCGTTCTTCGGGTACGTCACGCGGAACGGATTCTCGACGGGCTGGCCATCGACGATCAGATGCGACTGCGGAGGCGACACCCGTACCACGAGCTCGACGCGATCGGATGCTGCCGAAGGAACAGCCAATCCCGCAGCCGAGCCGGGATCGGGAACAGTCGCCGAGACCGGGGGTGAGGCATTTGCGCCCGTGGATGCAGCGTCGGACTTCGTCGCGCCCCCCCGGGTGCCAGCCCATACGAAGAGGAGCGCCGCGGCGACCCCCAACGCAAGGGTCGCCGTGGCGATCCATCCTCGAATGGGCTTTTTTGGCGGGGGCGCCTCTTGCTGAGGCTCTCGCGGATTCTCCGGTGCCCCCGATCCGGCGATGACCAGTGCGAGCGGCGCGGTGGATGGGCTGCTCTCCGTCTTGGCCGGCCCTCTCACCTCGCTGCGAACGCTGAGCTCCGTCCCGGTCGTACGGCCAGCAGCGCCTTCCGCGAACTCCAGCCACTGGCCCTCACCGCCGGGCAACATGGGAAATGAGCCCGTGGCCACGTTGACCCGATCGACCGGAGGCGCCGGGGCCATCGACGCCGCGCGCAGGGCAGGGACATGTGCTCGCGTCGGCGCAAACGGAAGGAGCGCCCGCGCCAGCTCGCCGGCGCTCTGGAAGCGCACTTGCCGATTTTTGGCGAGGCAGCGAACGATGATCGCGGCCAGCTCCTCCGGCACGTCCGGTCGCAGCTCGCGCACGTCCGGCGCCGGGTTGGCCAGGATCGACGCCACGATCTCGGGGAGCGTCAGGAACGCGTCGAACGCCGACCTCCCGACGATCAGCTCGTAGAGGGTCGCGCCGAGCGACCAGATGTCCGTTCGGTGATCGACGCTGGCGCTCGATCGAAGCTGCTCCGGCGACATGTAGCAGGGCGAGCCGAGAATCGAACCGGTGACGATGTTGCCTGCATTCGCCAAGGAGGACTTGGAGATACCAAAATCGAGGATCTTGATGGTACGCCAGCCGATCGCCCGCTCGACCAGGAAGAGGTTGTACGGCTTGATGTCCCGATGCACGATCCCGCGGGAGTGCGCCTCGGCCAGGCCTTCGCACGCCTGGATGACGTACTCGGCCGCGCTCGACACATCGAGGGGGCCTTGTCTCTGCAGAGCGAGCGCCAGACTCTCGCCTTCGAGATACTCCATGGCCAGGTAGGGCATGCCCTCGGCGGTCACGCCGGCGTCCAGCACGCGGGCCACGTACTCGCTTCTCAGCAGCGCCGCGGCTTTTCCCTCGCGCGTGAAGCGGGCGAGAGCCTCCGGTTGCAAGGTCATGCCTTCGCGGAGAAACTTGAGCGCGACCGGCTGGTCGAGGTGCAGATGGGTGCCTGCCACCACGAAGCCCATCCCGCCTTCCGCCAGCCGCCTGTCAATGCGGTACTTTCCGGCGATGATGGTCCCGGGCTCGAAGCCCGACGCCGCGGTGCTTTCATCCATGCGATTGACTCCGGCTTCCATCCTGAACCGTCCCCTTGAAAGAGAATACACGACGCTTTGCTGCAGTGACGCCAGGCGCGACCGAAGTCCGCATCCGACCGTGCCGATCGCTGCGGTCGTCAGGCAGAGGATGGCCGTTCGGATTCATTGGACTTCGCAATAGCCGAGGTTGCAGCTCGGCCGTCCCGCTGGACACGGAGAATCCGGACACGCCACGCAGGACGCTGGGGCCCCCCCGGTCTTCGATTCGAAGTAACACTCGCAGCCCACGGGAGGCGTGTACGTCGAAAGCGGCCCGATATCGGTCAACCCTGGTCGCGTCACGCTCATCGCGCAGGTCGGGACCATGCTCGAGGCGACGTAGGCGTCCACCAGGTCGGTGGTGGGCACCGGCAGCGCGACGATCGCCAGAAAGCTCGCGGCCGCGTCCGAGGGGTTCTGGGGGGTCAGAAAGTGGATCGGACCCCAGATCGGGTAATGCCCGTCCCGAACATTTTGCTTGTCCTTCGAGTCCTTCGTCGAATCGGGTAGGTAGGCGCAGTCCTGCCCCCAGTCCCGGTACGCCAGCGCTTGCAGACTTCCCCGGGCCGGATCGTACGACGTGACCGAGACGAAGCCGATGGCCGGTTCTGCTGACGATAGGCTGGTGAGCTCTTCCATGTTCTTCACGAGCTTGCCCGCCGTGCCCTGGTCCACACCCCAAAGCTGGCTGGGAGGCACCTGGATGGTCCGCGCGATCATCTGTTGCGAGCCGGCGCCCGCGTTGCGGACGTAATAGAGTTGTGGATCGGTCCAGGGCGCCGTGCCCCCGTCGTTTCCCCCTGTGCCGAACACTTCACGGGCGGCCTCGGCGCTGATGTTGGTCTGGGTCGACGTACTCGGGACGACGAAGGCGATGGCCTGGATGGCTCCCGTGTGGTCGACGGGTCCGGCGTCCGCCGCGAAATTACACGATGTCGCATAAACGTCCGACGCGCCGATGTCGACCGGCACGCCTCCCTCGCCCAGGAGGCAGTTCACCGCGGTGCCGTCCGACCCGTAGTACTGAGCGTAGGTCGCGGACGAACCGGGGGGCGGGTCCACCATCGGGGTGCCGCCATAGATGGATGCCACGGCCGCGCACGAGCTGGTGGTCTGGAAGACCGGCACCGGGCCGCCGTCGGCGATGACGATCGGCGCGAGCTTTTGCATCAGCGGGGGCCAGGTGCTCGAGCCGTTGATGAACACCACCGTGCCGCGCCCCGCCGCTGGGTCGACGCAGTTCGGGTACGCCGGCGCGGCGTCTCCGCTCTCGACCACGGCGGTCGCCGCGCCCGCCTCCGGCGGGACCAGCGGCGGCCCCGCGTCCCCGCACACACCAGTGCACGGAACGCACGCGGCGGTGCTGCACTGATTTCGAAAGTCGTCAGGCTGCTCGGGCATCGCCGGCGGTGCGAAGTACACGCAGGCGGCCGGGCCGAGCCCCGAACTCACGCAGACCCCGTTCTGACACGAGGGATGGCTTCCGAACCTTTCGCAGTCCGTGTCCGTGTCGCACTGCGATGCGTCGTGGTGGAGGATGAACGAACATGCCGCCGTCGATACGAGCAGGCACACGGCCATCCACCAGACCCACCGACGCGGACCGCGCAGGCGGTGCGCGCTCATGGTGCCCCCACCGGCGGCGTTCCCTGGTGGCGCGCGTACTCGAGCGCGTGACGCACGTATTTCTGCGACCGTCGCTCGTTCTTGGCGATCTCCTGCGCAGTGACTGCCCTCACCGTTTTCGCCGGCCGGCCGAGAACGAGCTGCCCGTCCTCGACGCGGGTGTTGGCGGTGACCAGGCTCCCCGCCGCCACGATGCAGTTGCGGCCGATGACCGCCCCATCCATCACGATGCTGCCCATGCCAATCAAAGCACCCTCCCGAACCTCGCACCCGTGAAGGATGACCATGTGCCCCACGCTGACCCGGTCGCCGATGATCAAGCCGCTCTCCGCCCCCGTATGAAGAACACAAGTATCCTGGACGTTCGTCTCTCGGCCAATCCGAATCGGACTTTCGTCACCCCGTACGACCGTGCCAAACCAGATGGACGACCGTTCGCCGATCACCACGTCCCCGGTCACCACCGCCGTCGGCGCGATCCAGACTCCCGCGCCCAGCGTCGGTCGCACTTCACCGAATGGAATCACCATTTTCGGAGGCCTCAGTGGATGGGCGGCGCGCCGGCCGCACGCGGGATGGCCCGCGGAGCGAGGCCCAGAAGCTGACGGGCGTGGTCGGGACTCGCGACCTCTCTCCCGAGCTCGCGCGCCAGCCGGGCCACTCGCTCCACCAGCTGCGCGTTCGACTTCGCGACTTCGCCTTTGCGGTAGTACGCCGTGTCCTCGAGACCGACGCGGACGTTTCCCCCCATGACCAGCGCCTGGGCGGCGATGCCGATCTGAAATCGCCCGATGCCCACCGCGCACCAGTGAGAACGGGGGGGGAGCAGGGACACCATGTGGACCAGGTTTCGGGGGTCAGCGGTCACACCTCCGCTGATCCCCAGTACCAGGAGAAAGCGAAGCGGGTCGCGCAGGACGCCCGCTTTGCGCAAGGTGAAAATGCTCTCCAGGTGCCCGACGTCGAAGCAATCGAGCTCCGGCTCCACGCCGAACTGGTAGATTCGGCTGGCCAGGTCGCGCACGTCCTGGGGCTCGTTGAGGAAGACTTCATCGCCGATGTTGATGGACCCGACGTTCAGGGAGCACATCTCGGTGCGAAGCTCGAGGCAGTTTCCCCGATAATCGACACCCTCTCCGATCGCCGCGCGGGTCGATACCTCGATAATGGCGCTGGGAGCCCTGGCCTGGATCTCTCCCACCGCTTCGGCGAAGCGCTCGAGGGCGTGGCTTTCGGCCCCGTCGTCCCGGCGGACGTGCAGGTGGATGACGGAAGCGCCGGCGGCCACCGCTTCGGCGGCAGCGATTCCTTGCTCTTTCGGAGTCAAAGGAAGGTTCGGGTTCATCTCCCGCGTCGTCTTGTTCCCGGTAATCGCACAAGAAATGACGACAGGTTCACTTGCAGGCTCGAACATGCACGCTCCATTGTCACGTCCTACTCCCCTATCTGACAAAAACATAGCTCTGTCGCCAAACAAATCGGTCTTCGGATCGAACCGGGAAAGATGTCTTATACATTTCAGACGCGTTGCAGGAACAGGCGGCGATGGCCGTGGAGGGTCGGTCCTATCCCGCGCCATCGCCTCGTCGGCGTTTCACCCCTGGATCCGAGGAACGTCACGCGCTTAGGAGAAACGTGAAGAAGTCCTGCCGCTTGGCAGGCGCGCGACCGCCCTCTCCACAG
>Ga0302324_100007776_pt1 | contig 22704 bp, 22 predicted proteins | sample Palsa_T0_1_FD_201949 | JGI IMG/M metagenome (GOLD analysis project Ga0302324, IMG submission 201949) | Peat permafrost microbial communities from Stordalen Mire near Abisko, Sweden - Palsa_T0_1 | ecosystem: Environmental > Terrestrial > Soil > Palsa > Peat permafrost | place: Sweden: Abisko...
CCGTCACCACGCGTGCGCCCATGACACCCTCCGCAACCATGCCTATGCACGTGAGGATGAACCATGGCGAGCAGCCTGACCAGCAGCAACCACGCAGCTAGGCGGTCAGAGGCGGAGCCTCACTGGTTCGTCCTCCGCTCTTATCAGAGCATCCGAAGCATGCCGCAGATCGGCCTCGGCTCCATCCGGGGCGTCGGTGAATTTAGTCATGGCTTGCGTCCTCCCTGTTGTCGTCGGGGGCAGCGTAGACGTGGAGCGCGGTGCGTAGGCTCAAACGTGGCGGTCGCTGCCGTCCCTGTCCGCCGCCTCTCACGTGGCGATCTGGGGCGAGGATCCGGACGCGGTGAACACGCTGTCGTCGCCGGACCGCGTGGTCCCGAAGACGCCCGGCGACCCGGAACTCGACGGCGGTCGCCTGCAGGCGGCGCTGCCGCCGCTGTCCTGGAACATGATCCGGCTGTGCTGCCAGCGGCCGTCCCGGGTCTCGTTTTAATCGGTGTCGCTGCCGGCTGGGAGCCGGTACACATGAGGGATGGCCGAAGTCCCGCTGCCTGGCGGCAACACCACCGGGGCTGTGCTGATCGATGGCGTGATCCACAAGCGGGCGTCGCCGTGGACGCCGACCGTGCACGCGTTGCTGCGGTACCTGGAGGAGGCGGGGTTCCCGGGGGCGCCCCGGGCGCTCGGCTTCGACTCGTCCGGCCGCGAGATGCTGAGCTACCTGCCGGGCGAGACCATCGGGGACCGGGATCCCTGGCCGGCGTGGGTGTCGGCCGACTCGATGCTGGTGCAGGTCGGCCAGTGGTTGCGGCGGTTGCACGACCTGACCGCCGATTTCCGGCCGCCGGCGGACGAGCGATGGTTCATCGGTGGCGTCATGCGGCCGGGGCTGATTGTCGGCCATCAGGACGCGGCCCCCTACAACGCGGTCGTGGACGGCGAGCGGCTGGTCGGGTTCTGCGACTGGGACATCGCCGGGCCGTCGTCGCGGGAGTGGGATCTGGCCTTCTCGATGCTCCTCTGGGTGCCGCTTGCGTCGGACGCGCCGGGTCCATCGGACGCGGCCGGTGCGGGCGGGCCGGATGCCGGCGAGCGGTCGCGGCGGTTCCATCTGCTGCTCGACGCGTACGGCTTCGAGGGCGATCGTGAAGTGTTCGGGTCGGTGGTGCCGCAGCGAGCCCGGCGACAGGCCGGGGTCATCCGGCGCATGGCCGCGGCTGGCGATCCGGCGTGCGTCGCGCTCCTGCCGATCGCCGGCCTGCTGGAGTCCTCCGCAGTCGATGCCGAAGCGCTCCCGCGCGACTTCTGGCTGCGCTGACCATCCCCGGCCCTTGATGCGCGGACCGGTGCAGTCGGGACTATGGATATCTGGCGAAACCAAACCCAGCTCAGCAGCGAGGCAGTCACGGCTCCCTCTTCGGGCGCTGGCATGACCGCCCAGACTCAAATTCACCACCCGTAATCAGTCCTCTCGATGACAATGCGCATTGATCCGCCTTCGGGCCGGTCGGAATGGCGGGCAACGTGATCACGGAGGGGTCGTTCTGGGTCCGCTGGCTGGCGGTTCCCTCGGCGGCTGCCGGCAACGGGGTTACCGCAGCGCTGCGCGTGAGGGCAGCGGTCAAGACGATGGCATCCGGTGATCTTGACGGCCCGCGTCCAGGCCACCTTCCGCGACCACGGCATCTAAAGGAAATCAGGAGCGCCCGGGCTTCGGCAGGAGAATGCGCAAGGCTGCCAGTCGCGTCATGGTCCGCTTCCCGGCACATGCCCGAGGAAGCCCGCATGCCGCCGTTGCCTCACGCCGAGCGTGAGCCAGAACTGGACAATCTGCGCTCGGTCACCCGCATAAACCAGCACGGTTCTCAACCGCTCCGATTCGGCGTTATGGTCGCCCGTGAGCATCTTGGCGACTGGCATGAGTGTCGCGCTGCGTAGCGGGATCGATCGACTGCTGGCTCCTTTGCCCTGGCGGCCGACAGTTCGGGAATGCTGCCCGCTGCCGTAGGCGGCATCGGCTACCCGGGCTGTCGGGGGCGCCTGCCCGCAGGCCAATTGGCCCCCACAAGGACAGAATCAGCGTCGCAAAAGCAACAAATCAAACCAGCACTGATTTCGAAATATGGCTTTGACCTGCGGAGCCCCCTTACGGAATCGAACCGTAGACCTTCTCCTTACCATAAGCACGCTCCGCCGCCCTGAGCGCACTGCCTGCACCGATGGCACGCCCGGATGCACAGAATGCCCACACTGCACTGGCTCGCGCCCCGGGGCGTTCCACGACCCGTTCCACGGAGCCTGGAGCCAGCCCCTGAACCCGATTACGTTCCGTCACAGCAGTCGCCCGGCGAGCAGTCCGTTCAGGCACCCGTCAGTCAGGCGCCGCTCCATAAGCCTCAGCATAAGCACACGCACAAGCAGGTACCCGCGGTGACAAGCGCCGACGCCGCCTGCGTGACGCCGCCGCGGCTGACGACCACGGCACCGCATCGCGCATCGCGCTTAGCCCGGCGACACGGCTCGCATGAGCCAGCCATAGCCGGGTTCAGGCGGACAGGTCTGGCAGATCCCGCCATGTCTCAATGGGCTGTCTCAGTCAGCATCGCCAGCCAGAGGGCTGTGCCTAAATCCGGGACGTCGCCGGGCTGTCCTGGTCCCGGGGGCGCCCTGGCACGTTGGCCCCCTTGCCAGTGCACCCTTGAGTGCACTATAAATGCACCTATGACGGAACTGGCTGAAGCGCTTGAGCAGGGCCGCGAGATCATCAAAGCCGCGCTCGCAGGCGCGCGGGCTGAACTCGCCGCACTCGACGCCCGGCGGGCCGAACTGGAAACCCTGATCGCGGACGGCGAGGCAGCGCTCGGCCGCCCCCGATCGCCTGCCGCGACGGCGGCGATGACGCTGCACGACGCGCTCGCGCTGGTCCTGCGTGAGAACGACCACGCGCCGATGACCGCGCGGGAACTTGCCGGCGCGGTGAACGAGCGCGGTCTCTACCGCAGGCGCGACGGCAGTCCCGTGGAGGTCAACCAAGTCCAGGCGCGCGTTAACAACTATGACGCGCTTTTCGAGAAGGACGGCGCGCTGATCCGGTTGCGAGAGGAGTCGCCCGTGCCCGCGCTCCCGCGGAGCATCACGCTTTTCCAGGACGACGACAGCGGATTCTTTGCCTGGCTGAACGATCACCCGGACGGTTACTTTATCAACAGCGAGCGGAGCCCCAAGCCGACGTACCTCGTGCTCCACCGGACCGGCTGCTCGCACTTCACCGGCAGTCCCGGGCTCCACTGGACGAAGGACTACGTCAAGTTCTGCTCCCCCGCCCGGGAAGATCTAGAGGACTGGGCGCTGGGCAGCGCCGGCGGCGAGGTGACGCTGTGCCGGGCATGCTTCGGCTAGCCCGGGCCCGGCGCGGGCTCCCGCCCGCGCCCAGGCCTCGCCGGGCAGCCGCCCGGGACGCGCGGAGATTGTCGCGGAGGTTGTGATGCCGGAGTTCTCGGCCTTCCGCGACGCGTTCAATGCCCTGCCATCCCGGCCGCTGAAAATCGATGATGTCCGGACACCGGAGTTCTGCCTCCATGAAGACCACAGCATCGTGGCGTACTACGCGCCGTTCGACTACCTGAACCGGCACGCGAGAGTGGCCCTGGTGGGCGTCACTCCCGGCCCCACCCAGATGCTGGAGTCGTTCCAGGTAGCGCGGGATGCCCTGCGCGCGGGCCGCTCCGAGCAGGATGCGCTGGCGTCGGTGAAGGCCCGGGCGAGCTTCAAGGGAATGCGCCGCGACCTGGCCCGGTGGCTCGATGAGCTAGGACTGGCGGCCTTGCTGGGCCTCCGGTCGTGCTCGGAGCTGTTCGAGGACTCCCGCCGGGCGCTGCTGCACACGACTTCCGCGGTGCGCTACCCCGTCTTCGTCCGCAAGCGCGACGGGACGCTCGGTAACTACTCGGGCTCAAGCCCGGAGTTCGTGGCCAATGACTGGCTGCGGGGAATGGTCGAGACCACGCTGGCGGGCGAACTGTCCGAGCTGCATTCAGCGATCATCATCCCGCTCGGCCGCGCGAGCCGCGCCGTCGCTCACCTGCAGGACCTGGGAGCAGTAGACCCCGCGCAGTGCCTGCTCGGGCTCCCCCATCCGTCACCGGCCAGCCCAGACCGCGAACAGTACTTCCAGGACGAGAAGCCTCATCTGATGAGCCAGGTTCAGCGCCTTGACTTCGCGGCGGAATCTCCGGGTCCTCGGCGGCCTCTACCCCCGAATCGGCGGGAAGCGGGCGATTCTGTGCCCGTAGCCGGCTCTGTGCCTGAAGCCGATGTCCGAAGGGGTCAGGCCGAGCGCATAGTGATCCGGCTCACCCAGGGCAACCTCAGCCACCACCATGTCTACCTGCGAGCGCACCTGGGCTTCTTCCCGGCGGACTCGGTCGGCGCCGGCAATGCGCGGGATGGGCGGGGCGCGCTGCTCACCTTGCGCTTCGCCGGCCTGCCCGAGGCGGTAGAAACCGACATCGTCGGCGACAAGATAATGTTCCGCTGCCGTGGTGCGTGGCGGGAGTTCTTTGCCCGCCACCGCCTGACCGAAGGCGACAGCGTCGCCATCGAACGGCTGTCCGCCTACGAGTACCGCATCAATCCCGCTCGCTGAGACCGCAACCTGAGCTACCTGACCGCCCGGGAAGAACAGGCCCAGTATCCGCTGCCATCGCCTCCGGAAACCCGGGGCGGCTCAGCTCGCGCCCTGGCGAGCAGCTTGCGTGCCCGAGGGTCTGCCGGTGCGACAGGACCGCCGGCTCTCGCATGTGCCGCATGGGGCGGGACATCAGCGGCGGGCGGGGCATCTTGATCTGCGATAATCCGCGTGCTGGCCAGCTGCCTGAGGGGGCGCTTCGTGGAGGATGACGTCATCTTCATCCGCCAGGGAGCAGATCTTGTCCCCGTTGCGGCAGCGCCGTATGAAGCGGAGGCGGTTCTTCAGGAACTTCTCGAGCATCACCCGCAGCTCCTGGCTGGCTACCAGATGAGCCGCGGTGACCCGCGGCGGTTCCTGCTGGTATGCCGTGAGGCCCCGGTAGCGGACCACGAGGGCGGCGGCGGGCGCTGGAGTATCGACCACCTGTTCCTCGACCAGGACGCGACTCCGACGCTGGTCGAGGTGAAGCGGAGTTCTGATACCCGGATCCGGCGTGAGGTCGTCGGGCAGATGCTCGACTACGCGGCCAACGGTGTCCGGTACTGGGCAGACGGCGCGCTCCGGCAACTGTTCGAGCGCACGTGCGCCGGCACGGGCCGTGATCCCGGAGCCGTGCTGGAGGAAGTCGTCGGCCCGGACGCCGATGCTGAGGATTTCTGGGTGCGGGCCGAGCGCAATCTGCGGGGCGGCGTCCTGCGGCTCGTGTTCGTCGCGGACGTGATCCCGGACGAACTGGCGGCCGTCATCGAGTTCCTCAACGCCAGGATGCACGACACCGAGGTGTATGGCGTTGAGATCCGCCGCTACGGCGCCCCGGGAACGGCTGAGTGCTTCGTGCCCCGCCTCATCGGCGCCACGGCGGCCGTCGAGACCGACAGACGACGTCCGACGTCGCTCGACGAGAGCCTGCGGAACGCCGGGGCTGAGGTCATGGATGCCGCCGAGCGGCTGCGGATGCTCGGTGAGGAAGCCGGCCTGTCCGTAGTCTTCGCCGCGGTAAGCCTCCGGCTCCGGGACCGGCTCGGGACGGTGGTGCTGCTGTACCCCACCTACGGCTCGATTGAGTTTCCCCTGGACTTCCTATGGCGGGCCGGGCGCGACGCCGAGATCAGCCAGGTGCGAGATGCCCTGCAACGCATCGCCGGGGACTCCCGACAGGTGAGCACCAAGTCACCTAACATCGGCTGCGCCGAAGCGCTCGCCCACTGGGACGCAGTCAGGGAGATCGTGCAGCGCCTGATGCGGCTCCGAGCAGAGACAACCGCTTAGATCCCCTCCGCGCAGGCCACGCTGCGCGGTCCTCCCAGCCACCAGCCGCTCCTACTCCGCAGGGAGGTGGCACACTTCATCACCACACGTGCCGGGCTCTAACGTCGGCGGGCGCATCTATTCTTGAGCCATGCCTCAAGGCGACCTCGCGTTGCTCCTTCGTCTGAACAAGAGCTGGCACGATGGCATTTCTGCCGAGAATCTCTACGAGATCGCTCGCGCTTGGTGGGTGATGTCGCCTGCGAACGCGCAGCGCGTGGCACGTGTCCTGGCGGTGGCGGGCGGGGTCGTACGCGAGGTCTATCAGCCGACGCAGTGGCTGCCGTCGCCCGTCGAGGGGTTGGAGAACCGCATTGGGTTCGAGGGCGTGGTGGCCTGCGACCGTGAGACGTACGTGGGCCGTGATGTCACGCACCTGTTCCGCCATGGATCAGCCAACCCTGTGCGCTACATGCCTCTCGACGCACTTATCGAAGATGCAGTGATTGCACAGAACCCAGCCCGCAAGCTCCTAGCAGCGAGAGCGGAGCAGGTCCCTGACGGAGCCGTCGAACCGGGTCTGCTGGAGCGGATTCTTCCTCTCCTCAATGCCTTCGAGAACGACCTGCTGTGGGCCCAGTCTCGGGCGGGGCAAGAACTGTTCCACTCCAACACGATCGCGTGGCTACTTGGGAACTTCCCAATCCCGTGCGCGCCATTGCTCGACCTTCTCGGCGCCACGCGCTATGACGGCGTGAGTCAGATGGGCGTCTGGCGAGAACGCCGCCATCTCGACGTCGTGATTGACCCCGTAGGCGCGAGTCCGAAGGTCGTCGTAGAGAACAAGCTCTACTCCGTGCCCTACCCGGCACAGCTCAGCAAGTACAACGCGTACCCGCTCCCGTGGTCGCCCCATCACGGTGAAGACGGGGCGCAGGCTACCCGTTACGTGCTGCTAAGTCTCATGACGCCGTCCTTCCCGCTCCCGAGCCCATGGGTACACGTCAGCTACCTTCACCTAGCCGGGGCACTCGACCAGATCGACGCCGATGCGCTCGGGCGCACGAGTGACCAGTTCATTCGCTATCGCGCATTGACTCACCGCCTGGTTGCCCTGGCCGAGGCAGTCGACCCGGCGCAAGCACTCGACGAGCAGTTCTCCGCGATCGATGTCGTCGCGCAGCTGCCGGGTGCAGGACTCGATGGAGCCATCGCACGCATGCGATTTAGCGGCCTCGCCCAGGTAATTCAGACCCATTTCGACGAGACCAAGCCCTTCGAAGTCGGCGGCGACCGTGGTGGCATCGTCACTTACCGGTGCCGACTGGCCGACAAGCGCGGCATCGGATGGCAGTTCCAAGAGAACCAACTTCGGTTCTACATCACCGTCGAGAACCCAGACCTTCGAGGCGAGGCCAAGCGCGCCGCGCGAGAGGCGATCGTCGAGGCCGAGCATGCCGACTTCTTCGATCACTTCGACGTCGAAGCCATCCTCGGGTCCGATCTGAGGGCAAAGAGCTACGCTCCCGGCCAGTGGCTCGGTTTCAACCCAGACTTCGTCTACCGGCACCGTCCGGTGAAACCCGCTGTCTCAACGGCGAGACTCGCCCAAGGACTGGCCTTCATGACAAGGCGTGTCGATGACTTCGCGAACAAGGCCGGGTACCACGTCGGCTGAGGGCCGGCGGACAACGATCTCGGCCAGCGACCCGCCTCCGGCGAAACCGGCCGTGGGCCTGGTGTGCCGTAGCCGGTGCGCGTAGATGGCGTCCAGCGCCTTGCTGTCGTTGTCATAGCAGTTTTGCTATACTGAGGCTGATGCCATGGACCGTCTACCTACTGCCCCAGGCCGAAGCCGAACTCCAGGCGCTTCCGACGGCTGAGCGGCTTGCTGTCCTGAACGCCGCAAAGAAGCTCGAAGCGCTCGGCCCCGAACTTGGCTACCCGCACTCCAGCGCCGTCCGCGACGCGTACCAGCTCCGGGAGCTGCGGCCGCGGGGCGGCCGAAGTGCCTGGCGGGCGTTCTACAGGCGGATCGGCGATGCCTTCGCGGTGGCGGCAGTAGGCCCTGAGGCCGAGGCCAGCCCGCGGGGCTTCACGAAGGCAGTCACAGCCGCGGAGGCGCGACTGGAGGAGGTAGGGGAACGATGAAGCTGACCGAGCTCGCAACACTTGGGGAGGTCATTGACCGCCAGCGCGAGGACCCCGAATTCCGGGAATCGTGGGATCGGTCCGCATTCGCCCGCGAGGTGGCTAACCGCATCATCCGGTACCGGGCCGACCACGGGATCACCCAGACGCAGCTAGCCCGGGCTGTGGGCATGCAGCAGCCCGTCATCGCCCGGCTCGAGCGCGGCGAGCGGCCGCCGTCACTGTCGACCCTGGCCAGGATCACCGCGGGAACCGGGATCCAGCTCCACCTTGATGTCACCGACGGCGCGGTTGAGCTCACTGCCTGACTAGGCGCATGCCCCTCGCGACTGCCCAGAAGTCACCGGCGCCACCAACAGCGCGCCGAGCAGGCTCCGAAGCGGCAGGGCAACGCGACGAGGACTCGCCCGAGGGATTTCCGCACAGCACTGACAGGCCGCGGCACGCGACAAACGTCAGCTGAGAACGACGGTCCAGGACTGCACTCGGTTGCCAGCCCCACGCAGGGATGTCCGATTACGCCCTGCCAGAACGAGCAGTGGCTCCTGAACAACAGACCTGGCCGAGCATCATGGGCCCAGCCGCCGCGAGGCTCCCCGACCAACAGCTGTGAGCTGCCACGCATTGTGATCGCAGTCGTCACCTCACGCGATCCAGCACCTGCTCGTTGTCTCAAGTCAGCTACTGCCGATCCGGCAGTAGCTGACCGCCCGGCGTTACCCTGCGTGATGGAGCCGAGATATCGATGGCGCATCCTGTGCATTCAGGGCAGAGGAGCGTCTCCCACGACCCGTTCCACGAAAACGGACATTCGATAGATGTTAATTTCGAAATCATGCCTCTGACCTGGAGCCCCCTTACGGAATCGAACCGTAGACCTTCTCCTTACCATGGAGACGCTCTGCCGACTGAGCTAAGGGGGCAGACGGCCGGGCTGTGGTGTTCGCCCTGGCCGACCTAGCGCGTAGCGAGACGGAGCAGCTGATCCGACAACCGGCCTCGCCCGTGCCAGGCGAGCATACACGACCGGAAATCATCAGGGATCCCCTGACTGCGTCGCGGATTCCCCGAGCATCCAGCCTGGCTGGCGGAACGGCGGGATGAGGGAGCACCGGCGGAGCGCCCCGGCCGCTGATACGCCCGCTGCGCTATCGCGCGAACAGGCAGCCGCAGGTCAGCGACGTGCTCCTGGCCTGGGCCGTAGCCGAGCACCAGGTCAGGCGGCGGAGCCGACCTGGTCAGGATCTCACGCAGACCCGTGTCGTATCCTCCGGGTACCAGATCGGGGCGGAGCACCGCCAAGTTCTCATAATCGGGCCTATCATGCGGGGAGACCAGAAGTGTCGAACGGGGGCACAGGGGAATGCCCATTTGGGTGGCGAGCATAGTGTGGTCACAAATAGTGACGAGCGACGTTTCCGGTCGGACATCAGCTGACGCGAGGTCGATACTGTGAGGTCGATACTGTGAGGAACCAGCGTGCCGGATCAGCCGCCCTCGGCGGGCTGGCGGGAATCGCTGTCCTTTCGTGCGGCCTAGCCGGCATTCTTCTCGCCGGAACGGGCGCTCAGGCTCAGGCAGCGAAGAACCCGTGCGCTACCCGCCCGGCGTCCGCCGCGGATGTGTTCCCAGCAGCGGCTACGCGGCCGAGGGCGGGAATTGCGCTCGCCGTGTCGGCTTCGAAGATCCTCACGGCGAGCACGAGCCCGTCGCCCAGCCCGAGCCCGAGCAAGACCAAGACCAGCACTCCCAGTCCGAGCCCCAGCCCGAGCAAGACAGAGACGGCCAGCCCGAGCCCCAGCCCGAGCAAGACCAAGACGGCCAGCCCGAGCCCCAGCCCGAGCAAGACCAAGACGGCCAGCCCGAGCCCCAGCCCGAGCACCAGCAGTCCCAGCCCGTCGCCGACACCCACCCCGACGCCGAGCCAGCTCTGCGTGTCAGTTCAGCCGTTCTCCAGCCCCGCGCGGGTTCGCCAAGGCCACACGGCCAGCTACGCGGTCTGGGTCTGGAGCGTCGGCAGCAGCGCCAAGCTGGTCACGGTCAGCGCGTCGATCGGCGGCAGCAGGGGTACCGGCGCGCCGCGATTCTCGGTCTGCCCGGACGCCACCGGAGCCACCTGCGCACTGAGCGATCTGGCGTCCGGCCGACCGTACGAGCTGCAGGTCCAGGTATCGGTGCATGACACCGCCACACCCGGCGACCTGCTGACACTCGCCGCGAAAGCGCACGCTAAGGGTGCTATCTCCTTCGTAGCGGCCGGCTCGGTGAGGGTCATCGCGGCCCTGCTCCCGCAGAGCCCTGCCACCACGAGTCCGCTGCCTTCCATCGCCGGGGTGCCCGTGCCGCCCCTTGTTGCCAGCACCGGGAGCGACACATCGAGCCTGTTCCCCACCGTCTCGCCGCAGCCGGCGACTAGCTCGAGTCCCGTCGCGGCGCAAAGTCGCAGGCACGAGATCCGCGCGACAACCGTCTCGGACACGCTGCCACTGAACCCGCGACTGATCGGCGGGCAGCTCGCAGGCCTGCTCATCCTGGCCGCGGCGATCGCGATCGCCGTCGCCAGGCTGTCGCTCCGCACGCAACGGCCGCGACACGGCAAGGGGCCGTCGAGCAAGCCTTAGCAGTCGAGCAGGCCATGGCAGCGGGCTCGCCTGTACGGCGCGCCGGACAGGCCCGCGAAGAGGAACTACTTGGCCAGGTGCTCCACCTGCGGTCGCACGCTGCGCAGCTCAGCAGCCAGGGCTGACACGCTCAGGGTCGGCGAGGCTACGACCCCGAAGGTGTCGCTGTCGGCCCACACGCACTCCGCGACGCCGCCAGGAATACGGGAGGCGCATGCGGCTTCGCCGCCCATGGATCCGGCGCTGGTCCGCAGGGCGTCCCGCGTTTCGCCGATGAAACTGCTGATGAAACCGCCCGGCGAGGCACCGGTGCGATTGCCGCCGATGAACAGGACAATCTGCGGGCCGGAATTCGCGGCCGCGTTCGTGCTGTCCTCGTAGACGGCGTACACCACGTTCTTCGCCTCGCCGGCGCTCCCTGTCACGAACTGCCGCTGCAGCAGGCGTGCGTCCATCACCTTGGCCAGATGCGGCTCCTTGACGTACGCGCCGAGCCTGGCCGGCGTGACCAGCACGTGAGCAGGCCCGGCGCCCGAGCCTGCCAGCGCCACACCCACGGCCCCGACCCCGGCGAGCGCGATGACAAGCACGCCAGCCGTGAGCACGAGCATCCGGCCGCGCAACCGCCGCCTGCCGCGAGCGCCGCGGGCGGGCCGGCTCCGGCGGGCGCCAGCGCGCGGCCGCGCGGGGCGGTCCTGTCGGCCTGGCTCCCCGGCTGGAGCGGCAACAGGGCTTGCGGGGAGGCTGGACGGCTCGGCGTTGGCTGGACTGGCGGGAGCGGCGGCACTGGCGGGAGCGGCGGCGGGATTCGCGCGGGCCGCGGCATCGGGATGCCGTCCCCGCCGGCCGATGCGGGCAGCGGGCCCGCGGAGCGCACGCCTGGGGTGCTTCTGATCCAGCCGCCTTGCCGCCGCCGCGGGGGTTACGGGGGGCGCAGGCAACTGCTCCGACCGCATGGCCGCTGCGGCGGGGCTCGCCACTGGGTCTGCAGGGGCCGCTGAAACCTGTCCCGGCCGCCCGGCCGCGGGGCCTGGGACTGCTGGCCCGGCCGCGGGATAGCGTCGTTGTCCTTCCACTGCTGCTGTATCAACAGTGAAGTCCCAGCCACGCCAATGAGGATCGCGACCACCGCCGCGAACTCCCCGCGGGTCCGTGATCTCGCCCGCCCCGGCCGCGACGGCGGCGGCGGACACCCGCCGCCCGTTAGCCGTGCGCGGATAGGAGCGCCAGACATAGCGGGGGTCGGTGCCTGCGCCGTCGCCTGCCGATGCGGCATCTCCGGCCGGGCCCGCGAAGCCAGCCGGACCCGGGTAGCTGACGGGACCCGCATCACGGGCCGGAGCCATTTCACCTGCCAGGCCGGCGTTACCGGGCAACGCGGCGTAGCCGGCCGGCGCGGTCTCTGGCCGCGGGCCCGGCACATCCGGATAGGCCGGGACGCCGGGGACGGCGTCCCGAGCAGTCGTCCCGTCCTCGTCCGGGCCGTGGTTCCTACGGCCCTTCCGAACCTTCCGTTCATCCTGGCTCTTGCTGTCGGTCTTTCGCTCTTTACGGCTCCTGCGCGCGGCGCGCGGCGCGCGGCGCGAACGGCCTTCCCGGGCAGCCGCGTCACGGACGGCGGCGTCGTCAGGGCCGGCCTCCCCGCCGCTGCGAACAGGCAGAGTGCCGCCATGGCTGAGGTACCGGTACCAGCCAAACTCCTCATCGGCGTCCGGCTCGGGCCCGGGTTCCGGCAGCCCGGCCGTTCGGGTGAGCGACGCGGCGGGGCCGCTGGCGTGACGGTATCCGCGCTGCTCCGGCTGCTCGCCGGGCTGGCCCGCACCCGGCTCCCTCGCACCGGGCTGCCCCGCACCCGGCTCCCCGGCGCCCGGCCAGGTGTCGTCACGCGGCGCGCGCGGCAAGCGCAGATCCTGCAGATCCTGCTGGTCCTGCGGCCGCCCGCTGCTCATGAACCGAGTCACCCCAGACGCTGGCACGAGATGTGCCGAAAATGAGACGACTACATCATGCGCCAAGATCGTCGTTGTTCGCACCGGAACCAGCGCGATGGTTGCCAGCCGCCCCAGACCAGGCCCAGACCAGGCACCGGCCCGGCACCAGCCCGGCATCGGCAGCCGCCGGCAGGCACCTGCCCGGAGCCACTAACCTCGGAATGTGGCACGCGACGAACACGGAATCACCCCGCAAAGCGAGGACTTCTCCGCCTGGTACAACGAGCTCGTCTTCCGGGCAGAACTCGTCGACCGCGGCCCGGTCAGGGGCACCATGGTCATCCGCCCCTACGGCTACCGGATCTGGGAGCTCCTGCAGGCCGATCTTGACCGGCGGATCAAGGAAACGGGTCACGTCAACGCGTACTTCCCGCTGCTCATCCCGGAGAGCTACCTGCGCCGGGAGGCCGAGCACGTCGACGGCTTCGCCCCCGAGCTGGCGGTGGTCACCCACGCCGGGGGCAAGGACCTGGACGAGCCGCTCGTCATCAGGCCCACCTCAGAGACGATCATCGGCGAGATGATGGCGAAGTGGATCAGCTCGCACCGCGACCTGCCGCTGCTGCTCAACCAGTGGGCGAACGTGGTGCGCTGGGAGCTGCGGCCGCGGATGTTCCTGCGCACCACCGAGTTCCTCTGGCAGGAGGGCCACACCGCGCACGCGGACCAGGCGGATGCGATCCGCGAGACCATGCTGGCGCTGGAGTTCTACCGCGACGTCGCCCGCGACATGGCGGCGATGCCGGCGGTACCCGGCGAGAAGACGCCGGGCGAGCGCTTCGCCGGCGCCGCGCGGACGTTCACCATCGAGGGCATGATGCGCGACGGGCGGGCGCTGCAGGCGGGCACGTCGCATTACATGGGGACGAACTTCGCCCGCGCGTTCGGCATCCAGTACGCGCCGCAGAGCGGTGAGCTTGAGTTCTGCCACACCACGTCCTGGGGCATGAGCACCCGGATGATCGGCGGCGTGATCATGACGCACGGCGACGACAAAGGGCTGGTGCTGCCGCCCAGGCTCGCCCCTTACCAGGTGGTGATCGTGCCGATCGGCCGCGGCGACCAGGGCGGGCAGGTGCTGCCGCCCGCCAGGGAACTCGCCGCCCGGCTGGCCGGCGCGGGGATCCGCGCGCACGTGGACGACCGGCCGCAGCTGTCCCCCGGGTTCAAGTTCAACGACTGGGAACTCCGCGGCGTGCCGATCAGGCTCGAGCTCGGGCCGCGCGACCTTGCGGCCGGCACCGCCCTGATGGCGAGGCGGCTCGGCGGCGGCAAGGAGCCGATCGCGCTCGATTCCGCGCCGCAGCGGCTGGAGTCCGAGCTTGCCGCGTTCCAGGACTTCCTGCTCCGCCGGGCTACCGAGTTCCGCGACGACCGGACATTCCGCGTCGGCTCCTGGCCGGAATTCACCGAGGCAGCCGGGCAGGGCTGGGCGCTCGCGCTGCACTGCGGCACCCCGGAGTGCGAGGACGACATCAAGGCAGAGACCGGGGCGACGCCGCGGTGCGTGCCGCTGGATGGCGAGCCGGAGTCTGGCAGGTGCATCCGCTGCGACCTGCCGTCCGCCTACGGCACGAGGGTCATCTTCGGCCGCGCCTACTAGCCGGACCCGGCATTATGATCGGCTGCACCCCCGAACCCGCGGCGTGGCCGGCCGGCCGCGCGCCTCCCGTTCGGAATCGTAACGAGAGGAGCATGGCCCGATGGCACACGAGGTCAGGGGAGTCATCGCACGCGCCAAGGGTGCGGAGGTCGAGATCACGACGATCCGCGTGCCCGACCCAGGGCCCGGCGAGGCGCTGGTCGCGGTGCTGGCGTGCGGCGTGTGCCACACCGACCTGCACTATCGCGAGGGCGGCATCGGGACCGACTTCCCCTACCTGCTCGGGCACGAGGCCTCCGGCGTGGTCGAGGCCGTCGGCGACGAGGTGACCGATCTCGCGCCCGGCGACTTCGTGATCCTGAACTGGCGCGCGGTCTGCGGCACCTGCCGAGCCTGCCGGCGCGGCCGCCCCTGGTACTGCTTCAGCACCCATAACGCGGCCCAGAAGATGACTCTCGCCGACGGCACCGAGTTGTCCCCGGCACTGGGCATCGGCGCGTTCGCCGAGAAGACCCTGGTCGCGGCCGGCCAGTGCACCAGGGTCGACCCGGCGATCCGCCCGGAGGTGGCCGGCCTGCTGGGCTGCGGCGTGATGGCCGGCCTTGGCGCGGCCCTGAACACGGCGCAGGTCAGCCGGGGTGACTCGGTCGCCGTGATCGGCTGCGGCGGCGTCGGCGACGCCGCGGTGCTCGGCGCCAGCCTGGCCGGGGCGCGCACGATCATCGCGGTCGACGTGGACGACCGGAAGCTGGAGTGGGCCAGGCAGTTCGGCGCCACGCACGTGATCAACTCCCGCGAGGCCGACCCGGTGGAGAAGATCCGCGAGCTCACCGAGGGCAACGGCGCCGACGTCGTGATCGAGGCCATCGGACGGCCGGAGACCTACCGGCAGGCGTTCTACGCGCGTGACCTGGCGGGCACCGTCGTACTGGTCGGCGTGCCGACCCCGGACATGACGCTGGAGCTTCCGCTGCTCGACTTCTTCGGCCGCGGCGGGTCGCTCAAGTCGTCCTGGTACGGCGACTGCCTGCCCAGCCGCGACTTCCCGATGCTCGTCGACCTGCACCTGCAGGGCCGGCTCCCGCTGGAGAAGTTCGTGTCCGAGACCATCGCGCTGGACAAGGTCGAGGACGCGTTCGCCCGGATGCAGCGCGGGGAGGTGCTCCGCTCCGTGGTCGTGCTGTGACCGGAAGCGATGGCGCCGGCGTCCGGATCGCGATGTGGTCCGGCCCGCGCACGATCTCCACGGCGCTGATGCGCGCCTGGGAGAACCGGCCGGACACCGTGGTCATCGACGAGCCGCTGTACGGGTTTTACCTGGCCAGCACCGGCGTTCCGCACCCCGGCCGCGACGAGATCATCACAACCATGCTGAACGGATGGCGCGAGGTGCTCGACGAGCTCACGCTGACCCCGTTCCCGGCCGGTAAGACAGTTTTCTACGCCAAGCACATGACGCACCACCTGCTGCCCGAGGTGGACCGCGGCGCGCTGGCCGGGCTGCGGCACGCCTACCTCATCCGGGACCCGCGGCAGCTGCTCGCGTCGTACGCCAGGGTGCGGGCGCAGCCGGTGCTGGCGGATCTCGGCCTGGCCCAGCAGGTGGAAATCTTCCGGACGTTCGGCGGCCCGGTGGTGGACGCGGCGGACATCCTGCGGCAGCCCGAGCGGACGCTGCGCGCGCTCTGCTCCGCCCTGGAGGTGCCGTTCGATCCGGCGATGCTGCGCTGGCCCGCCGGGCCGAGGGGCACCGACGGCGTATGGGCCCGGCACTGGTACGACGGGGTCTGGCGGTCAACCGGGTTCGGCCCGTACCGCGAGTCCGCGGCGGAGCTGCCGCCGGAGCTCGAGCCGCTGGCGGCGCGCTGCGTGCCGTTCTACCAGGAGATGTCCGCGCACCGCATCCAGCCATGACTCGCCTCATCACCGGACAGGAGAACCCGTGCTGCAGGCCTTTGACGAGCGCAACCGTGACCTCGTCGTCAATGTCGGCGGCAAGCTGACGCACCGGAACGAGGCGGCGGTCAGCCCGTTCGACTCGGCGGTGCAGGGCGGCGACGCGGTCTGGGAGGGACTCCGGCTCTACCACGGCCGGATCTTCCGCCTCGCCGAGCACCTGGCCAGGCTCCGCCGCTCGGCCGCGGCGCTGGCGTTCGCCTCGGTCCCGTCCGACGAGGAGATCACCACGCAGATCCGGCGGACGCTGCGGGCGAACGCGATGACCGACAACGTGCACGTCCGGCTGACCCTCACCCGCGGCGTCAAGATCACCAGCGGCATGGACCCCCGGCTGAACCAGTCCGGCCCGACCCTCATCGTGCTCGCCGAGCACAAGCCGCCGGTCTACGACGCGTCGGGCATCACGCTGATCACCTCCAGCGTGCGCCGGACGCCGCCGGACTCGCTCGACCCGAAGATTCACCACGCCAGCCTGCTGACGTCGATCCTGGCCAAGATCGAGGCGAACAACGCGGGCGCCGACGACGCGGTCATGCTGGATCACCGCGGCTTCGTGGCCGAGACCAATGCGACCAACATCTTCCTGGTCACCGGCGGCCTGCTGGCGACGCCAGCGGCGGCGGCCTGCCCGGAGGGCATCACCAGGGCGGCCGTGCTCGAACTCGCGGCGGCGGCCGGCCTCCCGCACGCGACCGGCGACTACAGCCTGGCTGAGCTGTACACGGCCGACGAGGTGTTCGTCACCGGCACCATGGGCGGGATCGCCCCGGTGATCAGCCTGGACGGGCGGCCGATCGGACCCGGCAAGCCCGGCCCGGTGACCCAGCGGCTGGCCGGCCTGTTCGCCGAGCTGACCGCCAGCACTGGCACGCCAGTCACCTGAAGCCGGCAGAATGGGTCCATGTCACAGCATCGCGATATCCCGGGCGTGCCGCTGGCCAGCGGGGTCATCATGCCCCTCGTCGGCTTCGGCACCTGGCGGCTCCGCGGCGCGCAGGCCTACCAGGCGGTGCGCACCGCGCTGGATTGCGGCTACCGGCACATCGACACGGCGACCATGTACCGGAACGAGGAGGAGACCGGCCGGGCCGTTCGCGACAGCGGGCTGAGCCGCCAGGATCTCTTCCTGACCACGAAGCTCCCCGGCGAGGGAGCCGGGCGCGAGCGGGCGACGCTCGACGCCAGCCTGCGGGCGCTGGGCACGGATTACGTCGACCTGTGGCTGGTGCACTGGCCGCCGGGCGGCTCGGCGAGCCCGGGGGTATGGCGCGAGCTGCTGGCCGCCAGGGACGAGGGCCTGGCCAGGGCTGTCGGGGTCAGCAACTATTCGGCTCCGCAGATCGACGAGCTCGCCGAGGCAGCCGGCGAGGCGCCGGCCGTCAACCAGATTCCGTGGAGCCCGTCGCAGCACGATCCGCGGCTGCTCGCGGCGATGCGGGAGCGCGACGTGGTGGTCGAAGGCTACAGTCCGCTCAAGGGCACCAGCCTGCGCAGCCCCGTGCTGGCCGAGATCGCGGCCCGCCATGGCGTGACGCCCGCCCAGGTCGTGCTGCGGTGGCATGTCCAGCACGAGATCACGGTGATCCCGAAGTCAGCCGACCCAAGCCGGATCGCGGCGAATATCGACCTGTTCGGCTTCTCGCTCGACGCCGCCGAGATGGCCAGCATCGACGCCATGGGCGGCCGCTGACCGGCCGGGACCCTGACCGGCCGGGACCCTGAACGGCCGGGGCCTGGGCTTACCAGGTCTCGGCGGTCCGCAGCGCGACGACGCGCTGCACGGAGGCCAGGAAGTCGCCCTTGCTCAGCGCGCCGTCGCGGAGGCCGCCGGCCAGGCCGTTCAGCGCCCTGACGCCCTCACCGGCTTGCTGGCTGGCGCAGAGCAGCAGATCCATTCCGGCCGCCGCCGCCAGCACGCCGCGGCGGGCGATGGTGCCGTAGTGCTCAAGCGCGCCCGCGCCCAGCGCGTCAGTGATGGTGACGCCGGTGAAATCGAGCCGCTGGCGCAGCTCGCCCTGGACGATCGCGGAGGACAGCCCCGCTGGCCGGCCCGAGCCGAGGCTCGGGTAGGCCGCCCAGGAGACCATCACCAGCCGGACTCCGGCCGCGATGGCCGCCGTATAGGGCAGCTCGTCGACCGACTGGATGGTGGTCCTTGACAGGTTCAGCGTCACTGGGCGCAGGTCGGTGTCCTGCGATTTCCTGGCCGCGCCGAGGCCGGGGAAATGCTTGCTGGCGGCGGCCACGCCGGCCTGCTGCTGAGCGGTGATGAAGTCAGCACCGAGCCCGGCAACCGCGACGGCATTCCGGCCGTAGGAGCGCCCGAACTCGTCGATGAAGTTGCCCGCCCGGCGGTACACGTCCAGGACCGGCGCCAGGTTGACGTTAATGCCGACACCGCGCAGGTTGCGCCCCGCCCCGGTGCCGGCCTGGCGGGCCGCCGCGGCCGGGTCGGCCGATTCGCCGATCTGCTGCTCCGACAAGTCCGGCGCGCCGGACAGGCGGCGGACGATGCCGCCTTCCTGGTCGGTCATCAGCAGCAGCGGCTCCCTGACCGGGTTGCGCCTGCTCATGGCGGCCTGCTGCAGCTCGGCGACGACCCGCCTGAGCTGCGGCTTGCTGCGGATGTTGCCGCCGAAGAAGACAACGCCGGCGGCCTGGCCATGCCGGATCCTGCGCAGCAGGCTGGCGGGCGGGGTAAGGCCACCGTAGCTGTAGATAACCCGCTGCCCGGCCAGCTGCCGGACGGACAGCGGCGGCAGCGCCGGGCCTGATCCCGGTGCCGGGGCGCCCGGCTGGCCGGCCGCCTCCCCGGCAGCGGACCCGCGAGGTATGGCGGCGCCGCGGACGCTCGCGCCCAGTGCGTCCACGTTCCCGGGCGCGCCGACGCGGTCAGCAGCAGCGAGCCGGTGCCATGCCGGCGCGGGGGATGACCGTGCCTGCTGGGCTGGCCGCCCGCCCCCCGCCGCGCCGTCAGAGCAGCCTGCCATGACTGCGACAACCGCGATCGCGCAGGGAATCCGGACCCAGGACCGGGCGCGACGCACAGCACCTGCCTCTCCGCGGGCCAGCCGTCTCGCGGGCCCTGATCCTCGTGAACCTGCCAGGCCTGCCGTCGTGCAGGCCAGGCCTGGCCTGGGGCAGCGCCCCGGGTACGCCTCACAATCTAGGCCAACGCCGCGGCTCGCACTCTCCGCATCGCGGAGGTTACTAAAGGCGAGTCCGGTTAGGCGTTCGAGACCCTGGTCAGGCGTTCGAGTAGACGCGCCTGGGCTCGATCAGCACGGCGGTGCGTCCCTCGGCCGCCATCACCCGGTCATAAGTCGCCCAGTCGTCGTGGGTGCCGCCCGCGGCGGTGAAGACCGCGCGGAGCAGCGCGGGCAGCGTCGCGGCGTCCAGGCCGGGCAGCGGATCGCCGGGGCCGGCCAGCTCGGCCGGCCCCTCGGCGGCCGCCCATTCCCAGCCGGCCCGGACCACGATGGTCACCTGCGGGCGGGCCCGCAGGTTGGCCAGCTTGCGGCTGCCGCCCTGAGCGACCAGGCCGACCACTGGCCTGCCGGTGACCGGGTGGTCGAGCACTCCGGCGTTCACCACCGAGGCCTGGATGGTGCCGTCCGGCCGCAGCGTGGACACCACGCACAGGCCGTGCTCACGGGCCACCAGGCGGGAGAAATCCGCGAGATCCGTCATGACCGCCAGCTTCCTCGTTCCTGCTCGTCGTTCCTACCAGTGCTCGCGGTGCACCATATCGGCGAACGGCCGCCTGTCTGGCTTGAGCACGGGGGAAAGCGGGCGGGCCAGCGGGTAGCCGAACGAGATCAGGTAGGCGCACCGCCTGTCCTCAGGGAAGCGCAGCAGCCGGCGGGCGTGCTCCTGATCGCCGACTCCGGCGTGGCAGCTGCCGATGCCGAGGTCCGCCGCGGCGATCATCATGCTGACCGTGGCCTGGCCCAGGTCATACTGGGCGGCTGCGGCGCGGCGCTCATCGGACATCACTGGTGCGACGAGGGCAACCGCCGCGGCGGCCTCGGCCACGTGACCGGCGCCCTGCCAGACGGTGGCAAGCTCGCTCAGTTCTGATCGCTTGGTGACCACGATGAAATCCCACGGCTGCCAGTTCTGCGACGACGGCGCCCGCCTGCCCGCCTCCAGCACCTGATCCAGGTCGCGGTCAGCTATCGGCCGGCTGTCAAAGGATCGTACGTTTCGCCGCGATCTGATCGCGTCCCATGTCTCCATGCGCCTGCCTGCCGCTAGCCGATGAACGGATACTTCGGGCAGATCGTCCTTCGCCAGCTTCCGGCGCCGGCTCAGGTATACGCTGCCATGGCGATTATCGCAGGACGCCTTCCGGCTCGCTGGCCGGAGACCTGGAGGACCCGATGGTTACCCGCGACACCCCCTGGCCCGCCGGCACGCCGTGCTGGGTCGACCTCGCCGTTGACGACATCGGCGCGGCCACGACGTTCTACGGCGGCCTGTTCGGCTGGGACATCCAGGCAGGCCCGCCCGAGGTTGGCGGCTACGCCATGTGCCTGCAGGGCGGCAGGCCAGTGGCCGGGATCGGGCCGAAGATGGGCCCGGCGGAGATGCCGAGCGTGTGGACCACGTACCTGGCGGCCGACAGCGCGGATGACGTGGCCGGCAAGGTCAAGGCAGCTGGCGGCCAGCTGATGATGGAGCCGATGGACGTGATGGACGTCGGCCGGATGGCGATCGCGTCCGATCCCGGCGGCGCGGTCTTCGGCATCTGGCAGGCGCGTGCGCATACCGGCGCGGGCCTGGCCAACGAGCCTGGCTCGCTGTGCTGGAACGAGAACATGAGCCGGGACCTCGCGGCCAGCCAGGCCTTCTACCGAGCCGTCTTCGGCTACGACTACGACGACATGAGCGCGGAGGGCTTTAAGTACGCGACCCTCAAGCTCGGCGACGAGATCGTCGGCGGTATCGGCGAGCTCCCCGCCGACGTTCCCGCCGAAGTCCCGGCGCACTGGTCGACGTACTTCGCTGTCGCGGACACCGACGCCGCGATCGCCGCGGTGACCGGCCTCGGCGGCAGGCTGGTGCGGCCAGCGTGGGATAGCCCCTACGGGCGGATGGCAACCGTCAGCGACAACGAGGGCGCCGCGTTCTCGCTGATCGCCATGCCGCCAGCGGAGGGCTGACGCCGCGCCGCTCACGGCGTGGCGGCCGGCACCCTGGCCGTCTCCGGCGCGAGGCGTGCCGCCGTGCTCGCCGCGGTGCGCCTGGCCCACCGGCCGCTGGTGAGCAGGCCGAAGCCGAGCACGGAGGCACCGCAGCCCGCGATGATCCACCAGCCCACGTGACTGGCGCTGGCGAAGCCGGTCCGCAGCGGGCCGGTCATGGACGAGATGACGGCCGATCCCATCACGGCGACGCCGAGCGACGAGCCGACCTGACGGCTGGTAGAGGCGATCGCCGCCGCCACGCCGGCTTGCGACCTGGGCATCCCGGACACCGCCGTGTTGGTGATCGGCGCGTTGACCGCGCCGAAGCCGATGCCGAACATCACGTAGGCGGCGATCAGCCAGCTCGTCGAGGTCGTCGCGGTGAGGCCAGTGAGCATGATCGCGCTGACGGTAATCGCGACACCGGCCACTATCAGCGGCAGCCGCGGTCCCCTGGCGCCGACGACCCGCCCCGACAACGGCGCGAGGATCACCGTCATGGCGGCCATCGGCAGCGTGTACAGCCCGGCGTGGAACGCCGAGTAGCCGCGCACTTCCTGCAGGTAAAGGGTGTTGAGGAAGAGGAAGCCGCCCAGCGCGGCGAACGCGCTGACCGCGATCACGGTCGCGCCGGAGAACGGCGCGCTGCGGAAGAACCGCACGTCGATCAGCGGCTCGTGGCGGCGCGGCTCGTAGGTCAGCAGGGCGATGGCCGCGGCCGCCGCGAGCGCGAAGAAGCCGAGAATCCTGGCCGACGACCAGCCAGCGTTCGGACCCTCGATGATCGCGTAAGTCAGCGACGCCAGCATCACGATGACGAGCAGCTGGCCGAACGGGTCTACCCGGCGCGCATGGGGGGCCCTGGACTCGGGCACGAACAGCGCGGTGAGGATGAGCGCCGCCACGCCGACCGGGATATTCACCCAGAAGATCCCGCGCCAGCCGACCGTCTGCACCAGGATGCCGCCGGCCAGCGGGCCGAGCGCCATGCTGACCCCGACCACGCCGCCCCATATCCCGATCGCGCGGGCACGCTCGGCTGGCTTGGTGAAGGTGTTCGTGATGATGGACATGGCCACCGGGTTCAGCATCGAGCCGCCGATCGCCTGCAGCATCCGGAACACGACCAGCCAGCCAAGCCCCGGCGCCAGGCTGCAGAGCAGCGAGCCGAGCGTGAAGGCCGCCAGGCCGGTCTGGAAGGTCGCGCGCCGCCCCAGCCGGTCCGCGGTCGAGCCTGACAGCATCAGCAGGC
>Ga0302324_100007777_pt1 | contig 22703 bp, 13 predicted proteins | sample Palsa_T0_1_FD_201949 | JGI IMG/M metagenome (GOLD analysis project Ga0302324, IMG submission 201949) | Peat permafrost microbial communities from Stordalen Mire near Abisko, Sweden - Palsa_T0_1 | ecosystem: Environmental > Terrestrial > Soil > Palsa > Peat permafrost | place: Sweden: Abisko...
GCTCCGCGACCTATGCGCCGATGGCCGGCAATCAGTGGGGCCATGACATTCGGGTTCAGGGCAAACCGGAGCCTGGCCCGAAGGACGATGTATCCGCCGACTGGACCCGCGTAACCCCCGGGTTCTTCGATACGATCGGCGCCCGAATGCTGGCGGGCCGCGCCATCAATGAAGATGACAACGCGAATGCGCGGCACGTGGCCGTCATCAACCAAGCCGTTGCCAGGAAGTTTTTCGAGCACCAGAACCCCAACCGCCTGCACTTCGTCCCGCTTCGGTGAGGTATGCGGGAACCTATGAGATTGTGGGCATCGTCCAGAACACCACTATGTGAATTGGGGCTTCAGAGATCCAGCCCGGGCCATGTATACATCCCCGAGGCGCAAACCGTCCCGTTCGATCAGCCGGATCTGCAGAGCGACGAGCTTTGGTCGCAGAACCTCTACAACATCGTGATCTGGGCGCCAGGGCATCCGGCGAACATTCTCACGCACGTGAATAAGGCTCTGGCCGAAGTCGATCCGAATCTGGTGATACATGACGTTCACATTCGAGAATAATTCAGGGAACCTTCGACCAGCAGAATATGATCGCCTGATCGCCTGCCTTACCTGGTTCTTGGGCGCTGTTGGTCTTGTACTGGCTGCGGTTGGTCTCTATGGCGTTACGTCGTATGGCGTGGAGCAACGCAGGAGCGAGATTGGCGTGCGCATGGCCCTGGGCGCCGATCGCGGCTCAGTGGTCGCTATGGTGGTGCGCGGAGCGTTCTGGCAGGTCGGAATCGGATTGGGGATCGGAATTCCGGCCGCGATTGGAGCGGGATATCTCATGGCCAGCCGGCTTTTCGGATTGACGCCGTGGAATCCTTTACTGTTGGCAGGTGCGACGGTGCTTCTTGGGTTGGCAGCTCTGGTCGCTGCGGTGATCCCCGCGCGGGAGAGCGGCCAGCATCGACCCGGTGCAGGCGCTGCGCAACGAATGATCCACCTGGGAGCAATCCAGATCAACCGCATGAAGAGGTGTTTGGCGACCGACCGTGCACAGTTCTAGGCTAGGTATTCGAAAGCTCTGTGTCGCCGATTCACTCACCATGACGCACGGTAAAGTATCGAAATGTCGGCCGGTGTTTACTAAACCCACAACTTCATCTGGGTTAAAACCCGCCTATCGATCCAAAGCACTCAAAACCCATTGTGGGCTTGCCAACTGAAATAGCGAATGATGAAGGATGTTTCGTTGATAACCTGGGTGGATGTTGAATGTAATCAATCCTGCCAACTGTGACAATAGTCAAATGGCGCCACCCGATCCACGGATCCAACACAGGTGAAACCTCGAAATGCTTATGGCGATTAGGCGTTGAAAGAGGTCAGTTGGCAACCGGAATTTCCAGAGTCTTGCCAGGCTGGAAAAAAGGTCCGGATGGCCCGATTATCCGGCTACGTTTGAGACTACTTTGATGGTTCGAGGATGTATCCGGGCGTGGAACGCGCGATCTCCCACTCCTCCTCGTTCATGTCGGACGATACGTCCACAAACAATGGAGTGCTCAGGTAGCGCTCGCCGGTATCCGGCAACATACAGAGAATGGTCGATCCTTTGTGTGCCTGCGTCGCCACCTGCAGCGCCCCCGCGAACGTCCCCCCGGACGTAATGCCGACAAAGATACCTTCCTTCTTCGCCAGCTCCTTGCTATAGCGCAACGCATCTGCGTTGGTGATCCGCAGAACCCGGCTGATTGCGTTCGATGAGATCGCGTCGCCTGCGAGTTTCGCAATGAAATCCGGGCTCCAGCCCTGCATCGGATGCGGCCTCCAACTCGGGTGAGGAGCACTCGCCGATCCGTCCTCGTTCCGCTCCTGCTCAATCCGGCTCGAAAGCATCGGCGCATCGTCCGGCTCGCAGACCACGATCTTCGTTTCCGGCCGTTCCCTCGCCAGCACGCGCGCCACCCCCTTCAGCGTGCCCCCGGTGCCGAATCCCGTTACCCAGCAGTCCAGCCGTTCATCCTTGAAATCCCGCAGAATCTCTTGTGCTGTGGTGCGCGAGTGGATGTCGGCATTCGCTTCGTTTTCGAACTGCCGGGTGTAATACCATCCGTGTTTCTCGGCGAGTTCGACGGTCTTCTTCACCATTCCCACCGCGCGCGCCGCCGCTGGCGTGATGACCACCCGGGCGCCCAGGAACCGCATGAGCTTTCGGCGCTCGACGCTAAAGGTCTCCGCCATGGTCACTACCAGCGGGTAACCCTTAGCCGCGCAGACCATCGCTAGCCCAATACCGGTGTTGCCGCTGGTCGCCTCCACCACGGTCTGCCCCGGCTTCAGCTTCCCGGTGCGCTCTGCCTCTTCAATTACCCCCAGGGCGAGCCGGTCCTTCACCGAGCCCAGCGGGTTGAACGCCTCGACCTTCACATAGAGGTTCACGTCCGGGGGGGCCAGCCGATTGATCCTTACCACCGGAGTATTGCCGACAGTTTCTGTGATGTTGTTGAACTTGCTCATTTTCTTGACCTCCGAATGCACGCAATTGTGCAGTCGTGACGCAGCCGCTCAGGCTTTGGTGATCACGTTAAATCCGGCCATACGTGATCGGGCTAAGAGCGGCCATAGAGAGTGGCCGAAGACGTGATTGTTTTACCTTGCCGACAGGTAGTTTTGCAAGGCGGGGTGGATGTTCAGCCCCCCTTGATTGCGTGGTAGTGTTGTACTCGCTCTGCCGGGGTCGCGCCTAGCAGAGTGATCCACGGCCGATGACACGGGGCTGGCTGCGAAGGAATCGGTTGTCGAAACCCTCTGCGGTTTGACTGATGGGCTGGCCAGCAGAGGGTTTGGTGTTTCTGCCTGCAGCGGCTACCGTTGCCCCGACGCTGATCGGGGTTTCAATTTCAAAAGGTGCTGTTCAATTGTTCGGATTGGTAGCAATCATTGGACCCGCCGGTTCAGGAAGACTCCCGAAGGCATGTCAATTTGTGCAGGCCAAGAGAGACGAGTACGATCCCCTGATATTTCACGCATACAATAACGACACATTTACAGCTACTTAAAGAGAATTCGGAAGGCGACAAGCGAACATGTAAACAACAGACTCTCGAACGGAGAGAACGGAACCAAACGATGCGCAAAGAAAGGACATTGAATCGCGCCCGGTTCTGGTGGTTGTCAATAACGTTGACAGCATTCTGGGGTAGAACCCAGCAAGCCGTGGTCGCCGCGAAACTGCGCCGGCGGTGAGTTTTTGGGCCGGTTGTTACATCTGGAATCTGAGATTCAGGAGCAGTTTGCGCCGCAACTGAAATCCACAGGCATAAGCATCCACGTACTGATGACCGTGCGGACTCTTCCTATGCTGGCAGAGAGAGCGAAAGCACCCGTGGAGACAGTACATGCGGAGAGCGCCGCTGGGTATATCAGAAAGGTTGAAGTCCAGCCTCCGGAGCGGGAACCTTTCTTCAGCGCTAGCTCAGTGGGCTTGAACTCGGATTCCGCCAGCTTGCCTGGGAGACCCGCAGGGACTATAGCGGCATGATTCTGGGAGCGGCCTGGATCAAGAACTCAGGGGCGAAAACTGGCGGACGGCCATCGCAGGAGAAACTGGAGGAACTGGTGCGCGCGTTGCGCTCGAATTCATCCGAGATGGGCACCAGGGTGGTACGCCATATTGTTAGAGATCTCGATGGCGGTGAGGAAGGCGAAGGAAGGAAGTACGAGACGCTGCTTGGTTTTCTTTCCTGCTTCAATAGGCCAATAGCGAAGAGTGTCTTTGAGGCTAGTCTCGCATGCTGCATCAAGTTTTTGCAGGATGCGGATCCCGAGCATCGGTCCTCCTAGGATTCAAGGACGACCCGCTGCAACATCTGTTCAGGTTGGGACTTGTACAGGCTCTCGGACCATGGGGAGCTTCGGCAGGAGTCCGGTGGGATCGATCTCAATTACATCGTAATTCCGTTAGTTCAACGATACTGCCATCAGATGCTTGATGGGGCCCCGGCACCGGCTGAAATGCAGGGGTGTGGGTTGCACGGACTTCTATCGCGCTGGCCCTTCAATCAGCCGGCTCCAGGTCTCGGTCCGGGCGTGGGCGACGAGTTCGCCGATGGAATGCAGTTCGCGGGACCATTTGACCGGACGGGCCATTAAATACCTCACCGTGGCGCGCTGTTGAGGAAACCGGAGTTATTGGCACACCTGCCAATAACTCCCGGATCGAGCCGTCGATGTCATGCGGATTGGCGCAATTACCGCACCCGATAATTCTCAGTTATCGTAGCAAAGCTACTCCCTAATGGACGCAGAACTCCAGATTCAGCTCCGATCCGCCGGGAATCCCGCCTCCGAGGCCCCGGCTCATCGATCTGGTCCTCAATGGCGTCACCTCCGACCACTCCCGGAGGTCTTATAGAACCGGGCTGACTGCCTTCTTTGCCTGGATCCGGGTCTCCGCGGCAGAGCCGGCCTTCACCAAGGCCTTGGTCCAGCACTAGGGTCGGCGCTCCTGGCCCAGGGCCTTTCCCCCTCAACCGTGAACCTCCGGCTGTCGGCCATCCGCAAGCTGGCTCGCGAGATGGCCGACAATCAACTGCTCGACCCGGCGGTGGCCGCCGCGATCGAGCGCGTGCCCGGAATCGAGAAGCGCGGCCACCGGGCAGGGAACTGGCTGCTGAAGGAACAGGCCAACGATCTGCTCAACGCTCCCCGCCCGGGGACCCTGACCGGGCTTCGCGACCGGGCCATCCTCGCCGGGCTGCGGACTGCGCCGGGCCGAGCTGCTGCGGATCGACGTGGAAGATTTAGAACAACGGGAGGGCCGCGGGGTGCTCCCCGATATGGCGGGGAAGGGAAGCCGGATCCGGACCGTGATCGTACCGGCCGGGGTGAAGACCCGAATCGACGCCTGGATCCATGCCGCCGGCATCAGCGAAGGCCGGCTCTTCCGGCCGGTCACCAAGGCCGGTGTCCTGGCCGGCGACGAGATCCGGGACGAGAAGCGGTCTGGCGGCTGGTCATGCGCTATGCCAGGGCGAGCGGTTTGGGGAAGCTCGCGCCCTACGATCTTGGCCGGACCTGCGCGAAACTGTGCCGAAAGGCCGGCGGGGAGCTGGAGCAGATCCAGCTGCTGCTGGGTCACCCCTCGATCCAGACCACGGAGCGGTATCTGGGCACCGAACAGGCCCTGGCCCACGCGGTCAACGATGCGATCGGCCTCGACTTGGCGTGAGCTGTGGGACGCCAAGGGCAGGGAAGCGGCGGATAACAGGGATGCACTCGAGTGGTGCGGATTCCCGGAGGTGCCGATAACCGTTTTCGAGGAATTCTAGATGTTGGCCGCATTCCGCGAGACGGTGATCTGCAATGTGTTCTTGTGAGAAGGGGACATGTCATTGCCACAGAAGGGGAAATGACAAGCAAGGTCGCCAAGATTGCCCCGGGCGGAGCTGGGCGCGGTTGGCAATCTGGACCTCGGGCCGCGCCGATTCCAGGCCACCGAGCCGCATCTCCCGACCGGCCATCGCAACATGTGCGGTAACGCACAGGAATAATGAAAGACTGATCCGGGCTACGATTCACGGAAAAGAATTCACGCCAACTCGAATTTCAATGCTGACGGAAACTTACGAAATGCGCCTATAATGCAAACCAAACGCGGAGCGTCTGTTCGCAAGCACCCGTCCGGCTAGCAGATGCCCATGCGCCTTTTCAGTTGCGGAAGCTCCCATCCGAGATTTGCCTCCGCCGGCCCCTGATCACAGAAAAGTGCTAGGCGTATCGCAGGAGCAATCTCATGAATTCCTTTCTGCCGGCAACCCAAGCTTCGATCCTCAACATCTTCCGTCATTCACTGGCGCTGCTTGGCGGCGTCCTGCTTTGTCTGGCCCCTGTGGCGGCATCCTCACAGAGTGTGACCTTCGAGGGCACGCAGCAGGCAGTGCTGTCATTCAGCGGCCTGAATGATCCCGTGGCAGTTGCCATCGACGGCGCCGGAGATGTCTTCCTTGCCGACTCCGGCAATAACCGTATCGTCGAATTGCCCAATACATCGATGGGCTATGGATCGCAGACAATTCTGCCGTTCAGTGGCCTGGATGTCCCCAGTTCCGTTGCTTTGGACAGCGAGGGAAATGTGTTTGTCGCCGACCACGACAATAGCCGTGTCGTCGAGTTGCCGAAGACATCGACGGGCTATGGGCCGCAGACCACATTGCCCGCCAACGGGTTGGTTCATCCCAGGGGAGTTGTTCTGGATAGCTCCGGGGACGTCTTCATCGCCGACACTGACAATGACCGCGTGGTGGAACTTGCCAAGACGGGAACGGGCTACGGGCCACAGGCGACCCTAACTACGGGTTTGACCCACCCCAACGCAATCGCGCTGGACAGCGCCGGGGATGTATTTATCTCCCAAGGGATCTACGAGTACGAGGCACCCCCGGTAGCGTGTTGGAATTGCCGCGGACGGGGACTGGCTACGGAGCGCAGACCACCTTGCCGTTCATTGGTTTGGGTGCCCCCGAAGGAGTCGCCGTAGACAGCGCCGGGGATGTGTTTGTCGCAGACCTAAGCTATCCTGGCCGCGTGCTGGAATTGCCGAAGACATCGACCGGCTATGGGCCGCAGACCACGGTCTCATCCATCGATTTGGTTGACCCTTACGGAGTGGCCCTGGACAGCGCAGGAGATCTATTCGCCACTGGCAACTTCTCTTCCACTTATAGCGTGGTGGTAGCCCAGATACAGGCTCCGGTCAACTTTGGCGGCGCATACGCCTGCATGCCGGGGGACCCCGCGCAGTGCAGCCAGGCGCTAACGTTGATCTACAATGTCGCGGCGAGCGGCACACTGGGCACTCCGCAAGTCCTCACCGGCGGCAAGCCAAAACTAGATTTCACCCTGGGCAAGAAGAGTACCTGTATCGGCGCAGTGACGGAGGGCTCCACCTGCGTCGTGAACGTCACCTTCGCGCCCGAGGCCGTGGGAGCCCGCAGTGGCGTGGTCGAGATCACCGACAGCGGTGGAACTGTGCTCACCACAACGGCGCTCTATGGCTCGGGGATTGAACCACCCCCAGTGGCCCAGGTCTCGGCACCGGGGAAGCTGAAGTTTGCCACGATTCCGATTGGCGACTCCGAAACCCTTTCGCTGACGGTCACCAATATCGGTGGCGGAACGTTGACCATCGCGCCGGTTATTACCGGCAAGAGCGCTCCCCCGTATACAATCACCGGCAACTCCTGCGGAGCAGGATTGACCTCTGGCAAGAGCTGCATCCTGGAGGTGCAGTTCTCCCCTACGTTGGTTGGCACTTATGACGACGTCTTGACTCTCCAGACCAACGGAACGGCCAACCCGGCCCTCGATCTGCTGGGCAGCGCCAGCGCCGGCGGCCTGGAGGTCAGCGGCGCACCACTGCAGTTTGGGACCATTCCCTACGGCTCTTCGGCAGTCTTGCCGCTGACCATTACCAACTACGGGCTGTCCGGCGCGGTCACGGTGAGCGCAACCCGCTCCGGCAGCTACTCGGTCCTGACCACCGCGCAGAATACTTGCCAGGCAGGCGTCACGGCCGGCCATAGCTGCACCCTGCCAGTGCAGTTTGCTCCCGATTCAGTGGGCGCGCATAACGGAATCCTCACCCTGTCCCCGAGCTCCGGAGGATCAATCCCGATCTCGGTGACAGGCATCGAAGCCGGCCTGGAGGTCAGCGCGCCCGTCCTCCAGTTCGGGAATGTCGCGGTTGGCTTCTCGGAGGTGGCAACGCTGACTCTCACCAACGTCGGGTTGGCTACGATTACGGTCGAGACGGCAGTCAACGAGCACAACTACACGGTCCTGACCACGACACAAAATACCTGCCAGAGTACCCTCGCGGAAGGTCAGAGCTGTACCTTGCCGGTAGAGTTTTCTCCCAGTTCGCTGGGTTATCATTACGGAATCCTCACCCTGACCCCGAGCGCCGGGGCGCCGGCTACCCTGGTCGGGTTAAAAGGTACTGCGGTAGCTCTAACGCAGAGCGTGACCTTTGCGGGCTCGCCGGCCACCCTGGTGCCGTGGAACGCCGGTTTAGGTGTACCCGGTGGAATTGCCGTGGATAGCACCGCGAATCTATTCATCGCCGTCCCCGGCGTCGACTCCGACTACGCCTACGGCGGTTTCCAGGCGGTGGAACTGCCGTGGACAGAGCTGGGCTACGGGCCGCAGATCTACTTGCCCGCCTTCCCCTTCACTGGACCCGTGGCCGTGGACAGCGCCGGGGATGTGTTCCTCGCCGATCCTTTCTATTACGTTGTGGTGGAATTGCCGCGGACAGGGATGGGCTATGGGCCGCGGGCGATCCTGCCCTTCAGCGGCCTTGACAGCCCCAACGGAATTGCCGTGGACAGCGCGGGAGATGTCTTCGTTTCTGACGCCGGCAATGCACGGGTAGCGGAATTGCCTCGGGTTGGGACGGGCTACGGTCCGCAGACGACGGTGCCGACCGACGGATTGTATGGCCCCGTCGCCGTGGACGGCGCAGGGGACTTGTTCATACTCGACACCACTGGAGTTGTGGAATTGCCGCGGACCGGGACCGGCTACGGGTCCCCGGCCACCCTGCCCTTCAGCGGTTTGAACGGCCCCAACGCAATTGCCGTGGACAGCACGGGAGATGTGTTCGTCACCAATGCCAACGTTCTAACCGTGGTGGAATTGCCGCGGACCGGGACCGGCTACGGGCCGCAGACGACTCTACTAGACGTCGGTCTACCCACCTCCTTAACCACAATGGTGGAGGCAATTGCCGTCGACAGCGCCGGGGACCATCTGTTCATCGCCAATCAAGACGCTTTCGGGTATTGCCCGTGCAACCCGGAATTTACATACGGCGGCAACGTGGTGGAAGTGCAGACGCATTCGGTCAACTTTGGCAGCACGTATCTTTCTTCCTCCGGGAAGACACCATACAGCACTACACTGACGCTCGACTTCGCTGCGAATGCCAATCTGACACTTGGCACTCCTCTGGTGCTCACCGGCGGCGCGCCGAACCTCGACTTTACTTTGGCTAGCGGAAGTAGCTGCACCGGCGCGGTGACAGAGGGCAGCTTCTGTACGGTGAACGTGACCTTCTCTCCCCTGGCCCTCGGGACCCGCAATGGCACGGTCGAAATCGTCGACGGCAGCGGGAACATCGTCGCCACGGTGCCGATCTCCGGCGTGGGCACCGGAGAACCGGTGGCAGAAGTCTCGACCGCCACACTGCAGTTTGGCCAGACCGGCTTCGGTACCAGCGAGACCCTGCCATTGACGGTGACCAACATTGGCCAGGGAACACTGATCGTGCTGCCATCGATCAACGCGCCGAGCTATACGATCACAGGAAATACATGCGGAGCGGGGGTGACGGCGGGCAAGAGCTGCACTCTGGAGGTGGGGTTCTCTCCGGCGGCGATTGGCACCGATAACGGCCTTTTGACTCTTCAGAACAATGGTCCGAGCGCGCCCGCCGTCACCCTCGACGGGATCGCCAACGGCTTGAGCGTTGCGACCTCGCCTCTCGAGTTCGGAGCGGTCGCTCAGGCCTCCCCGGAAGTGCTGCAACTGACCATCACCAACGTCGGGCTCCCCGGCACGGTGACCATGGCGGCAAAATCCAGCGACCCCAGCTACACCGTCCTCACCACCGCGCAGAATACCTGCCAGGCGGGCATCACGGCAGGCCAAAGCTGCACCCTGCCGGTGCAGTTCGCTCCGGATTCCAAGGGCGACCATGCCGGCACCCTCACCCTGACCGCCAGCGCTGAGGCTGCGACCACCGTGGTCGGGTTGGACGGCGAAGGGGTCGGGGGTGTGACCTTCACCGGTGCGTTGACCACCCTGCCCTTCACCGGCCTGAATAGCCCTGGTGGAATTGGAGTGGACAGCACCGGGGATGTCTTCCTCTACGACGTTGGAAACCTCCGCGTGCTGGAATTGCCGCGGACATCGACCGGCTTCGGGCCACAAGTGACCCTGTTGGCCAGCAGCGGTTTGCAGCCTTTTGATGGATCTCTCGCTGGACTTGCCGTAGACAGCGCAGGGGATGTGTTCATCACGGACGCTGGCAGTTATGCCCAAGCTGGGGATTGTGGCGAGGTGGTCGAAATCCCATGGACAGGGACAGGCTACGGCCCAGCGCGCGGCATCACAATTTACAGCCAAGCTTATGCGTATATGGATGGATGCGATGCCGCCCAGCCAACCGGAATTGCCGTGGACAGCTTAGGGAACATCATCACCACCGACAACGGCAACGACTTCGACTTCGGCTCTGTACTATGGATGCCTCGCGGAGAGTACGGGATCGGGATAGGAGCTTTCACCGTAGGCGGGGTCGCAGTGGACAGCGCAGGCGATGTGTTTGGAGCCGACACTGGTGATGAAGGGCTGTTCGAAGTTGCGAAGACATCGACGGGCTACGGGCCGCAGACGTCTCTGCCCTTCAACGGTTCTCCCTACGGAGTTGCCGTGGACAACGCCGGGAATCTATTCGTCGTCGCCGGTGACCTGGTGGAAGTGCCGAAGACCCCGATCGGCTATGGGCCGCAAACGACAGCGCTGACCGGCAGCTTTGGCACAGTTGCCACGGACAACGTCGGGAATGTGTACGTCACCCAAGGAACCAGTGTTCTGGAATTGCAGAGGAATTCGGTCAACTTCGGGAGCGCGAATGTCTGCGCGCCCGGGGCAACGACGCCTGCGCCGTGCAGCCAGACCCTCACCCTCAGTTACAGCGCCAATTCCAGCGTGACGTTCGGCGCCCCAAAGATACTCACCGGCGGCAAGCCGAACCTCGACTTCACTCTGGCCAGCGGGAGCACCTGCACAGGAACAGTGACGGAAGGCTCCTCCTGCACTCTGAATGTGACTTTTGCGCCGCTGTCCGTTGGAACTCGCACTGGCACCGTTGAAATCATCGACAGCAACGGGGGCGTACGAGCCACGACGCCGATCTCCGGCCTCGGAATTGGACCGGCGAATGCACCCGCAGCAACGCCACTCCTCTCCCCAGGGTCAGGCTCCTATTCATCTGTACAGCTAGTCACGCTCTCCGACGCTACGCCTGGCGCAGTGATCCACTACACCACCGACGGTACGACGCCGACCGCGTCTTCGGCCAGCTATTCAGCGCGGCCGATCACGGTTTCCAACTCGCAGACGATCCAGGCCATTGCTGTCGCTTCGGGCTATGCCAACAGCGCGGTGGCAGCAGCGAGGTATACGATCAATCTGGCCATGACGACGGCCTCTCTCCTGGCTTCGATCAACCCCGCCGCCGTTGGCGAGACCGTTACTTTCACTTTGACGGTCAAGCCTACCTCGGGCAGCGGAATCCCCACCGGTACAATTACCTTTAGCGTGGACGGCGGGGCCCGGGCGGTTGTGTCACTGGACGGCACTGGAAATGCCCGCTACTCTTCCCACAGCCTGGGCGCCGGAAGCCACGCGATTGTTGCGTTCTACTCCGGCAATAGCAGCTATGCCCCCAGCAGCGCCAGCCTGATTGAGGATATTGGTGGAGTCGCGGCGACACCGACGTTCTCGCCTGTGCCTGGAATGTACTCTTCGTCGCAACCAGTGACGATCACCGATTCAACTCCTGGATCTGTGATTTATTACACAACAAATGGAACCGCACCTTCAGCTTCCTCGACAAAATACACGGGTGGGATCACGGTCGCTAGCACTGAAAGTATTCAAGCAATAGCCGTAGCAAGCGGCTATTCCAACAGCGCTGTGGCTTCGGCGATCTATATCATAGCTCCATCGACGACCACAGAAACCACCCTGATCTCGTCGAGAAACCCCTCCGTCCTGGGCCAGGGAGTACAGTTCACTGCTACCGTGACGGGGGGAAACCTTCCTTCAGGCACGGTAAGCTTCTCCAACGGGTCAACGGTCTTTGCAACCACACCGCTCATCGCTGGAGTGGCAGCGACCGTGACCTACGCCCTTCCGCTGGGCATCAACGAAATCACCGCAACATATTCCGGAGACGGGACGCACGCTGCAAGCACATCGACGGTGGTGTCGCAAAGCGTGGAGATTACAACCACAACCATGCTGACGGCTTCTGCTAACCCATCAATTCCGAAAGAGACGGTGACGTACACCGCAACTGTTGCTGCAACCTCCGGTGCAACGCCAACCGGGACAGTCACCTTTTATTCCTCGGCAACAGAGTTGGCGACTGTTCCTCTCAGCGCTGGCACGGCAAGCACCAGCATCTCGACGCTAACTACGGGCCACCATACAATCACTGCGACTTATTCCGGCAACTCAATGGACGCACCCAGCAAATCTTCTGTACTCGTGCAAACGGTGAATCCGTAATACGATCAGCCCTTTTGCATGTGTACTATCGTTGGTTTTGATTCTTGCTCGTTTACCCTCGCCCGTTGGTCAAGCTATTTCTAATGTTTCATTCACAGACTCTAAGGAGATGTTCGATGAGACTTCGCACGGCATTGCTTCTCACGCTCGTTTCGGTTCCAGCGCTGTTACCCGCAGTTGCACAGACAGCCTCCATTTCTCAGAACTTAGCGGTCAGCGCAGTCCCTCCGCTGATTCGCTACTCGGGTATTGCCAAGGGTTCCGATGGGAAGCCTCTCAGTGGCGAGGTGAACATCTCTTTTCTCCTCTATAGCCAAGAGGAAGGTGGCTCGCCGCTCTGGGTCGAGAGCCAAAGCGTGCCGCTGGACAGCGCCGGTCACTACCAAGTGCAGCTTGGCGCCGCCAGTGTAAACGGCATCCCGCTCGAGCTCTTTGCTAATGGAGACGCCCGCTGGCTCGACATTGAGGTTGCTGGGCAAGCGCCGCAGCCGCGGGTGCTCCTGGTTAGCGTGCCCTATGCGCTCAAAGCCGCTGACGCCACCACCCTTGGGGGCCTGCCTGCCTCGGCCTATGCGCTTGCGAGTAAGGCAAATACAACGCCAACGATCTCTGCCGCTGTGACACCAGCCACAGTGACGGACGTGACTACCACCGGAGGCACCGCCGGCTCCCTCTCCGAGTTCTCCGGTGCTGCCACTGTCGTCGACTCGCCGGTTTTCGTGCTGGGTGCCGACGTCGGCATCGGTACCGCTGCCCCCACGGCGACGCTGGATGTGAACGGCACGGCGCTCATCACCGGCGCCCTGAGCACGGATTCAAGCGCGGCCTTTGGCGGCACAGTGACGGTTGAGGCGGCGGGGAAGGCCACGACAGCGGCAGGGGAAAGTTCCCACAGCCTGGCTCTGCAGACGTCGTCGTACAATTCCGGCTCCAGTGAAGCAGTCGCGCAAACCTTTGAATGGAGGGCCGTGCCGGTCGGCAACGATACAGCGACGGCCAGCGGCAGCCTGGAAGTGCTGTTTGGCCAAGGCACAGCAACGCCTGTGGCGACCGGGTTTGCGATCGGCGCCAACGGCCAGATAAGCTTTGCAGCCGGACAGACATTTCCCGGCACCGGCAAGGGCACCATCACCGGAGTTACGGCTGGAACCGCCCTTACTGGGGGCGGAACGACTGGTGCGGTCACCGTGAACCTGGACACGACCAAGGTCCCACTGCTGGGGGCATCCAACACTTTTTCCGGGAACCAGACGGTCACCGGCTCGGTGACGGCAGCTTCGTTTTCCGGCAGCGGGGCCGGACTCACTCGCGTCACCGCGGCCAATTCGGCCGAGTTGGGCGGCCTCACTCCGGCGGCCTTCGCGGAGCTTGCGGCGAGCAACACCTTCTCTGCAACCCAAAGCTTCAGCAGCGTTGGCATCGGCACAACGACACCCAGATCGCTTCTGGAGGGGCAAGCCGCAGCTTCCAAGGCGCTTGGCCCGGTCTTCACTCTGACCAATACCCTCGGCGGCCTCGGCGCCGAGAGCGCACTCGACTTCAATACCCTGCTGCCCTCCTCGACAGGCACCTATAACCCGATGGCCCGCATCGCTGCCCAGGATGCCAACCATTATTCAGACAACCTGATCTTCCAGTCCAATATCCCGGGGGCGCAGAACAGCGGGCTGCAGACGAACTTGATCATTCAATCCAATGGGCAAGTTGGCATTGACACACCTGCGCCGGGAGCCCAGCTGGAGGTCGATGCCAACCCAACATTGGGAACCGATGGGATATATGGCTTTGGGGCGACGACGACCGGGGGCAGCGGGACGTTCGGGGTAGAGGGGTTTGGAGGGGCCAGCATCGCGGCGAACGCCGGCGGGATCGGAGGCTACTTCGCTGGCGGCTATGCACAAGGGACTGGGAACGGCGGCGACGGTATCGACGCGGCTGCTGGCGGAACCGCCGATTCAAGTGCAGCCGCCGGTTATGCTGGCTACTTTAGCGGGGATGTAAACGTGACTGGCACGCTGTCTGCTGGCGCCAAGGACTTTGAGATTGACCACCCGCTCGATCCTTCCAACAAGTATCTCAACCACGCTTCGGTCGAATCGTCGGAGATGATGAACATCTACTCCGGCAACGTCACCACAGACGAACTGGGACTGGCGACGGTTGCGTTACCCGATTGGTTCGAGGCCGAGAACACCGACTTCCGCTACCAGCTCACGATTGTCGGACGCAAGGCCCAGGCCTGGATTTCCCAAGAAGTCGCAAACGGCCAGTTCAAAATCAGTACCGATGCGACCAACGTGAAGGTCTCTTGGCAAATCACCGCCGTCCGCCAGGACGCTTTCGCCAAGGCGCACCCTCTGGTCGTCGAAGAGGAAAAGCCCGCCCGTGAAAAAGGCTTCTACATCCATCCGGAACTCTACGGCCAACCCTTAGAAAAACAAATCCAGTGGGCACGGAGTGGCGAAGTGATGCGGAGGATAAAGACCCTTCAAGCTCAACAGAAGAACGCTCTGGCGAAGACTGCCACCCCTTAATCGAGCCCAGCGCGAGATGGGGTTGTAAGCCCGTAACCGGCCGAAAATTCCGTCACGCTAGCTCGAGCCCCGCCATGACCGCATCAAGGTCGATAGGTTTCCCATCGCCCGCCTGGTCGGTTTTCAGCTTTTTCGTCCTGCTCATCATTTCATCATTTTGTCGAGAGTTACCCTGGCCGGATGCCCCTGAAACCCGCGTAAACAGCGGGCCGGATTTTCCAACTATCTACAAAAGGTTTCATTTTGTCGAGAGTGAGTTAACCTTTCAGGTTACCGGGCGGGGAAGGGAATTCGATAGAGTTTGCTCCGACCAACGCTGGCTGCACGACGATCTCCTCACCCTGACCCCGAGTGCAGGGGGCGGATCCACAACCGTCTGGCTGAATGGCACAACACCGTAGTGGGCCGTCGAGATGCCGGATCGAAAGATAATGTCATCCGGCGTACCAAGCCAAAGTGTTGACGACACTGTTGCCTCCGGCTTGGCGACGACGCTCCGAGAACAATTCCGGATATAGTCTTCTCGTTTGCGCGGGGTCCAATAAATTGGCCTATAATCTGGGCCAACACGCGGAGCGTTTGCTTGGCACGTGCCATCTCCAGCGAGCAGAGGCTCCTGCGCACTTGCAGTTGCGGAAGCTCCCCTGCCGAGATTTGCCTCCGCCCTGATCACAGAAATATCCAGGCGTATCGCAGGAGCAAAATCATGAATCCCAATCTGCCGCCCTCCCACCGGCTACAGTCTTCAGAGGACGCTGCCGTTCATCGGCTTGGGGGGCCCCGAAGGAATTGCCGCGGACAGCGCAGGCGATGTCTTCGTCGCCGACTTCGGCAACAACCGGGTGTTGACGTTGTCGACTACCTCTCAGACATCGAGTAGCGCCGCCTTATCCAGGCAGCGACCAACAAGAGCGAACGGCTCAATCAGTTCCTCCAGTGGGTCTCATTCGGCGGCGGCGCGCTGGCAGCCGAAGGCGTCGCGACGAGCAGCGCAAGTTCATCAAATACAACCATCTTGTAGCCAATCTCTTAATTTTTCACAACGTTGTGACCATGAGCAAAGCCGTGGAACGACTGATCGCGGAGGGGTATGCCGTCGACGCGGATCTAATCGCTTGCTTCAGCTTATACCTGACCGGGCATCTCAACCGCTTCGGACGCTACGAGCTCAACCGGGAAAGGGTGCCGGAACCACTCGAAAGCATCCGCGAATTCAGAATGCCCCCACGCGGAGAGACAAACTCCCAGCCCGTCCAGGTCGCAGTATGACTGCCGGCCGTCTGCCTCAGTCAAGACGCGAGTGTGACAATCCAACACGAATCCTTACCGTGGGTGTCGGAGGGCGCTGCGCCTCTCCGCACCACCCCGCAGAAGCAACAGCAAAACCTTCCTAATGAAGGTGGGGTCGGGCTGAGAGTAGCGGCTAAAGAAGTAGACCCACCCTAAATCAAGCAGAGAGCCTCAGTACGAGGCCAATGAGGGTAAGGACGGCCAATTCCATCACTCAACTGCTTAAAGAGGTCCCACGCCCGGCCCCGCGCAAACCTCGGCCATTCCGGCATGGGAATCGGAAAGACCACAAGCCAGAAAGGGCGAGGTCCGCGGGGGAAGGGAACTGGCGGAAACCGGCAACTACATCGATACCAGGGGGTGAACCCAACATGTTGTCACCAGGGACAATCTGGAAGGGTCTTCTTAGTAATTTAGGTCGGTCCGATCTTGGGTGGCGCTCGGACGGACCCTCTATCACAAGCTAAATTGCGACGACTAATTAGCCCGAGCGGACTCTGGATCAAAATCCTCCAATAGCCAAACGTCAGACTTTTCTTCACCAACGCTGACAATGATCTTTCGCCCATCGGGACTGACCGTACCAGATAGGATCGGTCCGGCCAGAGCAATTACAGGTCTAGGCTTTTTCGACTCGCCAAGCTTCAACTGCAGTATCTCTCGTCCCTCACGCTCTCGTATGTCGAACGCGTAGATGAAGTTTCCATCCGAAGACCACCCGAACGGAACAACTCCTGCGTATAATAGGCTCGCGGATGCGCCTTCCCCGGTGATAAGCCACGCGCCGAAGCCCTCTACTCGATTCCAGCCAATAGCAATCGTTTTGCCGTCAGGCGAGACTGTTGGTTTATAACCCAGCCAACCATCTGAATCCTTCGGAAGCAGTGATGCCTCCTCTTGGGTTTCGATGTTCAGGCGGCGCAGGTTATGCAGTTCTCTCGCGGGGTATATCAAATATGGATTCGGAGACCACGTGAGGAGGTCGTCTGTATCCGATGCATTGGTTTCGTCAAGCACCCTGGCTGGACCGCCACTGGAACTGACGACCCACACCTTCTCGCTTCCCGCTTGATCGCTAACGAAGGCAATTTGCCGGCCGTCAGGTGACCATGCCGGGCTCCAGGTCCTCGCCGCACCGAAAGACGTCAATTGAACCTGTTGGCCGCTGTCGAGAGCCATCGTATAAACACTTCCCTTCACGTCGGAGCCTCTCGTAACGGCCACCGAGCGGCTATCAGGGGATATGGCGGGGTCAGCGTACAACAAGGTACCCGACGTAAGCTGCGTCGCGCGGGGTTGTAGGCTAGAACCCGTCCCTGGCAGATCAACCGACCACAAATTCGAGTAAGCAAGATCCCGCGTGTACGCCAATTGTGACCCGTCAGCGGAAAGCGTGAAATAGTCGCCTGCCTCCAGTCCACTTACCAGAACTGATGGCCGCTGAGAGTCACCGGAAAGCGGAAGTCTCATTAGTTCGGTCGTGTCTCCTCCTTTCCGGAAATAGTAGACCGCGTCGCCCGCGGGAGACCATCTGGCTGACTGAAGCGTAATCCCGCTCTCCGCTTCGACAAGCTTGCGCTGTTCACTTCCGTCGGACTTCATCGACCAAAGCGAATACCGTCCTTCGTTCCCCGTCACAAGAAGCAACCTGCCAGTCTTGGTCGAACAGGTCATGCCAAAAAGCCACTGATAGGCGGGCGCGGGTAAGCCTTGCGTGCCCCGGTGGCAATGTCCACCAGGTGGATGCCGCCACCTTTGTTCATTACCGAAACCATAATCTGCGTTCCGCCGGGTAGCCAGCACGAGTAGAATCCCCAGCCCACTCGTCGAGGGGCTCCTCCCAGCCGCGAGACAACAAAAAGTCCCACCCGTTCCCGCTGTTCTGTTGTCGCAGTGAACAAAAGCTTAGAACCGTCCGGCGCCCAACTGGGGTCCTCAAGGTCGGTGGAATGCATAAGTTCGAGGCTGGGATCACCCGACAGGTCTTGCAGCATCAACTTCATATCCTCTCCGGGAGGTCTGATCACATAGACAACAGACTTTCCATCCGGAGAGATGGCGGGCTCATATGCGTCACCGAGGAACGTGATCTGGCTATGCGTCAACGTAAGTGGGGAGTGATCCGAACGAGATTTCCGGTGCAACAAGAAGAAGACCGCGAACAACGCAAGAATCGCGACCACCCCGGCTGTCCAAGCGATCGCTCTTCCCAACAGGCGCAGAGGCGCCGGGGCTGCTGCAGCACCGGACGAAATGCCCGACTCCGACAACGCCTCCAGCGCAAAAGCCAGATCCGATGCGGACTGAAACCGCTGCTCAGGATTTTTCTCCAGGCAGCGATGCACCACTAGCTGCAATCCCGCAGGGGCGCTCTGCACAATTTGTGAGATTCCCGGAGGATCTTCATTCAGGATCGCGGCCATTGTGTCTGACGAGGTCGAGCGATGAAAAGCCCGTTTCCCCGCCAGCATCTCGTACAAGATGGCGCCGAAGGCGAAGATGTCTGCGCGTTGATCGACCGGTTTTCCCCTAACCTGCTCCGGTGACATGTAACCTGCCGTACCCATCACCAGGCCGGGGGCGTCAGTACACTTGCGGGTATCGCTCTCGACCGCGGCGCCGTCACGGGAGTCAACGAGCGGGTGCTGCCAATGATGAGCTATAAGACCTACGACCACCCAGACCCGCGCAAGGCACGCGCGGTGTGGTAAGTGTGAAGAACCCGTGCAAATCGGTTGTCGCGCGCTTATCGGCGAATCCGAGGGCCCCTTCCTCAAGACCGTTGACTCCCTCGATCAGCCGCAGAATGCTGCCGAAATCGTGCTGGGTATTCTCGATTTCGCCGGCGCGAGTATATGCGGAAACGACAACAGCGGCACGCGGATGCCATACTGGTAGTCTCCCTGGCAGTTGGTCGAGATGCAGGGCAGGTTGGAGGCACGTGGCGCCGGCTGATGGTCCGACCATCCTCCCCAATCGTCCCAGGTGACGACGATGGCGGTGTTCTGCCAATAATTTTGGCCGGTGTCCTTGGTTCCCGCAGCGCAGGTTGGATTGTTGCCAATGGCATTAACTACCGCCGCGACCCAAGACGGCCCGTAGAGGTCGTTGTGCCCGGCATGATCGGACCACTCCCCATTGGGGATGACCCAGTCTACTCGCGACAAATCGGAGCTGGAGATGTCCCGCAGAATGTCGGTGCCAAGGTTCTTGATGTCGACATTGGCATTCCATTCCTTACCAGCGCATTCCAGAGGGGAGGAGGGATCTCCGTTGGGATTGATGAAAACCGGTTGGCAAATGGCCTGGATCGCGTTCGGGGCCGTCCAGATCGAGCCGGCCGACGGAGTGTAGTACTTCCAGCTGCTCTCCTTCCAGGTGATCGACTTCGGATCGAGGGGGTTGGCCATACTCTCCTCGGGATAGCAGAACGTGCCGACGGGATCGGTCGGGTAGATGAGCGCCGTATTAGTGATCGGGCACTCCTGCACCGAACCGTTAGCGTAGAGAGTGCAACCCGCCCGCTGTGTTCACGACCGGAGAAACCAGGCGGTTGATCGCGCCAGCGGGGCCAGACACCCAGCCTCTGTGTTGATCTTAAAGGTCTCAGAAATGAATGTGGATTTGGCCTCGTCCGCTGCGGTCTGCGCCGAGGCGCCGGTGAAGATGAACTGATGGGCGGGGAAGCTGGGTCCCTGGTTTGTCTGATACATGAAGTTGCCCACCCATAGTCCTTGGCGAGGGTGATATAGGGGGCGAAGCAGGTGGCCGAGGTTCTGTCGCTATTGGTCACCACCGGGTCTTCAACACAGGCATAGGAGGAATCGGCCGGCGACGAAGTCTTCCAGGCGCCGTCATTTCGGCACGCCAGGGTGATCGGGTCAGGGTCGCACATGTTGTTGAAGCCGGCGTGCGAATGGTCAGGATCGACACTGCCCGACACGGGCGCGCCGGTCAAAGTGACCGGCACATCGGTGCCGCGCTGGTTGGAGATTCGCAATCGACCGTTTAGGTGACACAATGCAGATCGGCTACATGCGGATGTCGAAGGCGGACGGATCGCAGAGCACCGATCTGCAGCGCGACGCTCTTCCGGCCGCCGGAGTCGGTTGGGTAGAACCGAGTCCCAGGTCGACTGGATAGTAGCTGTTGGTTCTCGAACCGATCTCTCATTTCATGTGAACGACCTGAGCGCTGCCCGGAGGAATCGTCACTACTGCTACCTCCCCCACCATCGTCAAACTTGGGTTTGAAGAGGCTTCCCAGCTTCCATTGGTCTGAATCGCACTGCCACCGAATGCAAAACCTGTCGTAGCTGTGAGGGATGGTGCCGTCAGCAGGAGAGAAGTCGCTACCGAGCTTGAACCCGGACGCGCAACGCTGACCGTAATGCTGTTAATCGGGTCTTTGTTGCTTAAGATGAAATTGGTCGCGCCATCTGTTTGTTGAGTGGAGTAGGCAGAAAAGGTGCTGGGCGATGGAGTTACTTGAGTTGTCAGCAGCTCCGCACCTGGGTTGAGGAGCGAGTAGGCGGCGAACATCCCGTAGTAGTCGGGTCCGATTCCGGTTACGGTCGAGCCACTGTCGAAGATCGGGCTATAACTTGCTCCTGCTGTGTTGCCTCCTCCGTTGAAGGTCACTCCGGTAGATTGAAATGCTGTGTTGGAGAACATGAAATCGATCGTCCAGAGGGCTGCCCCAAAGGCATTCGTGACTCCGGGAACGCCGACACCGCCCGCCACCGAGTTGCACTCCGAGATGCGGTAGCCGCCTGGGATATTGGCTGACACCGCGGCCTGAGCCAGTTCTGAGTAAGTTACTGACAAGGTTGGATCCGGAGCTAAGAGCTGGGTCATGGTAGGCGAAGAACCTGAGGGAGGGGGTAGATGATAGTAATGCCGCGTGAGCAGCGCGAGGTTAGGAGCCTGGTTGCTTGCCGCCATGTCCAGAGCCCAGGCGGTTCCACCCGTTGAACCTGTTAGAGCTGCGTTTGGTACCGCCGCCTGAATGGCGGAAGCGAAGGCGGGCCAACTCGGCAGAAGCGCCCCGTCCGAGGAATAGACCGGCGTAGTGGAGATGTAATCTTGAAAGGTGTAACCGGCTACCTGTGGAACGGCAGGGTTGCCATATACGGCATTGGCGTAATTATCCGGTTCGTTGCCAATCTCAAAACCCAGGAGATTGCTGCCAAAGGCCTTTGCAACGGCTGCGGCTTCGCTGGCTGCCTGGGCCGGGGTGTTGTTCGCCAGGGCGATCCCGTAGAGAACCTTCCAATTGACAGCCTTGATAAATGCAGCCAATCTGGTGAGGTCAACTGTGGACACTGTTCCGGACACGTTTCCCGGTCCGGTGGGGTTCCAAATAATTGAACTCGTCGTCTTTTCGCCGACAAATCTCAACACGCCTGGACCAAGGTTGTTGAACAGTGCGACCACCGCGAGATTTTGCACCTCGAAATATTGCTGGGAGATGTAGGTCTTTTGATAGCTGAGCCCCATAAAGTCAGTTGGCACGTATTGAGGAGTCGGGCTGTACTCCGCAGTTACGACCGCCTGGACACCCTCTGTCGCAACAAAAGTCTGCTGGATGGCGGTGCCGTCGACGTTCGCGGTGGCGTTATGCAATCCGAACGCTGTCCCCAGGGTCAGAGTGCTGCTCGCACTTCCGTTGGACTTGGTGATCGCCGATCCCAGAGAAAAGGAATCGCCGGCAATGCTGACTGACCAGTCAATCCGGGTGCCCTTTACGGGATTTCCATAGGAGTCGGTGGCCTCCACTGTGAAAGGGCTCGAGAGTGCACCGTTCGTGCTGCCTACCTGGTTGTTGCCGCCGAGGATCACAACTGCCGAGACGGGGCCGGGGACTGCGGTTTCTGTGAAGGTGTACGACAAGCTTGTCCCATTGATTGTTGCCGTGGCGGTGTTGATGCCAGGGACTGTCCCCAATGTCAGCGGCCTGGTGGCAATTCCCCCACTCGTGCTACTGGAGCCGTAGACGAACGAGTCTCCCCCGCTCCCAGCGGTCCAGATGACCTTAGTTGAGTTCGAGGCGTTTCCAAATGTGTCTAAGCAGAGAACCGCCAGGCTATTCGCTAGAGGTGCGCCCACTGTACCAGTCTGAGCATTGCCGCTGCTCAAGTCGATGGACACCGGGGGGCCCGGAGTCCCTGTGGAATCGAACACAACATTTCCGCCCAAGACATCGGTCGCAACCACCTTGTTATTGCCCGCGAGTGTTCCGAGAGTCAAGGTATCAGTGGCCAATCCATCTGCATTTGTGGTGGTCGATGCCCTTGATAGGGAACCATTTAATCCGGTAATTGTCCAAGTGACTGGAGAACCGGACACCGCGTTGCCGTTTGCGTCCGTCACCAGCACTGCATATGGAACCGGAAGAGTCGTACCGACGAGAGCCGTCTGATCGTCTCCGCTGGTTGCCCCAATATTCTTCGCCGGGCCAGTGGCTCCGGCGTTGAAGACAGCGCTGGCTGCAAGGCCGACGATAATGGTCGTCTTTCCAATATAAGATCGCA
>Ga0302324_100007779_pt1 | contig 22702 bp, 18 predicted proteins | sample Palsa_T0_1_FD_201949 | JGI IMG/M metagenome (GOLD analysis project Ga0302324, IMG submission 201949) | Peat permafrost microbial communities from Stordalen Mire near Abisko, Sweden - Palsa_T0_1 | ecosystem: Environmental > Terrestrial > Soil > Palsa > Peat permafrost | place: Sweden: Abisko...
AATAAACCTGCATCCCACTGGGTTGGATACACCCGGCCTCGGCTTCTTTCCGTCTTCTGCATGGAACGCACCGCCAAGATCGGGAAAATCTCTAACACGAAGAAATTCAAGAAGCGTGCTCAGGCGAGTGCCAGTCCCGCTCCTCGTGTCATCACGCCGGAAACTTCGAGTTTGTCGTCGAGGAATACCAGGTCCGCATCCGCGCCTGGGGTGAGCACACCTTTGCGCGCGCCGAGGCCGATTTGCCGCGCCGGGTTGGCGGTCACCATGCGCAGCGCCGCCGCCAGGGGGACGCCGAGCGCCACCATGTTGCGCAGCGCGCGGTCCAGCGTGAGCGTGCTCCCTGCAAGCTTGCCCTCCGTATTGCGGGCGACTCCTCCGGAAACCTTCACCACAAACATTCCCAGCTGATATTTCCCGTCGGGCATTCCTGTGGCGGACATGCCGTCGCTCACCAAGATCACGCGCTCCGGCGTTTTCAGCGAGACGAGCATGCGAATCGCCGCCTCGTCCACGTGCACGCCATCCGCGATCAGCTCCGCGCTCACTTTGGGCGAAGTCAGCACCGCGCCGATCACTCCCGTTTCGCGGTGCGAAAAAGGGCGCATGGCGTTGAAGACGTGCGCGGCATGGCTGGCGCCCGCTTCGATCGCGGCCTGGGCTTGTTCGTACGTGGCGTCGGTATGGCCCAGCGAAATGACCAAGCCGGCCCGGCGGGCCTCGGCAATCAGTTCAAGAGCGCCGGGCAGCTCCGGCGCGAGAGTCAGAATTTGCGCGGTCCCGCGGGCCTCCGCCAGAAGCTGCGCAAGAAGCGGCGAAGAAGGCGCCGCGATCCACTTGGCCGGGTGCACTCCGCGCCGCGCGGGGCTGATAAAGGGTCCCTCGAAATGAATGCCCAAAATTTCAGCGGAAAGTTCGCGCGAGGCATATTGGCTGGTATTGAGGATAAAGTGCGCGATGCCCGCCACGCTGGCGAGCGTTTCCTTTTCGCTGGCCGTCACGGTCGTGGCCACCAGGGAAGTGGTCCCACGCCCCGCGACGGTCGCCGCAACGATCTCCAGCGCCTCGCGCGTACCCTCCATCACATCGCGGCCGCCCGCTCCGTGGATGTGCACATCGACAAAGCCCGGCACAACGGTTTTTCCGCCCGCGTCGATTTCGCGAACGCCGCGCGGCAAATCCACTTTCCCACGCCGGCCCACGGCGGATATTTTGCTCCCCTGAATGACGACAACGGCATCGCGAATTTCCTCGAAGGGAGTGAAGGCCCGGCCGGCGTGGATGACTATCGGATGCATAAGGACGGCATCATCCTACTTGAAACCCGTCAAAATTGGGAATGGCGTGGCGCGCAGGTTTTTCCGGCCGCATGATTTTTGTGCCCGTGCGGTTATCGGGCAACCTTTATTGCGTTGCAGGGTTCTTGTCTGCATGAGGACGCGGTGCTACACTTTTTCCTGCTTTGGCATCCTCGACACGAGGTGAAGCAGATTTGATCGCACGATGATCAAAGCACCTCACAGCCGCGGCCGATTTTGTTCTCCACCCGTTCCCTCCCCAGGTGGCCCTCAGATCAGGTGGCTGTTAAGAAACAGTAGTACAAAAGTCCTATTCAGGCCCCCGGCCAAGCCCAGTACATTTGTACCGTACGCGGCAGCGCCAGCCTCGCTCCTGTTTAACCACAGGTTCACAGCTGTCCCTGCGCGCTCGGAACTCAAAAGATAGGCGACGTGACGATATGACAACGACTGTACAGAACCTCACGCAGGGGAGTCTACGGCTTCGCCCGGCTTCCCCATCGTCCAGTCCGAATCCCCAAGCCTGGAAGTCCAAGATGGGGACCAAGCCTGTGAGCGCGCGCTTTTCACTCTTGCCTGAAACCAAGCCCCGCATGAGTGCGCTGGGGACAAGTGTGATCGTTCAGATCATCCTGGTGGCTTTTGTGGTCACACTGCCGCTGCTGTTTCCCCAGCAAATGATTCCGCATTCCATGTACATGGTAACCGACCTCGCGGGGCCGCCGCTCGATGTCCCCGAGCCGCCCAAGCCGAAACCGCCGGCTCCTCCCAAAGTTGCGAAGGTGCAGCCTCCGCCTCCAGTGGCAAAGGTAGAGCCGCCCAAACCGAATATCGCAAAATTCTTTGCGCCCAAGATTGAGGCGCCCAAGCTGAAGCCTCGCCAAGTGGAGGCCGAACTCCCGAAGGTCAACGACACGTTTCAGCCGCTGAACCTGAAGGTGGACACGTCTCAGCCGGTCAAGCCACGCGAACCGGTGAAGACCGGCATGATGACCAGCGGCAGCTCGGCTGTTCCGACGATCACCAAGCCAACGCCCATCGAGAAAGTTCAAACCGGCGGATTCGGCGACCCCAACGGCCTCACCGGACCGAGCAATCCGAACAAAAGAGCCAATGTCGGCGCATTTGGCAATGCCGCCTTGCCTCCCGGCCCCGGCTATGGCAATGGCACCGGCGGCGCAAATGGCCAGCGCGGCATTGTCGCCAGCACAGGATTCGGCAATGGAGTGGCCATCGAGCCATCGGGCGGAAAGCACGGCGGATCGGTTCAAACCGCCGGCTTCAACAACAGCAACGATCAAGTCGCCCAAACCCCGAAAAAGAAAGTGGACGACACCCCGGCCGTCGAGCCGGTCGTAATCTTGGCCAAGCCTAGGCCGGTGTATACGGCGGAAGCGCTCAAGCTGAACCTGGAAGGTGAGGTTCTTCTCGAAGTGGTTTTTCCGGCATCGGGCGGTGAGGTGCAAGTGAATCGTGTAGTGAAGGGCCTGGGCCACGGACTGGACGAGGCGGCCATGCGCGCGGCGCAACAAATCAAATACAAGCCCGCGCTTTCCAACGGCCACCCGGTCGATTTTCCGGCCGTGGTTCATATCGTGTTTCAAACCGCATACTAGAGTTTAATTTTTAAGTTCGGAGGGGATATGCGCATTGTAAAGACGGTGTTGGTGGTTCTGGCGCTCGGTGCTCTGCCGCTACGCGCGGCTGATACACCCAATAACGCCTTGGACCAGATTGTGGACCGCATCATCAGCACGGAACAGGCGGAGATGACCTCTCTCAAGCCATTTACGCCGCTGGTGGAGACGTACATTCAGAATCTCAGGGGAGACGCCTCCCTTGGCTCCGTTCCGGCCGGCGATAAATATTTCCTCGGCCGCGCGGTTCTTGCCAAGGGTGTCGATCTCGACCCCCTGACGGATGGCAGCGACGGCAGTGGCGCCAAGAAGAAAATGTTCAGCGGCCTCGGCAACATGTTGTCGCTGTCCATGGAGTATTTGCCGCAAGGTTTCCTCCAGATGATTTATCTGGACACCAACGGCTTCGACAAGCAGCACTATAAATTTGACTACGTTCGCCGCGAGTTTCTCGGCGAAGTCCGCACCCTGGTGTTCGACGTGACGCCCTTGGCCAAGGCCGGCAAGGGACGCTTCGCCGGACGCATCTGGGTCGAGGACCAGGACTTCCACATCGTCCGGTTCAATGGTGCCTACAGCGGCAGCTCGCGCACCAACTACTACTTCCATTTCGATAGCTGGCGCGTGAATACCGGCCCGAACCTGTGGCTGCCGGCGTTCATCTACAGCGAAGAATCGGACCTGAACTTTGCCTTGTCCAAGCGGCTTTCTTTCAAGGCGCAGACCCGGCTATGGGGATACAACCTCGGCCACTCCTCGCAGGAACAGGAACTCAGCAAGATCCTGATCGAGTCGCAGACCCCAGTCAAAGACCAGACCGCCACGGCCAACGACATCAATCCGGTAATGGCGCAGCGCAGTTGGGACCGCCAAGCAGAAGATAACGTGGTCGACCGGCTCGAACGCCTCGGTCTGCTCGCGCCTGAGGGCGAAGTGGACAAGGTTCTTGAAACCGTTGTTAATAACCTAGAAGTTACCAACAACCTGGACATCCAACCCGAAATCCGCTGCCGCGTGCTCCTGACTTCGACCCTGGAGTCCTTTGCCATCGGCCACACCATCGTGTTCAGCCGCGGCTTGATCGATGTGCTCCCCGATGAAGCCAGCCTGGCCACCATGGTGGCTCACGAACTCTCTCACGTCGTCCTCGGCCATCGCATCGACGGCCAGTACGCCTTCTTCGATCGCCTGCTGTTCGACGAAAAGGACACTTTCCGCCACTTCGGCTTCGCGCGCACCCAGGCGGAAGAGGATGCGGCCAACGCCAAGGCGAACGAACTCTTGCAGAACTCGCCGTACAAAGATCAACTGGCCACGGCCAAGCTCTTCATGGATGCCCTGGTCACTCGTGAACACGACATCCCCAACCTGATCAGCCCGCACCTGGGCGATCGCATTCCCGTGAACATGACCATGGCCGCTGCCGCGCCGTCGTCTCAGCCTCCGGCCAACCCGAATGCTCCGGCCGACCCCAAGGCAAAGGCTCCCGCAACTCCGATCGTGGCCCTGCCGCTCGGTGGCCGCGTCAAGATGGACCCCTGGAGCGACAAGCTCGAAATGCTGAAGTCCAAGCCCGTCGGACAGGTTGCCGAACGAGAGAAGATGCCGTTCGAAGTCACTCCGTTCATGCTCTACCTGACCCGCGAAATTAACACCAACAGCGCCGTCGTCCCCGGCGCCATCTCGGCGAATTCCAAGGAAGCCGCCGTCGAACAAGCGCCACAGAAGTAAGCACAAAAACTTACCCCCTCCGAACGGAAAGCGGCCAGCCCTCCTCAGCCCGGGCTGGCCGCTAGTTTTCTTTGGGAGAATAACTCGAGTGTTCCCGCGTCGATTTCCATGAAATCAGGGTTTTACCCGCTTGGGAAGCTTGGGGCTATTCTCGCTTATGGGCGATTCAGAAATTCAGCATGAGCGTCAACGGTCCCGCATGGTTGCCGCCGGTGCCTTGGAGCTGCGTCAGTCCGAGTGGCAAATCCCAGTCTGGAGCGATCATCCCGGGATTTGCAGCCGGTATCCGATGAACTTATCGGTCAGCAGGAACTTCGGCTCGCGAGGAGAGGCTTCAATTTTCTTGCGCAGGCGATTAATAAAAACCCTCAAGTGCTTTCGGCCTTTTGAATGCTCCTCGCCCCAGGCGACTTGTAACAACTCCAGGTACGGGATTGTTCGGTTGGGAGAATGGGCTAGGTACAAGAGAAGATAAAAACTCCTTGGGGGTGAGAGGGAAAGACTTCTGCCCCACGATGACTCTCCTCGACTCGAAATTAATTTCAACTTCGTCCAGCTTCAGGGGCTTGAAAACCGGAACGGGAATCGGATCTCGGCGAAGGACCGCGCGAATTCGCGCCAGCAATTCCCGCATGCCGAATGGCTTAGTCACGTAATCCAAGGCGCCTGCGTTCAGGCCATTCACCTTAGTGGCCCCTCGCGCGGTCAGTATGATCACCCGCGCATACGTTCTTCGGACCAGTTCCTGGCACGTCACGAGCCCTGATATTCCGGGAAGGTCAAGCTCGAGGAGAATCAGGTCGAATTTTGCGGTGCGGCACTTCACCAGAGCGTCTTCGCCGCTTGGCGATTCCTCCACTCGATATCCATCGGACTCAAGGGCCGTCCGGAGGGTCTGGCGAATCCTCATTTCGTAATCGACGACGAGGACTTGCCCTTTGCTTGTCTTGGACATCATTTTCGGGGCACGGCGCGCTAGCAGGCCAAGATGCCAAGCGAGGACACTAGGCTGCTAATTTCACTGCGGAATCGAACTTACGAGGTGCGGCAGAAATTGCACCGCGCATTCTTCAAAGACGTACCCGATAGGAGCGGAAAGAACTCGTGCGGGGTCTGGCAGAGGACGTGGGCCAGGCCGCGTTGGCGCTTGTTGGGAAGCCAGGTTTCCATCACGCCTGGCCCTCGACGAGCATTCGACAATTCCTTCCCTATGGGCAAATGCCACCGTTTGTGCAGCGCTCAAAACGATCGCTGGGCCGAAACACAATAGGCTTCCTCGAGGGACTTGAGCTGGGGCGCAAATCACTCGCGATGAAAGACATTTTTCGCTGACGCTACCACGCTACAGTTCCAACTCAATGTCCGGACCGTTCACCCGAACTTTGTAGGAATGCACTCCCTGGCGAGCCGGGGGGCCCAGCACCTCGCCGCTGCTGATCTTGAACTTGGCGCCGTGCATGGGGCAGGTGATCTCGTCGCCGTGGAGCTCCCCCATCGCGAGTGGTCCGCCGGAATGCGTGCAGGCGTTGTCGATGGCGTGAAACTTGCCGTCTATATTGAACAAGGCGATCTTCTTTCCTTGCATCACGACCACTTTGGGGCGATTCGGTGCAATGTCGCTTGCTTGCGCCACTTTGACAAATTCACCCATGTTAACCTCAGTTAAAAATAATTCTCTTGCTATTCCCCGTGCCGGAATCCCGCGCACCCGACGGGTTGCGGAAGGCAGTTCATACTCCTTCGTGACGCCCTCCGGAACGCGCCAAATGCGCCGTTCCACGACGGTGCATCTGGGTGATCGCGGCCCAGGCAGTGCGGGCTTTCCTGTGAGTTTGATCCGGGCTAACGAACACTTTCCTCGGGAACGCTCTCCACGTCCTTGAATACCGCCGTGCTGTCGGCCGTTTCGGGCATGACCGGAAAATGGAAGCCGCATTTGGGACAGGGTTGGGCAAGCGCCTGCTGCTCCTGATGCAACTCGTACGGGATGTCTTGGATGAGGGCGCAGCAAGGACAGACGCGGATCAAGCGTGTGCTCTTCAATTCGAAATTGGTGATGATGTCTTCCATAATCGCGCCGCTTCTTACGGCCCAGGCCTTGGCTTGTTTGTGATAGTCGTTCATGTGCCAGGCCACGAGGGCTTCCAGGCTGGTCCAGAGGCTGATCTCGTTGTACCAGGTCGGATCCTGCGGATGCACCCACCACGTCAGGTGCAGAAACCCGGGCAACGTCTTCAGCTGGGTGCCGACTTCCGCGAAGAGCAATTTGAACTTCGCGTATCCGTCGGGACTGGAGAAGCGCACCCTCTGCATGCTCTGATAAATGGCCATACGATGTCCTCCTTGGGGACGGAAACTATAGCACAGCTTGCAAGGCTCTTTAGAAATCCAGCCGCAATGCCAACTGTCCCGTCCGGTTGCCGCCGTTTCCTTGGGGCTGTGCTGCGATCAGCTGTCCAAACGTGCTGGGGTCGCTGATGTCGGACGCCGGAGGGGCGAAATTGGTGTGATTCAATACATTTGTGAACGTGGCCTCAAAGCGTAAGTGGAGTCCCTCCTTTATCTGGAAGCGCCTGGCGATACCCGCATTGATGTTGATCAATCCGGGGCCTGGCAGGATACCGACTCCCGCATCCCCAATTCTTCCCGCTCCCACTGGCGTTGGCGCGAACGCATTGAGATTCCACTGGTAGCCGGCGGGGACATTGGCGGTCGGATTTCCCACCTCGTCTGGCCGCGCAGTGATGCCGCCCCGTTCCACGATGCCGGTGTTCGATTGATCCAAGGTAGGGCTGATGGTGGGTGTGAGCCATTGGCCGGTCTGGATGAGCGCAATCGTGTTCACACTCCAGCCCCCAACCACCCCGTTGACAAGCTTATTTCCGCTTTGCAAGAACTTGCCGGAGCCGAAAGGTAACTCATATGAGCCCGTCAGTAAGAAACGTTGTCTCGGCATGCCGGCAACATTTCCGCGAGCGGCTCGGAGGTCGAATTGCTCATAGACAGGCGTAAATAAGAGGTTCTCCGACGAAAATCCGTTCGGCGCGTCGCCCTGAGCGTCGCTAAGGTCTTTCGACCAAGTGTAATTTGCCTGAAACGATAGCCCGTGGGAGAACTTCTGGGTAGCTTCCAAGGTGAGGCCTTGGTAGTTAGCGAAACCCGCATTTGCGCTGTAGTTTATCTCATCCCAGTTCTGATAAGGGGCGCGCGGATCGACATAAGGACTGGGCACGTACGGTTGTTTGCTCGGGGGGATCGCGTTGTAATCCTCCTTCACGCTCATCCGGTACGAGTTCATTCCGGCATAGCTGATTCGTACCGCCAGCGCGGATGTCAACTGGCGCTCGATGGTCAAGTTCCACTGCGCAGTTTGCGGATCCTTGAAATTAAGGCTCATTCCATCGTAGAGCCCAGTCCCTCCGTACTGGAGCGCTTGGTTTGTGGGAGACGTTGCCGGAAATTGAAACAGCGGCTGGCCGCATCCGCAGCCGTTGTTCGAGTAGGTGTAGGGGGCACCGAGCGGGATACCGAGAAAATCGTAAGCCAACTGCCCCAGTGGGGTTTGAGTGAAAATGCCAAACCCGGCGCGAATGACTGTTTTGTTGTCGGTGAATGGGCGGAAAGCGACGCTGATACGTGGATCGAAATCGTGCCAGTAGGTATTCCTCAAGCTTTGAGACAGATGATCCTGGCTCGCCGTTACCACGTTCGAGCAAGCAAGCGCCGTGTTTCTGGTCGGCAACTCGCAGGCATTGAAAGATACGAGAAAGGCGTTGTAGTTAGCCTGTAACAACGCGCTGGAGGGTACAGTTTTGTCCAAGAGGATATTTGGAACCACAATGTCTCCATTCGACGGATCGAAGTTCGCGATGTCCCCTTGGTCCTCTGTGAATTCGGGAAGCACTTCCCATCTCAACCCGAAGTTCACGGTGAGGCGATTGTTTACCTGCCATTGATCCTGGGCGTAAGTGCCCCATTGACGGCTCGGCTCGTTTGTGTTGGGGCTACTTCCTACGATGAAGTCCGTATTGGGCAGGCCCAGCAGGAAATCGCCAAATGCGTTACCCGTGAAGACGCCCTGGTTGAAAGTAAATGCGCCAAAATCGTCGGATTGACCCCATCGGACCACGGTTTCGTAGAATATTCTGCGGAGATCCAGACCAACACGAATGGTGTGCCTCCCGATGGTACGAGTGATGTTATCCGTGAACTCCAGGGTTTTTGAGGCGCCGGGTCCGTCCTTGTCGTGGCCGATCGGCGTAAAACCGGTTCCATCGCTGAAATTGAAAGTCGGAAACGCTCCAGTGGTCGGGTGATTGGCGAAGCTTATACCGGTCAAGCCGAGTGAGTCGTCGGCAACGGCCCCTTGGATGGGGAAGATGTCGCTGAGAAGGCTGTTCGTGAAGCCAAAGCGAAACTCATTCACCAGCTTGGGACTGATGGTGTAGTTGTAGGAAACAATGAGACTCCGATCGTGCTCGATATCGATATCGTCCGGCAAGAGAGGATTGACCGAGGTGCCGAGTTGGCCTACATCCGAGTGCAAGTTTTTCCAACTGAAGCGGGCATAGATCTGCTGGTTGTTAGTGATGTTGTGGTCTAGCCTGATGTCCCAGCCGTTGGTACTGGCGGGCGTGGGTTGCAGCGTCTCATAATTGTAGGCGGCATTTGGGACATTGAGGTTCACATTTGGCAGTGGGTAGTACTTCAACAGGTTTAGAGAGACGGGATTGATGCAGTCGTTGGAGCTAGTGCACGAGGCTCCGCTTGGAATGGTGTCGTTCGGATAGGGCGTGCCGGTAAATGGGTCCGTTAGCACGCTCCCTGTCGGGACCAACTCAGTTAAATTTCCACTTCTCTCCGCCTGGTCTGGCACCAGAAACTGTTCCGGAACCGAGGTTTCCCGGCGATTCCCCTCATAGTCGAAAAAGAAGAAAGTCTTGTCTTTGCCATTATAAAGATGGGGGATCGTTACGGGGCCTCCGACGCTGCCCCCGAACGTATTGAATCGCTTGGGCGCTTTTGTCGAGAAGTTAAGAATATCCGCGTCCAGTGCGTCGTTTTGCAAATAATCGAACAGGCTGCCGTGGAAATTATTGGTTCCGCTTTTCGTGACGAATGTCACATCAGCCACCTGGGCGAATTCGGCGCTGTTGTTGAATGCCGTGACTTGGAGTTCGCCAATCCCCTCAGCGGAAGGGTAGGCGTTCTGAAGAGAGCCATTACTCGTGATATTCGCGGTGGAAATTCCGTCAACCGAAAACCCAGTCATAGAGTACGTGGCGCCCCCGACAGCTATGTTGCCCTGACTGTCCGTCACGACATTCGGAGACAGGGTTAGCGAGGCGAGGGGGCTGGTGGTTTGAGCCCTAGAATTGATGGGCATCTCGACTAGTTCGTTGTTGCCCCGGGTGTCGCCAACCTCGGCATTTTCAGTATTGATTTGCTCCGCCACGCTTTCCACGGTAACCGTCTCGTTGACTTGCTGGATCGCGAGATTCAAGTCCGCGCGCGCGCTTTGGCGGGCCGTCAATTCCAGCGCAGCCGTAGTAGACCGGGAAAAACCCGTCTTGGCGGCTGACAGCGTATAGTGGCCGGGCTTGAGGTTTTCAAACAAGAATCCCCCGCTCTCGTCCGTCATTCCCACGCGATCCGTATTTTCGTCCACATAGTGAAGAGTGACTTCGGCTTGAGGCACTGCTAGGCCCCCGGGATCGTGGACTGTGCCCCGAATGTCGCCAAAGGTGGATTGTGAATAACCGGCTCGCGGCAACAGCACCGCCAGACACAGCAGAAACCAGCCCGCGAAGGACACAAATACAAAGCTCGTTTTTTGCACACTCATAGTACTCACCCCCCCGATGCAGGCTATGCGCTTGATGGGACTAAATTCGACTTACACAAAATTCGCGAACGTGGCGAACTTGGCGGACGTGTCGGGCTGTATTTACTTTCATTGACGATGCGAAGTCCAATCGTTTGTCGTAATGGCGACTATAGGAAATAAGAAGATTCCAAGCGGCAATAGGAGATATCTATCTGGCGCGGGCCGGGGCTTGTTTGCCCCCGCGGCTCGATTGAGAGATTCTGGTGTTCAAGGCGATCCGAAAAAAGGCCTCGGCGAGCGGCAAGGAGAGGTCGCGGTCCGGTATGATTACACCCACGCGGGCAGGCTTGCTTGACTTGGGAAGGGCTATCATTTCGAACTCAACGCTATCTTCCGCGATGCTGGCCAGCGATCTGGGGAGAATCGAGGACCACGCTCCAGAGCGGACCTGGGAATAGAGCGCGCTGATCGAATTCGTCTCGATATGCGGCAAACTCGCGGCCACGTGGCCGAACAGGCCGGCCGGCAGCGATCCGCGGTGCTGCATTTCGGGAGCGAGCAGGCATAGCGGCAACTGCGCCGCCTCTTCCCAGGAAATCTCCTTTTTGCCCGAGTGTTTAGCTCCCTTTCGGATCAAAAGAGCATAGCTCTCCGCATAGAGTAGATGCGTCCGGCTATAAGTGCGCACCTCTTCATCCACGTACGTGATGGCGACATCGATCGAATAGGCTTGAAAGGCGCGCAAGACGTCCGGCGGGTTCAGATCGACGATTTTCAGGTTCACCTGCGTGTGCTGCTTGTGAAAAGGAATGGTCAGTTTTGGAACCAGCGGGATGGCGGACGGGATTACACCAATACGGAGCGTTCCGAACGTCTCGCGGCCTTGATCGGAAAGCTTTTTGCGCAGGCGTTCGCATTCGCAGGCCATAAGCTCCGCGAAGGCAAGCACACGTTCCCCATCTTCCGTCAGACCGTGAAATCGCGGTCCGCGCTCGACAATGAGCACTCCCATTTCGATCTCCAGCTGGCGGATCGCTGCGGAGAGGGTCGGCTGGGATACATGGCAAGCCGCCGCAGCCCGCGCGAAGTGCCCTTCTTTCGCCAATGCAATCAAGTACTCAAGTTTTCGAACGATCATTTGGCCAAATCGTTGCCCGAGGCCCGCAAAGAGGCCGTCGGATACCCTTCACATCGCAGTACCAGCCACAGTCTGGCGATGGATGAAGATAGAAAAGGAAATCCACAACTAGCATATGAACCTCTGCTTCGAGGAAGTCAACTAAAAACAACCCAATAGATTATATCTGGAATTTCTATCGGACACGGCGATGTTCTGGAGGCGTCGACCGCCGTGTGAATCACCCCCGTGGACCCTGTGGAATAAACAAAAGATAAACAAATCATAAGTAAAAAATAAACAAATGGAACCTCTATTGGGCCAAGATCAGCGGCCGTTCCGCGCCCACGAGGGCAAGGCTTGCCTGCGGGAATCACTCCTTCATGCGGCCCGAATGCGGATAGACATTTCCTATGGAGGGTTAGGGATAGGAGCATTCTATTTGACTTCATTTTTGCCCGACCTTACAATCCGGCCCGTTTTAGACGCAGGTGAATCCGAGACGGGAGGCCCCCTCGATGGTCACTTTAGAAGATGCCCGCAGAGTCATCGCCGCGGCGGAGAAGAAGTCGCACGAGATCGGACAGCCAATGAACGTCGCCGTGGTCGACGAAGGCGGGAATCTAGTGGCGCATGTCCGCATGGATGGAGCATGGATCGGCAGCATTGATATTTCCCAGAAGAAGGCTTACACGTCGAAAGCATTCGATATTTCCACCAAGGACCTGGCGACTCATTCGCAGTCGGGCGGGCAGTTCTTTGGAATCCACGCTTCCAATAACGGGAAAATCATGATTTTCGCGGGGGGAATCCCGCTCAAGAAGAATGGCAAGGTCGTCGGCGCAATAGGAGTGAGTGGCGGCTCAGGAGATCAGGACCACGCGGTGGCCGAGGCCGGCGCGGCCGCGTTCTAGCCAAAGGGGGACTTCCACATGGCGAATAATCGTGGAGTTGCGTACGTAGCTCCGGGGCAGGTCCAAGTCAATTCCATTGACTATCCGAAATTGAAAATGCCTGCCTCGGAGACCGACCCCTTCGGGGGAAAAGATGCTCCGCACGGCGTAATCTTAAAAGTCGTGACCACGAATATTTGCGGGTCGGATCAGCACATGGTCCGCGGCCGCACCACGGCCCCCGCGGGACTTATTCTGGGGCACGAGATCACCGGGGAAGTGATCGAAAAGGGCGGCGACGTCGAAATGCTGAAGATTGGCGATCTCGTTACGATACCCTTCAATATAGCTTGCGGGCGCTGCCGCAACTGCCGTGAGGGCAAAACGGGCATCTGTCTGACCGTAAACCCGGCCCGTCCGGGCGCTGCCTACGGCTACGTGGATATGGGCGGTTGGGTAGGGGGACAGGCCGAGTATGTGATGGTCCCGTATGCGGACTTCAACCTGATGAAGTTCCCGGATAAAGCCAAGGCGATGTCCAAGATCCAAGACCTTACTCTGCTGTCCGATATTTTTCCGACCGGCTATCATGGCGCGGTCACCGCGGGCGTAACGACAGGGTCGATTGTGTACGTGGCGGGCGCGGGTCCAGTAGGATTAGCGTGCGCGGCTTCCTGCCATTTATTGGGCGCCGCGGTGGTTATCGTGGGCGACATGATCCCGGAACGGTTGGCGCAGGCAGCGAGCTTTGGCTGCGAAACCATTGACCTTCGCAAGGGCGCTACCTTGGCGGATCAGATTGCGCAGATTGCGGGTGAGCCCGTGGTGGACGCGGCTGTGGATTGCGTCGGGTTCGAGGCGCGCGGGCACGGCGCGGAAGCAGTGGTGGAGCGGCCCGCAACGGTTCTGAACTCCGTCATGGAGATTACCCGGGCGGGCGGAGCCATCGGCATCCCGGGGTTATACGTGACCGGCGATCCAGGCGGCGTGGACGCTGCGGCAAAGATTGGCGCACTGAGCATACGGATCGGTCTCGGCTGGGCGAAATCGCACTCTTTCACCACCGGCCAGTGTCCGGTGCTCAAATACAATCGACAGTTGATGCAGGCCATTCTGCATGACAAGGTGAAGATCGCGAAAGCCTGCAACGTGACTGTTATCTCACTCGACGACGCGCCGAAAGGCTACAAAGATTTCGATAAAGGCGCGGCCAAGAAGTTCGTCATCGATCCGCATAAATCCGTGGCGGCCGCTTAAATCCTCCTTCCATAAACTTTGCTGCACCGGCCTGTGTAGCTCCCTGCCGGTAAAAAGGGAACTCCCACCTTGCGAAGAATCGTGGAGTTGAGGGTGCCGCACCCTTTGCCTTATAAGGGTGCGGGTTTTCGGCCAGCCTGAAACAACGAATAGCGAAAACTTAGCCCGTTCCAGACTCGAGAACAAGATCGAGCTCCGCAGCTTATGCGAACGCCTGGAAGTCGCGGTCACGCGTGAGAAGGGGGATCCCCCCGTCAACACAGCATTGCGCGATCAGCGCGTCTCCGAGGCGAGCCCGACGCGGCGGGCGCTTTGCCAGGACTCTCGCTCGCAATTCTCCCGCCCTCTGCCAGAAACCGGCTTTGATTTCCACCAGAGGGATTTCCGCGAGCGTTTTGGCAACGCCGGAAGGAAGCTTCGGGTCACTCAACAGCTCCGTGAGAACAACGGGCGCCATCGCGACTTGCCGGTCTTGCAGCGCTCTCTCGAGCAGTTGTGTATCCTCTCCCCTGCCGCCTTCCAGATAGGCTACCCACGTGCTCGTATCGGCGGCGATCATCGGTCCGCTTTCAGTTCCGCGACCGTCTTACTAAAGCGAACCTTGCCACGAAACTGGCGTAGGCGGTCATAGGTTCCCGATGCGGCAACGAGTTGCAGTCCCGCCCGGATGGTCTGGGTAACGCCGGCCCCGCTGGCCCGTTGCGCCTTCTCCAAAAGGTCCGGCGGAATCTCGACGGTCACTTTGCGCGCTCTTTTCATTGAGAAAGTATTTTACCATACCGAGTACCAGCACCCAATATGGTATTGCTGTGCCGATCGAAGCGCGAGATTCTGCTTCGACCGCCGCAAGCCGCCTGTCCTTCAGGGATTTTTGAATTTCCGGAATTTTGAATCCCGGGGTGCCGCACCCTTTGTCTCGTAAGGGTGCGGGTGTTCGCGGAGTGTAGATGGCGCCCCGCCTACGAAGCGTTTTCCGGCAAATGTTTTATCTACTCAGTAAACACAATCCCCACCGCGGTGCGCTCTTTCTCCTCCTGCGCTTCAATGCGCACCACGTACCCGCGCAGCCGCAGCGGGCTGTTGCTCGAGCCGTCGATGCCGGGATTGTCAAGCTGGACTTGCAATTCGGATTGCAGCTTTGGGCTGTGGTCCAGGTAGATCAGCGCGCCATGTAAGGTGAGATCGCTGATGACGGTTTCCTCTTCGAAGGCGTGCCCCGCGTCGGTGAAGCCGGTGACGCGCGCGCGGAAATGGGCGTCGCGCCGCAGCCCTTCGCGCGAAGCCGGAATGATCACGTCGAGATCGTCCGCGCCGAGCGTCATCACCATGCCCTCGGCCGCGGCCCACACATTGGGGAATCTCCCGCGCGCTTCGCGAAGAACACTGTCCACCGCTTTATCGGTGGAATCCGGATCGTGGTGAAACAGTACCAGATTCTTGACTCCCACTTCCTGCGCCACTTTCACGCCTTCTTCCCATGTCGAGTGGCCCCATCCCTTGCGCGTGGTGGCTAGTTGCTCGGGAGTAAACTGCGCATCGTTGATAAAAATATCGGCGCCCGCGGCCAGCTCGAGAAGGCTCCTGTCCAGCTGCGGATTGCCCGGCTCGTTATCGGTGGCGTACACGACGGTGCCCGCGGAAGTCTCAAAGCGGAAGCCGAGACATCCTTGCGGATGGTGCAGCCAGCGCGCCGTCACGCGCGCGCCCGGCACGCTGATTTCGTCTCCGCCGGTCACTTCGACGAATTCCCGCTTGGCGCACATGGCGGCGAGGTCCACCGGAAAATACGGATGGGCCATCTGCGCTTCAAAGACGCGCTTCAGGCTGCCCGCTCCGAGATACTCGGACCGAAAACTGTAAAAATGAAAGCGGTTTTCTTCCGAGTACAAGGGAGAAAAAAACGGGATGCCCTGGATGTGATCCCAGTGGTAATGCGTCACGAAAATGTGCGGCTCGTGTTCCCCGCCTTCCTCGGTCGCTTCCAAATGGCGGCCCAGCATGCGCAGTCCGGTGCCGCAATCGAGGATGACGCGCGCGCCCGCGGGAGTGGTCAATTCAACGCAAGGCGTATTGCCGCCATACCGCCAGGTGGCCTTGTCCACCGTGGGAGTGGATCCGCGCACGCCCCAGAAACGCAGCGTGGCGACACGGTCCTGCGCAATCTTGCGCGAGGGCTTGGCCGCTGGCTCGGCTGCGATGGAGTAGGTGGATGGCACGGAAGCTCGAATCGACGGTCTTTTTCATACTAGGGAGGGCCTGCCGGTAAGTCAATTATCTTCCCGCCATGATGTGCGTGAACTTAACGAGTCACTAACTAGTGCTCCCCAAGGTTGGACTGTCCCTCCAGGCATGCCTCCCGGTACAATATGGCGGATGCATGTCCATGCGCATGGCCATGACCACTCTGCCGGCCATTCGCACCCTTCCGAGGGAACGACCCGCGGGGTGCTTGCCGGCGCGGTCGCCGCGACCCTTTTGCTGGTTGTCGCCGAGCTTTTCGGCGGCTACTTCGGCCATTCCATTTCTCTCGTCAGCGACGCGCTCCACAATCTGTCCGACGTTCCCACGCTGCTGATTTCCTGGATCGCCCTGCACTGGGCCGCGCGCCCCGCGGACCGTGAACGCACCTATGGCTATCAGCGCGCCGGAGTCTTGGCCGCCTTTACCAACGCGATTTTGCTGATCCTGGTGTCGCTCGGTCTTTTCTACGAAGCCTTCGAGCGCTTCCTTCACCCCGTCGCTGTCCACGAAAGCTGGATGATCGGCGTCTCGCTGCTGGCCCTGGCCATCAACGGCGGCATCACCCTGGCGCTGGTGCGCAGCCGGCGCGATTTGAATCTTCGCAGCCTGCTCATTCACAATTTCGGCGATGCCATTTCGAACATCGGAATTCTGGCAGGAGCCGTTGCCATCCGCATGACGGGCGCGCAGTGGCTCGATCCGTCGATCGGCGTGGCCATCGCCGCCATGGTGCTGTGGTCCACCAAGGGCCTGCTACAAGAGGCCGTCAACATCCTGCTCGAGGGCTTGCCCAAGGGGATTCAACTCGAGTCCGTGGCGCGTTCCATTCTGACCATTCAGGGCGTGCAGGAAGTTCACGACATTCACATCTGGACGATCGGGACGGACATGGTGGCGCTTTCCTGCCACGCGCGCATCCCGGACATGCACATGGACGAAAGCGAAAAAATTTTGCAGGCCGTCTGCGCCAAGCTCGAACACGATTTCCGCATCAGCCACATCACCGTGCAATTCGAGCGCGCCGGCCTGCCGCAAAAAACCGGCTACATCATGCCGCACCCGTTGCAAACCTCGAAATAATCGTCTTAGGTGGCGCGGGCTTCAGCCTGCGGGTTTTGGGGTGGCAACACTTCATGCCCTATCTTTGGCTGGCATTGAATCTCGTCCACAAAACCCGCAGGCTGAAGCCCGCGCCACGAAGGCCGTATTTCGTGTTACCGTACCCGATTGGATTCTCGATGCCCCCTTTGACCGCGATTCTGATTTCGTACAACGAGGAACTGGACTTGCCGCGCGCCCTCGCCTCGCTTGCCGGAATCGCCGACGAAATCATCCTGGTGGACTCAGGCTCGACAGACCGGACCTGCGAGATCGCCCGCGCGTTCGGCGCCCGCGTGTACGCGCGCAAACTGGACAGCTTTGCCGACCAAAAGAATTTCGCCGCATCCCTTTCCTCAAACGACTGGATTCTCTCCATCGACTGCGACCAGGAATTAAGCCCCGAACTTCGCTCCTCGGTGCTCGCCTGGAAACAGCAGTCCCCCGAAAAAAACGCGTACGAAGTTCCCCAGTTGACCCATTATCTCGGGGCGTGGATCCGCCATTCCGGCTGGTATCCGGAATTCAGGGTGCTTCTGTATCGCCGAGACCTTGGCAAGTTTGCTGGCGCTTTGCATGAGCGCGTCCTCATGGAAGGTCCGCCGGGCCGCTTGAACGGCCACTTGTTCCACTACACGATTCGCTCTCTGGCTGAACACAGAGCGAAGCTCGACACGATGTCCACGCGGGCAGCGGAAGACATGTTCGCGCGCGGACATAAAAGCTGGCGCGCGGCCATGATTTTCGCCCCGCCCTGGACGATCGTTCAGCGGCTGGTCTTTCAGCTCGGCGTTTTGGATGGACGCCGCGGCTGGCTGATCGCCTGGCTCTCCGCGAATTACATTTATCTCAAATATCGAAAACTGGGCCGGCTGCTCGCCGGGGAAAAGCTCGCTCACCGTTCCTGGCCCAGTCCCGGCGAGGCTTGAGCGTGCGCCCTCTCCTGGTCGACCTCGGCCGCGATTATCGCGGAGGGCAGCATCAGGCTTTGCTCCTCTTGCAGGGACTGCGCGAACGCGGACACGCTCCGGAATTGATCGCGGTCCGCGATTCGCCGCTGGCGGCGCGCGCGAGGGAAAGCGGCGCGCCCGTACACGCCGCCGATCCCAAGCGCCGCCGGTTCTCGGCCATGCTGCAAATTCGCGAGTTGGCGCGCGATCGCCGGATCGATCTGGTGCACGCCAATGAACCGCACGCGCTAAGCTCTGCGTGGTTGGCGCGAGCCCACCGCGCCGTGCCGATCGTGATCTCGAGAAGAATCGCCCTTCCTTTATCCCAAAACTCTTTTTCGCTCGCGCGATACCGCGCGGCGGCGCGCGTCGTTGCCGTTTCCCGTTTCGTCGAGCAGTCTGTAATGCAAAGCGGAATCCCCGCCGATCGCATTTCGGTGATTTATGACGGCGTGCAAATCCCTCCAGAGATTTCCGAAACACAACGGGAAAGCGCGCGCGACCGGCTCGGAATTCCTCGGGGCGCCAAGTGCATTGGGAATGTCGCGGCCTTCGTGCCGGAGAAAGGACATGCGCTGCTGCTCGATGCATTTGCGAAGTTGCGCGCGCAATTCCCCGAATGCCTCTTGCTCCTCCGCGGGGAAGGCCCTGAACTGCCGAAGCTGCAATCCCTGTCGCGCCAGCTTTCCGTTTCCGACGCGGTGAAATTTCTGCCCTCTTCCGTCGAAATCGAAACGCTGTTTGCCGCAGCGGACATCTTCGCATTCCCCTCGCACGCGGAGCCTCTCGGCAGCGCCCTGCTCGCGGCGATGGCGCACGCCTTGCCCTCCGTGGCGATCGCCTGCGGAGGAGTGCCCGAAGCAGCGCACGACGAGGAAAATGCCCTGCTCGTAAGCGGCCTCGATTCCGGGGCGTTTGCGTCCGCACTGGCGCGTCTGCTTTCGCATCCCGAGCAAGCCTCCCTATTGGGCGAGGCCGCCCGGGAAACTATCCACGCGCGCTTCTCCTCGGATCGCATGGTCGAGGAAACGCTCCGACTGTACGAATGTCTTTTGGGAGCGCGCGGCGGTTTAGATTCGCAAGACTGAGCCGGCCCGGCTGTGGCACGGACCCCTAGCGGGCTGCGGAAAAAGTCCCCCCCGCGATTTTGTCATTCCGAGCGAAGCGAGGAATCTCTCTTTCTTTTCATCGGCGCGACCCTCAGAGAGATTCCTCGCTTCGCTCGGAATGACAAAATCAGCCACATTTTCCGCAACCTGCTAGACCATTCCCTTGCGCAACTCCTCGAGGGGATAAAACGTGCCGCGCCAAACCACGCCCCCGCGCCACAGCGTTGCGATCGCCGATCGCCCGATCATCCAGCAAAACAGCAGCGCGCCTAGCGGATGCGTCAGGCCGTAGAGCGGGGAAGCGCCGGCCGACCAAATCATCGCCCCGTGAATCAAGACGGCGGCGACAACCGCGATCCCCGCAAACACGCGCGCCCATCCCGTTGCGAATGCCAGCCCGAAAAACGGTAGAACGCTCAAGAGAAGCGAGAGCGCCATGGCCCCCACGGCGAAGAACGGATTGTAATGCACCGCGGCAAACATGTTTTTCGTGACTCCGCGAATGACGTTGCGCACCCCGCTGTGCCAACGAACACTGACCAAGTCGTGCGCGACGGCCACGCCGGATCGCAAGCCGGCCATTTTGATTAGCTTGCCCAGTTTCATGTCTTCGATCACATCCATGCGCAGGCGGGCGTGCCCGCCGCTTTTTTCATAAGCCGCGCGGCGCACCAGCTGAAAAGCGCCCACTCCCACGTATCGCGCCGAGCGCGGATTCGAGGCCAGCCACGGCTCGTTGCCAAAAATAAAGCCGAGGGCAAAGAAGGAAATCGCCGTGGTTTCCCAGAAGCCGCGCATTTCCACCGCGGTGAGCAGCGTCAAATGATCCCACTGGCGCGCGGCGGCGAGCGCGACGGCGCGGCCTAAAACATCCGGCGCGAAATGAACGTCCGCGTCGGTGAACACCAGCCAATCCCCGCGCGATTTTTCAAAGCCGGCCACCAACGCGTGCGGCTTCCCCAGCCAGCCCTGTGGTAAGCTGGCAATATCGGTGACAATTAGACTTCGACTGGATCGCTCAAACTCGTGTAGGATGTCGGACGTCCGGTCCGTGGAGCGGTCATTGACCGCGATAATCTCAAACCGGGGATAATCCTGGGCCAGCAGGGTCTTCATCGCGGCCGGCAATTTCTCCGCTTCATCGCGCGCGGCGAAAATGATGGAAACGAGCGGCGCGTCTTGGGCAGCGATTGGGGTAACATTGGAAAGCCACGGCAGGCGCGCCATGCCAAGGCCGGCCCGGATACCCTGAACGATCCATAGGAATGCGATCAGACTAAATAGTATAATCCATAAAATGTGCAATGGTGTATTATCCACAGCCAATAAAAGGCTGCCCACAGAATGCTAACACAGCGGATGGCAGAGACTGTATCCATCGTCGGCGCGGGGCGCGTGGGGCGCGCCCTGGGGCGCCGCCTGCACGAACTGGGCTGGCGCATCGGCGGCGTCACGGGCCAGTCCCTCTCAACGGCACGCGCAGCCGTGCGCGTGATTGGCGCGGGGCAGCCGCTGGACGGCCCGACCCACGAGATTCTGAATTCCAGAGTCGTGCTGATTGCCACGCCGGACGACACGATCGAAGCCGTAGCGAAAAATCTCGCCCAGCTTGGTGGGAAGGAGTGGTCCGGAAAGGTTGTGCTGCACACCAGCGGATCCCTCGATTGCGCCGTGCTTCAGCCGCTCGCCGAGATGGGCGCGGCGACGGGATCGATGCACCCCATGCAAACATTTTCCAATCAGAATATCCCGGACCTTGCAAATTGCATCTTTGGCATCGACGGCGCCCCGGCCGCCTTGCAGGCGGCGCGGAAAATGATCCACCAAATGGGCGGCGTGGCCGTGCGCTTGTCGGGAGCAAACAAGGCGGCGTATCATGCGGCTGGGTCATTTGCGAGCGTTTACGTTCTGGCGCTCATGGAGACGGCGACGCGCTTGCTCATGGCGCAAGGATTCAAGCGCCGCCAGGCCATGCGCGCTCTGTTACCATTGACGCGGCAGACGCTCGATAATTTCGAGAGCGTTGGTCCGCTGGCGGCCTGGACCGGCCCGCTTGCGAGGGGAGACTATTCGACGATCGAGCGGCACATCCAGGCCCTCGCGGATTTCGAGCCCGAATATCTAGAGGCCTATAAGACGCTCTCGCGCCTGGCGGCCAAAGTTCTCTCCGCGCAACCTGCTGCGATGATGAAGCAGCTCGACCGCATCTTCGGCGCGGCCGCGGCTTCGAAAAAGAAATAAGCGCGGAAAATTCACGCAGGCCATGCCACTTGCGGAATAAAATCATTTTTGTCATTCCGAGCGGGGCGAGGAATCTCTCCCGGTTTTCTGTCCGCGAAAAGAAGGAGAGATTCCTCGCTCCGCTCGGAATGACAGAAATTAGATATTGGAATTACAAAAAGTCAGGAATGGGAATGACAAAAGAGCGGGAGACTTTTTCCGTGGCAGGTAATGCCAGCACGTAACGCCAGCATGTTGCGCCGCATTTCGCGGCGTTTGATTCTCATTCACAGGGGGCTTCTTGACGCAACTGAACATTCCAATCGAAAGCACGACTCTGCCGAATGGACTCCGCGTGGTCCTTTCGCCGGACCGCACGGCGCCGGTGGCCACGGTGGGGGTCTATTACAATATCGGATTTCGCATCGAGCCGCGCGGCCGCAGTGGTTTCGCCCACCTGTTCGAGCACATGATGTTTCAAGGCTCGGCGAACGCGGGCAAAATGGTGCACATCAAGCTGATCAATTCTTCCGGCGGCGTGCTGAACGGCTCGACGCATTACGACGTGACAAATTATTACGAGTCGGTGCCCTCGAATGCGCTCGAGCGCGTCCTGTGGCTCGAAGCCGACCGCATGCGCGCGCTCAAGGTGGACGACGAAAATTTGCGCAACCAGCGCGACGTGGTGAAAGAAGAAGTGCGCGTCAACGTTCTCAATCAGCCCTACGGCGGTTTTCCCTGGCTCGATCTTCCTCCGATCGCCTATCGCAACTGGTCCAACGCCCACAATTTTTACGGCGATTTCGACGATCTCGACGCGGCGAATCTGGAAGACGTCCGGAAATTTTTCAAAACCTATTACGCGCCCTCGAACGCGGTCCTGCTGATCCTCGGCGACATCGATGTGGACGAAGGCATCAAGCTCGCCGAGCGCCATTTTGCCTCCATCCCGTCCGGGCCGCAGCCTTCGCCCGCGGACATCGACGAGCCGCCACAGATCGAGGAGCGGCGCGGTGTGGTCGAGGAAAAATTCGGCACGCTTCCCGGAGTGGCCATCGGCTACCAGGCGCCCCGCCGCCTCACGCCGGAGTGGCACGCCGCGGCCATGCTCGATCAGGCGCTGCACGGCGGGCGCGCGGGCCGCATCTATCGCCGCCTGGTGCTCGAGCAGCAAATCGCGGTGGACGCCGAGGGCGACATACAATATCCGGTCGGCGACCTGTTCGATTACAACGGCCCGACGCTCATGGTCACGCGCATATTGCACAAACCCGAGTATTCCGTGGACCAGACCATCGCCGCCTACGATCAAATTATCGACGAG
>Ga0302324_100007781_pt1 | contig 22701 bp, 16 predicted proteins | sample Palsa_T0_1_FD_201949 | JGI IMG/M metagenome (GOLD analysis project Ga0302324, IMG submission 201949) | Peat permafrost microbial communities from Stordalen Mire near Abisko, Sweden - Palsa_T0_1 | ecosystem: Environmental > Terrestrial > Soil > Palsa > Peat permafrost | place: Sweden: Abisko...
TCGACGATCTTGAAGACCGGCGTCGGCAAGGTCGGAATGGTGCGGCGTAGTAGCCGCTCGATGTCGCGCAGCAATCCGGATTCGTCGCTCGACACCAGAGAGATGGCCTCACCCGCGGCGCCGGCGCGTCCGGTGCGGCCGATGCGGTGCACGTAGTCTTCCGGCACATTGGGCAGTTCGTAGTTGACGACCTGCGGCAGTTCCTTGATGTCGAGACCGCGTGCGGCGACTTCCGTGGCGACCAATGCCGTGACCTGTCCGCGCTTGAACATGTCGAGCGCCTTCACGCGCGCAGCCTGGCTCTTGTTGCCATGGATCGCCGCCGCTTGAATGCCGGCGCCCTCGAGCTGCTGCGTGAGGCGGTTCGCACCGTGCTTGGTGCGCGTGAAAATCAGTACCTGGCGCCATTGGCCTTCTTGGATCAAATGCACCAATAGATGCCGCTTCTGTTCCTTTTGCACACGGTAGGCGCGCTGGTCGACCAACTCGATGGGCGCATTGCGCGGCGCGACTTGTATCGACAGAGGATCGTGCAACAGCCGCTCCGCCAAGCCGCGGATGTCGTCCGAATAGGTGGCGGAGAACAGCAGGTTCTGCCGCTTCTGGGGCAGCAATTTGATGATCTTGCGAATGTCGTTGATGAAGCCCATGTCGAGCATGCGATCGGCCTCGTCGAGCACCAGCACCTGCACCTTGGAAAGATCCGCGGCACGCTGCTGCGCCAGATCGAGCAGGCGCCCGGGAGTCGCCACCAGGATATCGCAGCCGCTCCGCAGGGCGCTGATCTGCGGGTTGATGCTCACGCCGCCGAAGACCTGGTAGGTGCGAATTTGCATGTACTTGCCGTAGTCGCGGGCGCTCTGAGCCACCTGCGCGGCAAGCTCGCGGGTGGGGGTCAGCACCAACACACGCGGCGCGCGGCTGGTGCCGTTTGTCTGATCGGCGGCGAGCCGTTGCAGAATGGGCAGCACGAAGCCGGCGGTCTTGCCGGTACCGGTTTGCGCGCCGGCGAGCACATCGCGGCCGGCGAGTACCGCAGGAATCGCCTGAACTTGAATGGGGGAAGGCGAATCGTAGCCCTTATCGGCGACAGCACGCAGCAATTCGGGCAATAGCCCGAGATCGGAAAATGACATTAAAAATCCTTAAAGATAGGTGGACTCGCACGACAGAAGCATTTGCTTCCGCAGCGGTCAGCAGCGAGGAGGGTAAAAAATCGAAGTGCGTCGAGGACGGACTGCGAGCTTAGGGTGGCACTGACCGAGCACCGACCCGAACTAAGCTGGGCGGGACTGTACAGCATTGTGGGTGTTGCGTCCAGGCAAGCCAGCGCCTCTGCACGGTGATGTAGAGCGGTTCACACGGTCAGGGGGGGTAAGGAGTTGGAAGCCAACGTAAAGGCAGCAGTTGGCTTCCAACTCCTTACTCCCCCCTGACCGTGCGCACTGGCCGACGTACATCACCGCGCAGGAGGTGCATCACCATCGGGCGAATACCGTCGGCCGGTCAACATCACCATGCCGCGGCGATGGATCAATTGTGTGCCTTCCGCTGTTTTCGTCGGGCATGCAAAATCGCTTCGGTATAGCCGTTGGGCTGTTCCCGGCCATTGAATATCAAATCGCACGCGGCTTGGAAGGCGATGTTGTTCTCGGGATCGTCGGCGAGTCGATGGTAGGCCGGATCGGAGGCGTTTTGCCGGTCGACCACCGCCGCCATGCGGCGCAGCGCCTGCGTCACCTGTTCGGCCGAGCAAATGCCGTGGTACAGCCAGTTGGCGACGTGTTGGCTGGAAATACGCAGCGTGGCGCGGTCTTCCATCAATGCGACATTGTAGTAATCCGGAACTTTCGAACAGCCAACTCCGGAATCGATCCAACGCACCACATAACCCAGAATGCTCTGCGCGTTGTTGTTGAGCTCCTCTTCGATGTCCGCCGTGTTCCACCGCGGAGCGGCGGCCAGCGGCGGCGTCAAGATTTCGTCGAGCGAGGCGCGGCTTCGGCCGGCGAGCCGGGCTTGCACCTGCGCGACGTTTACCTTGTGATAGTGCAGGGCGTGCAATGTCGCGGCCGTGGGAGAGGGCACCCAGGCGGTATCCGCCCCGGCCTGCGGTTGGGAGATTTTGGTCTTGAGCATGTCGGCCATGAGATCGGGCATGGCCCACATACCCTTGCCTATTTGCGCTCTGCCGCCCAGGCCGCAGGCGAGCCCGATATCCACGTTCTGCCGCTCGTAGGCGTCTAGCCACACGGCCTTCTTGAGCTCGCTCTTGCGCGGAACGGGCGCCGCGTTCATGGAGGTGTGAATCTCGTCGCCGGTCCGGTCGAGAAATCCCGTGTTGATGAACACCACGCGATGCCGCGCGGCGCGAATGCACTCGGTCAGGTTAACGCTGGTGCGGCGCTCTTCATCCATGATGCCGATTTTCAGAACATTGCCCGCCAAACCCAGCAGTGCTTCGACGGCTGCGAATAATTCGCCGGCGAACGCGACTTCCTCGGGCCCGTGCATTTTCGGCTTGACGATATATACCGAACCGGAGCGCGAATTACGCCGCGCGCCGGGGCCGCGCAAGTCGTGCAGTGCGATGAGCGCGGTGACCGCCGCATCGATGAAAGTTTCCGGTATGGGTGCGCCGTCCAGAGTCACGGCATCGGACATCATGTGGTGGCCGACGTTGCGCACCAGCATGAGACTGCGGCCCGGCAGCACGAGATCCGCGCCGTCCGGGGTCCGATACTGCCGATCGGGGTTCAGTCGGCGCAGGATGGGCTTGCCGCCTTTGTCGATGGCAGCCTGCAGACTGCCGTTCATCAGTCCCAGCCAGTTTCGATAGACTTGGACCTTGTCCGCCGCGTCCACCGCGGCCACCGAATCCTCACAGTCTTGAATCGTGGTGATCGCGGCTTCCAGCAGCACGTCGCTGATGCCGGCCGGGTCATCGCGGCCGATGTGGTGCGTGCGGTCGATGTGCAGTTCCACGTGCAGCCCGTGGTGGGCCAGCAGCAGCAGCGAGGGGGAGCTGCCCACTCCTTGGAAGCCGCGAAACGCCGTTTCATCCTTCAATTGCGTCGTGGCGGCGCTTTTCAGCTGAATTTCGAGCCTCTGCCCGGCGAGCCGGTAGGCAACGGCGTCGCGATGCGAACCGGTGGCGAGCGCAAAGTGTTCGTCGAGGAAATCGCGCGCGAAGGCGATGACTTTCGCGCCGCGTTGCGGGTTGTATTGTCCCGAGCGGCTTGCGCCGTCCTCGGGTATGGCATCGGTGCCGTAAAGGGCATCGTATAGACTGCCCCAGCGCGCATTGGCCGCGTTCAGGGCGTAGCGCGCGTTGTTGACCGGCACCACCAGCTGCGGTCCGGCGATGTGCGCAATCTCCCCATCCACATCGGCTGTGTCGATGGCAAAGGGCGGCTTCTCAGGTACCAGATAGCCGATCTCGAGCAGATACTCCTTGTAGCGCGCAGCGTCAAAAGCGGCACCGGGGTGCTGGCGGTGCCAGGCGTCGATCTTTTCCTGTAGCCGGTCGCGCTGCGACAGCAGCGCCGCGTTTCGCGGCGCCAAGGCGCCGACGAGATCTGCAAATCCATGCCAGAACGCCTGCTCTTGGACGCCCGTGCCGGGCATGGCCTCCTGATTGACGAAATCGTATAAGACCCTGTCGATCTCGATATGCGCTACGCTGACTTTTGCTGACATCCAAGGATTCCTACGGCCGGGTGAGGGACAGACCCTGCGTGAGTTATAGGGCGGAATCGTCTACTATAACTAGAAGAATGTCGCCTTGCGACACAACTCAAAGCGCGTTTAGCCGCACGGGCGCGCAGATATTCCAATGACGTGCTCGGTACTGCAACATGAGTTTGTTGATTCGAATCAACCTAGCGCTCGGTGCGGTATTCATGGTCGCCGCCTTGACGGCGGGATATGCCTGCCGGAGCATTCTCGAAGGCAACGCGCAGCGCGAAGTATTCACCGAGGCCGGCTTGATGATGGATAGCGCCCTGGCCATACGCAATTACACGGCCAACGAAATCCTGCCCCTGCTCAGCGGCCGGATGGAGAACGATTTTCCGCCGCAAAGCGTGCCGTTCTATGCGGCGACGCAGAACTTCCTGCAGCTGCGCGCGCGGCATCCCGAGTACATGTACAAGGAGGCGACGCTCAATCCGACGAATCCGCGCGATCGAGCCGCCGACTGGGAAGGCGATATCATTCAACGATTCCGCAGCGACGCGAGGGCTCCAGAGATCGTGGGTGTCCGCGATACGCCGATGGGCAAATCGATGTACCTGGCGCGGCCCATCCGCAACGACGCCGGGTGCGCGGCCTGCCATAGCACCCCATCCGCGGCTCCGCGATCCCTCATCGCACGCTACGGCAGCGACAACGGCTTTGGCTGGCAGGTGGGTGAAGTGGTGGGTGCTCAAATAGTTTCGGTGCCTTTCGACAATGCGGCGGCGAACGCGGACAGGACATTTCGGGCATACATGATTTCGCTGGCGGCGATATTTGCCGCGGTATTTTTGGTGGTCAACGCGGTGCTGTACTTCATGGTCGTGCGGCCACTGCGCCAGATCGTACGGGTTGCGGATCGTTTGAGCCTCGGGGATATGTCGGCGGAGGACTTCTCCGGGCGCGGCGCCAAGGAAATCTCATCGCTGGTCCGTTCCTTCAATCGTATGCGCAAGAGCCTCGACAAGGCTTTGCATCTGCTCGGGAAATGACGGATGGCGCGCGACGTATTCATCAGCTACTCGCAACCGGACCATGACTGCGCGTTCGAGCTGGTCGCACGGCTGGAGGGACATGGCGTGGACTGCTGGATTGCGCCGCGCGATATTGCGCCCTCCGCGGATTGGGCGGCGGAAATCGTGGACGCCATCTCCTCGGCTCGAGTGATGATTCTGGTGTATTCCGCCAACAGCAATCTATCGCCGCAGGTGCGCCGTGAGGTGGAAAGGGCGGTGCACAAGCAGCTGAGCATTCTGACGTTTCGGATAGAAGATGTACCACCATCCAAGAGCTTGGAATTCTTCCTCAGTGCGCAGCATTGGATGGATGCTTTTCAGCCTCCTCGGGAGCTGCATTACGAGCGGTTATGCGCCTATGTCAAGGCGCAGCTCGGCTCGGCACCACCCGAGCGGCAGGTCCAGACGAGCACGGCCGCGGCCGGCCCAAACATTCACCATTTTGACGCTGCTCAATTGCGGTACATCGAGCGATGCTTGGCCGGATATATCGGCCCTCTCGCCAGGCACTTGGTGAAATCAGCGGCAGCACGCGCCGCCGGAACCGAGGATCTGATCACTCACCTCGCAGTGGAGCTGGAGACCGAGTCGGATCGGTACGAATTTTCGCGCCGATGCCGGAGTGAAATACCGCGTGACTGAGTGGAGTTATTTTGGCTTCACGTATATCGCGACGCCGTCTCCCGCCTTTTGATAAAAGAACGCCCAGGCATGGAAACCGAGCCCGTACGGCGAACGCGCGGACTCGTCTTCATAGCCGACTGCGGCGCCCACCGCCGGACTGGTAGTTAGATCTCCGACGCCATGGAGTAAAAGGCCGTTCGCGCCGAGCTTTGCCGCCTGCCGCTTCAGGCGCCCGACCACCTCGTCCATTTTGCCGGCCGCCGTGATCGCAAAGGACCCTTCGCTCGATGCGGCGAGATTCGCGATCTGTTCGTACGTGGCATCGGGGGGCTCGAGATAGATCTTCACTTGATCAGGGGATATCGCCGGCCGTGCGGTGCCGATGAGGACCACCTGGGAGGAAGATGCGCATCCGGCAAGAACGGCAATCAGCATGCAAGCTGCCGCGCGCAGAGCTCGCTGCAGATTCCGTCCGCCGCACAGGAGGTTTTCGTCGTTCCGAGTCATCGCGTCGCGAGCTTGCGGCATTGCCCGGACACGTGCTCGCGAATGATCTCAGCCAGCCGCAGCGTGGCGGGACCAGCGTAATCGCGGTCGGCGAATACCAGGTAGAGATCGGCGCGGCGCTCGCCGCCCTCGCGCAGCGGCAGAGGCTTGAGTTCGCCACGCTCCAATTCGCCGCGTACCATGTCGTCCGGGAACCAGGCGAATCCCAGGCCCATGCCGGCGGCATGAATCGACGTTGCCTTGTGGCTCACGGTCCAGCTCTGCTCCGCGCCCAACCAACTGCCGCTGCGGCGCTGGCTGCCCGTGTCGCGGATCATGAGGTGGCGCTGCTTACGCAGATCTTGCAGCGTCAGTTCGCGCCCAAGCCTATGCAGCGGATGTTCGGGATGTGCCATGGCGACGAAGCGCAGCCCTATCAAGGGATCGCCGGCAAAGCCCTGCGGTACCTGCGAACAAATGGCCAGATCAACCTTGCGCTGTAGCAAGGCTTCCTCGGTGCCGCTGAGCACGCTTTCGTAGAGCTCGATGCGCGTCTGCGGCCGCTCTTCGCCGAAACGTGCGAAGCATTGCAGCAGCAACCAGGTGGGAAAGATGATCTCCACGGCGAGCCGCAGCTCGGATTCCCAGCCCGCCGCCAGACTCGCTGCAGCCCCTTCCAGGGCGCCGGCTTCCTCGAGCAAGGCTTTGGCACGGCGATATAGCACCTGACCGGTGGGCGTGAGATGTGCCTTGCGGCCCACCACCTCGAACACCTTCACTCCGAGCAGCGTCTCCATCCTCTGTACCGAATAAGTGACCGCAGACTGGCTTTTGTGCAACGCCGCAGCCGCCTGGGCGTAACCGCCGGCATCGACCACGGCCAGCAGCGAGCGCCATTGTTCCAGGGTAATTCGGGGATGTTCCATTATTTATCCATTCAATAGATAGGAATACGCTAAATATTCTGCTTTTTTATCTATTCAATCAATATTTAAATACAGCCTGGGCAAACGGTAATAGACACAGGAGAACTGACCATGACCACCCTGCTGCAGATAAATGCCAGTATCAATCACGACAACAGCCAGTCCAGCCGGCTCGCCGACCAATTCGTCGCGGCCTTCCGCGACAGCCATCCTGGCGCGAAGATTGTGACGCGCCATGTGGCTGCGAGCGAACCGGTGCCGCACCTCGATGCCGAGCGCTTCGGCGCCTTGATTGCGCCGCCGGAAGTTCGCAGCGCCGCGCAGCACGCGGTGGTGGCGTACTCCGACACCCTGATCAATGAACTACAGCGGGCCGACGTGATTGTGCTGGGCCTGCCGATGTACAACTTCGGCGTGCCGTCGCAGTTGAAGGCATACTTCGATCACATTGCCCGCGCTGGGGTGACCTTCAAGTACTCCGACAAGGGACCGGTCGGTCTGCTCACCGGCAAAAAGGCGTATGTGTTCGCCGCGCGCGGCGGACTCTATGCCGGCACTCCGCTCGATACGCAGACCAGTTATGTGCGCGATTTTCTGCGCTTCGTCGGCATCAGCGACGTGGAATTCGTTTATGCCGAAGGCCTGAACGTGAGTCCGCAGAGCAAGGAAGCGGGCTTGGCCAAGGCCGCTTCCGAGATCGCGCGCCTCGCCGCATGATCGCGGGACGTTTATCAATCGAAGGAGAGAGCCATGAATACCCGTGCCTTGATTCACGTCATCGAGTCGATGCCAACCTCCGACGGCGCCGGGGTGAAGCTGCGCCGCAGTCTGGGCAGCCAGCGCGGATTGCACGTGGATCCCTTCCTCATGCTCGATGAGTTCTATTCCGACAATCCGGAGGATTATATCGCCGGTTTCCCGGCGCATCCGCACCGCGGCTTTGAAACCGTCACCTACATGCTCGACGGTCATATGCGTCACGAGGATCATCTGGGCAATCGCGGTGACCTCGGTCCCGGCGGCGTGCAGTGGATGACCGCGGCGCGCGGCATCATCCACTCCGAGATGCCGCAGCAGAGCAAAGGGCGCATGCGCGGCTTTCAGCTATGGCTCAATCTGCCTTCGAAGGAAAAAATGAAGCCCGCGGGTTATCGCGACATTCCCGCGGAGGAGATACCGCTGGTTCGGCTGCCGCAGGGTGGCGAAGTGAGAGCGATCGCCGGCACGCTCACGCTGGACGGCAAGGCCACCGGCGGACCCGTCAACGGTGGCGGCCCCCGGCTCAGCACGGACCCCATGTACCTCGATGTGCGCCTGCCGGCCGGAGCGGAGTTCAGCGCGCCGGTGACGGCGGGGCACAACGCCTTCTTGTACGCTTATGAAGGCAGCGCCGAAATCGGCGCGGCCGATGCGGCCAAACGCCTGCCGCATCGCGCGGCGGGCGTGTTGTCCGACGGCGACGGCGTGCGAGTCAAGGCGGGAGCTGAGGGCGTTCGCTTTCTGCTGCTGGCGGCGCGGCCGCTACGCGAGCCCGTAGTCCAGTATGGGCCGTTCGTGATGAACACGCGGGAGGAAATAGAGCAGGCGTTGGCTGATTATCGCGACGGACGTCTGGCGTCGGCGGCGTGAGCCTTGCTATTGCACGAGGCTCTCGAGCGGAAAACTATCGACCAGCAAGCGTGCTCCGACGAGGTCGACATGCTCGTCATTGTAGTAGAGGCTGCCGAGAGATTCCGAGTAGGCGTGGCATACCACCTCATCGCACAGCACGCGCTCCGGCCTGAAAGCGATGGAACCGGTGCGGTTCGATAATCGGTCGAGAAATTCACTGATATTGCGTGTCTCGGCTGCGAATACCGCGGACTTTATCCCGTAATCATTCAGAGGACGTCCGAAGGCATTGGATAGGCCAAGTCCGATCGGCGGATCGAAGGGCTGAATCGGTATCTGATAGACGATGATGACCGTCTTTCCGGCGCTTCGGAGTCCTTCGACGACACGAGTGAAACCGGACGACAAGCGCGGCCAATCGGCGGGTGAATTGCGAATGAAGTTGGCGGCGAGGACGACGGTGCTGATTCGCTGATCGTGCGTGATGCGCTCGAACGTGGCGCGATTGTGGGCTATACAAAGCGGGCGGTCATGCGGCTGGTAGTCCAATGCCGGCGGGCATGCTGATGAGGTAATCTGCATGATGGATTTGCCGGATCTGGCGAGGCGTTCCCCGAGCGCGACGACTAGTTCGCCGCCGTGGCTGTCGGCCCAGACCGCCGCAGTCGGAGGCGCCTTGGTGTCGCCGAAGATGCAATTCTTGTCATACGGGATTTCACGGATCTCCGAGTTGTGGCACTCCGCCTGCCGGTGATTGTGATCGTCCGCGCTTGCCAGCAGACGAAGAGTCTCCGGCGAGAATCTGGAGGGCAGGCCGTTCGAGAGCGCCAGGACTCCCGCTACCGCGGCTCCGGCGGCCATCATCGATGCGCCGAGGCCGAGGACGACCGAGGGGCTTCCACGCCAGGCGAGGAAAGGGCGCTCTATGAATTTCCAGGAGAGGGCTGCCACCGATATCGACGCGAGGACCAGAACGCCTGCTTGCAGCGCGGTGAGCGGAGCTGCAAAAAGATATCGGCCGAACACCAGGAAAGGCCAATGCCATAGATACAACGAGTAAGAAATGTCGCCGAGAAAAGTGACGATGGCCGAAGCGCCGATGATCCTACCCCCTAGAGATTCCTTGCCGGTTCCCGCGAGTATCATCAATGCGGTTGCGCAACACGGGATCAGCGCCGCCACCCCGGGGAATGGAGTCAAATCATCGAAACCTACGGTACTGGCGAGCAGCATGCCAAGACCCGCCAATGAGATCGCGTTGCGCTGGATTTGCGAGACATGGGTGGGAAGAGCGGTGCGCGCCATCAGCGTGCCGATCAACAGTTCAAATATGCGCGACGGGGCCAGAAAGAACGCGGCCGACGGATGCCGCGATACCGCCCAGGTACTGACGGCGAAAGAAATCACGGCGACCATCGACAGAATCAGACGGTAGTACTTTCGCCAGCGCCACCAAAGGAGAGCTAGGAAGGGCGGGAAAAGGATGTAGAACTGCTCTTCGACGGCGAGGGACCATGTGTGCAGCAGCGGCTTTAACTGGGAATCTCCGGCGAAATAACCCGATAGTCTCAAGAAGTCGAAATTCGAGATGAAAAATACGGTGGTGACGGCGGTATGACCGAGTTCCCTCAGGGCTCGTGGAGGCAGCAAGATGGAGCCGCCGGCCAATACCACCGCCAGCATTACATATAGCGCCGGGAACAATCTCCGTATGCGGCGACGATAGAACCCCGCGAGCGAGTACGCGCCGCGGTCGAGTTCGTTCATTAGAATGCCGCCGATCAGAAAACCGGAAATGACGAAGAATATGTCGACACCGACGAACCCGCCCGGGAGCAGACCATGGTCGGCGTGATAGAGCACAACGGCCATAACCGCGATCGCGCGCAGGCCTTGGATGTCTGCGCGAAACTCGCTATGCGGCGGCCGTATTGCGCAGTCTGTTTCCACAAGACATCTGAGCGCTATAAGATGTCAAGCATGTGACAGCGGCCGCGGAGGTCCCTACTTTAGGGGCGCACGAACATGATCTGCCAGACGGAGAGGTCTTTAACCAGCCGCTTCACCAAGGCGTCGTGAACGGGAAATATAAAAAAGCGGCAAGGCCGAGCATCACTCCATGAATGCTCGAGTTGGATTTGAATCTGGACATCAAGAAATCGGACGTAGCGGAATTTTGCGCGCAGATTGTATCGCAGGCGGCGACAGGGCTGTCGCGCCGGAGCTTCATTCAATGCGCATGCTGCCGCCTAATGCGGCGCGCCGGCGCTACCAGCCGTAGGCAGGACCATAGGCAAACCCGAATCCCGGGCCGACCGGACCCCACGGTCCCCACGCGCCCCAGTTCCAAGCGGCGTCGGAGTATGTGTCGGCCGCCATTTGCTGTTCATCGGCAAGATGTTGCTGCAGCTGATTCGCCTTGTATTGATTATAGGCTTGCTGCGTGCCCACATAGAGGCAGCCACAGACCAGCGGATCTGCGTATACGTAGTGGACCACATCTCCATTCACCCGCTGCACGAATTTGTGCGCAGGCAGGCGACTCAGCATGGCTTGGCGTTCCGGGGTATTTGCCGGGCGGACGATGAATCCGGCGGCCGACAAAAGGTCCTCACGCTGCTCGACCCGCTGTTGTTGCGTTTCGCAGGCGGTCAGCCCGCAGGCCCCGGCCAGAAGTCCGGCGACCATTCCCGCGCCGAGAACTCCACGCGATTGCTTGAGAATTCGTATCACGATCATGAATATCCCCTCCCTGACTTCGTTCGTGGCTAATGTCCGCCGCGCCGGTATTTATATCGTCATCTACAGCGCCATGGGGCGCCGCCGGCCCGCATGGCGAATCATACTCGCTCTTCCAGCACTGAACATGCACTAGTGCCTCGGCACCATGAAATTGAGCGGTTGACGGTATTCGCCCGAGGGGCTGAGCCGTTGGCCGGCAACGAGGCAGCAGTTGCCGGCCAACGGCTCAGCCTCTCGGGCGAATTCTCGTACCGCTCGACATCACTGTGCCGACGACACTGGACCTGACTCCGTCGGCGCGGTGATGTACTTCGGCCAGTGCGCACGGTCAGGGGGGATAAGGAGTGGGAAGCCAACTGATCCGGCCCGTTGGCTTCCCACTCCTTATCCCCCCTGACCTTGTGAACCGGTCAACATCACCGTTCAGAGGGACTAGTTCTTCGCAGCTTTCTCCTCGAGGAACGCGGAAATGTGCTCATTGAGAAATTTCCCATCTGCGGGCGATATCCCGGCGCCGGCGGGATGTCCCCACAGGGAGGGAATGGGGACGAGCGAGCAGTGTGGAATGAACGCGGCTTCGTAGCTCGCGTCGGTTATCGGGAAGTACAGGTCGGTTTCCGAGGGCATGTAGAGGACTGGCACCTTGATCGAGCGCAATGCCGCCTCTGAGTCTCCGTGGAAAGGAGCCGTGGTGCCCACGTCGTGCTTCTCCCAGGTGCGCATTTGCAGGATGAGATTGTTGGCGTCGGCCCCAGGGATGAATTTCGTCCGGAAATGCTCGACCACCTCCGCAAAGTTGCTGCCCAAGGACGGGTTGGTCCGCCACAACTCCTGGCGCCACCATTCCTGGGAGAATAGCCAGGCGGTCCAGACCATGGAGAATGCTTGAATGCCCTTCGTCGGCGGGCTCGTATAGTCGCCGCCGTTGAAAGCCGGATCGAGTGTGAGCGCTGTGATCTGGCTTTCGAGCCGGACAATCCCATGCCCGTAGGTCTTCGCGGTGCCCGACGTGGCCACGATGCGGTCCATGAAGTCGGGATAGCTCACCGACCATTGAAACGCCTGTTGCGCCCCCATGGAAAAGCCGATCACGGCCTTCAGATGGCGCACGTGCAGCTGCTCGGTGAGCATTCGGTGCACCGCCTCCACGTTGTCCCGAATGGTCGTGACGGGAAATCGCGGACCATGGAAGGGCTCCGCCGTGTTGCTGGGCGAGGAGGACCGTCCGTTGCCGAACAGCTCGCTGGTGATCAGGAACAACTTTTTCGGGTCGAGCGCCTTGCCTGGCCCGACCAGCCAACCATAGCCGTGCATGTCAGCCATGTAGTGCGAAGGCAGCAGCACGGCGTTGTCGCCCGCCGCATTCAAATGCCCGTACGTGCCGTAAACGATCCGCGCCTCGGGGAGCACGACCCCGCTTTCCGTCTTGAAATTCCGGATGACGAATTCGTGCTGTATGGGCTCCTCGTTCTGCATGGGCTCCTTGCTCTGTGCTTTTGCCTGCGAGACGCTCGTCGCCAACACGACGATCGCCAAAGAAAGGCGAAGTAAACGCTGCTTCATCGAATTGGATCGCAACATGGAGGTCCTTTGACTTTAGATCGTAAGATGAGGCGGTATGCGGGCGCCGGTTGCGCGTTCGTAAGCCCTGGCGACCTGCAGCAGCAGACCGTCCTGGTTGCGACGGCCGACCAGCGTTATGCCGACCGGCAAGCCGCCGGCCAGGCCGGCAGGTACGGTGAGGCTTGGATATCCGGCGATGGCGGCGGCTGAGGCTATCTGCGCCCACCCGCCACCGCGGCGGTCACCCCAAACCTCGTCTATCCGCTCCGCCGGCCCGTTGCTCGGCGCGAGCAGCACCTCGACGCCCTGCTGCGCGAGCAGCACGGCGAGACCCTCGGTATCGGCGCTCCGCTGCAGCGTCGCAAGCGCCTTTTGGTAGGCCGGATCGGTCAGCGGCCCGCGCGCCTCCGACTGTTCGAAAATCTCCTGCCCGAAGACTATGAGCTCCGCGTCCGCATGTTCGCGGTTGAAAGCGATGAGGTCGGCAAGGGTCTTGCATTCGACCTGCGATGGATCGAGCGTCGCGAGATATGAGTTGATCGCCGCCTTGAACTCGAACTGTAGTGCATCGCCCTCGGGCTCATCCATCTCGGCGAAGGCTTGCGGGTTATCCAGATCGACGATCACGGCACCCTCTTGGACGAGCGCCGCACGCGCGCTGGCGAACAGCCGCGCGGTGTCCGGATGCGCCGACTTCGGAACGGGCATTGCACCGATCCGGACGCCGCGCAGCCTAAAGGCCTCGAGATCCGTGCCGTGTGCGCCGAAGCCTAGCGTGCGCTCGGCGATCACGGCGGCGAGCACGGCTGCGTCTGCCACGGTGCGGCACATCGGTCCTGCGGTGTCCTGGCGGGGCGAGATCGGTACGACGCCCCTGCCGCTGACGAGGCCCACCGTGGGCTTCAAGCCGACCAGTCCGTTCAGCGACGACGGTGACAGGATCGAGCCATTGGTCTCCGTGCCGATGGCGGCTGCACAGAAGCTTGCCGCCGCGGCTACCGCCGAACCGGCGCTCGACCCGGATGGATTGCGGTCGCGGGCGTAGGCGTTTCTGGCCTGACCGCCCACACCGCTCCATCCGCTCGTCGAGCGGGTGGAGCGGAAATTCGCCCATTCGCTCAAGTTTGCCTTGCCGAGCACGATGGCGCCGGCCGCGCGAAGCCGGCCGACGAGCGGCGCATCGGTGGTGCGCCGCGACCGTGCGAGCGCAAAGGACCCGGCCGTCGTCGCGACCGCATCGCCTGTCTCGATATTGTCTTTGACGATGATGGGCAGCCCGTGCAAGGGCCCGCGCAACTTCTTCGCGCGGCGTTCCGCATCGAGCGTGCGGGCGGCCGCAAGCGCATCCGGATTGAGCGACAGGACCGAACGGTACTCGGGGCCGTGGTGGTCGAAGCGGGCGATTCGCTCGAGATAGGCGGCAGTCAAGGATTCGGATGTTACGGCGCCCGAGGCCAGCGCCTGCTGCAGGGATGCGATGGATTGTTCAGTCGGATCAAAGGTGCGCTCGGCGGCAGCTGCGAGTTCGGCGGCGGCCGCGGCCAGGGACAAGGCCCCCACCGTTTTTACGAAGTCCCTGCGATCCATGATTTCCCCTTGATTGTTTTCGTCGTGGCCGGACCCGACCAACATTCGCAGAATGTAGAATAACGCAGGCAGATGCCATGAAATCATGTCCGTTCGTCCACTGGACGCGATTAGTGACGACTGCCCATTGATCTTTACGGTTAGAATTGTTAATCATGTTAGCCGGAGACGGTATCGGTGTCGTGCATTTGCAACTTGCAAAAATGCAAGTAGTACTATCGGCTGGTTATCCAGGATCGTATGAACCATAAATCGCGCCTGAGCAATTGGAGCGACATTCAGTTCGTGATCGCAACGGCCAAGCTCGGCAGCTTCCACTCCGCCGCCGCCACGCTCGAGACGAATCAGTCGACGGTCGGACGCCGCGTCGCACGCTTCGAGGCCTATCTTGGCACCAAGCTCTTCGAACGGCACGCGACCGGTATGCAGCTGACGCCCGCTGGTAAGACTCTTTACGACAAGGCGATGCTCATGGAGGAGGTCGTCAACGACATCGAATCCAGCCTGCTTGCCTTCGATTCACGTCTGTCGGGTACCGTGCGCATCTTCGTCACCGAAGGCCTCGGTCATCTTTGGCTGGTGAAAGTCCTTGCGGATTTCTGCCGCGTGCACCCGGGCGTGAACATCGAGCTGGTGACCGATCGCAAGGGGCTCGACCTCTTTTCGCTCGAGGCCGACCTCGCAGTGTTCATCGAGAGGCCGAGAAATCCTGCCCTGGTGGCCTCCAAGATCGTGAAAGTCGAACACTCCCTGTTCCTGTCGAAGTCCTATGAAGAGGCGTTCGGCCGGCCGCGAAAGCTCGAAGACCTGGGCGAGCACCACTTCTTGGATTACGTGCCCTACCATGTTTGCGCGGACCTGGCCTGGTGGACCAAAGCGGTCACGCCTGTCCACAGGATCCGATTGCGGGCGGACTCGGCATCCGTTTATCTGGCAGCCATTCGCTGCGGAATGGGCATCGGCCTTCTGCCGAATTTCTACAAACGTGCGGCCGCGGACCTGATCGCGCTGCCGATACCGACTGGCTGTTCACTGAATCTGTGGCTGGTCTCGCGTCCGATAGCCAACAAGTCGCACCGGATCAAGATATTGCTCAAATTTCTCCGCGACCGATTCAACAAGGATCGCGTGGACTGGTTCGGAGCGTGAGCAGGAGCGCCACCAGACCCAGACCGCAGGAGAACATCACGTACCAGGTCGGCGACAGCGGATTTCCCGTGAGTGCAATCAAGCCGGCGGCAATGAAAGACGCGAAGCCGCCGAACAGGGTTACCGCAAAATTATAGGCAATGCCCACGCCCGAGGAGCGAACGCCGACGGGGAACAGTGCGGCGATCGCGGCAGGCGCCGGACCGATGAACAGCGCCGCGAGAATCGCCGATACCACCTGGAACGTCGCCAGCACCGCCCTCTGCGGATGACTCAACAGGAAACTGAAGCCAGGCAGAACCAGCAGCACCATGGCCAGGGCCGCCGCAATCATCGGAGTGTAGCGCCCCCAGCGGTCCGACAGATGGCCGGCCATGGGTGAGACGACCAGCATGACCGCGAGCGCCAAGCTGTTGCTGAAGAGAGTGGCGCTCATGGGAAGCTTGAGCACCGTGTGCGCATACAAGGGCACGTAGACAAAGAAGAAATAGGTCGAGACCGTCCAGATGATGGTGATGCCGAACCCTCGCGCGACGGACGCGCGGTGTGTGCGCCACAGGAGCCTCAGGGGCGAGGAGGCCGCATGGGTTTGGTGCACGAACACCTCCGGGTCATCGACGCGGCTGCGGATGAACAGTCCGACGGGAACGATCACCGCACTTGCGAAGAATGGCAGGCGCCAACCCCAATCAATCAATTGCCCGGGTGAAACGACCGCCGAGATGGTGGCAGCCGCCAAGGCGCCTAACAGGAGCGCACCTGCCTGGCTGGCCGCCTGCCAGCTTGCAAAATAGCCGGCCCGGCCGGCCGGCGCGTGCTCCGTCAACATCGCGGTTGCGCCGCCGACCGCACCGCCGGCGGCGAGGCCTTGCAGCAATCGCGCCAGCATCACCAGCAGCGGCGCGGCTGCGCCGATGACGGCAAACGGCGGAATCAGACCGATAGCCAGCGTCGCTGCGCCCATCAGCCCGAAACTCAGCAGCAATGCGGGCTTGCGGCCCTTGCGGTCGGCCAGCACGCCGAATACCAGAGCGCCGGCCGGTCTCGTCAGGAAGCCGACTCCGAATGTACCCAAGGACAGCAACAAAGAGGCCGTGGGATTGCCGGCTGGGAACATGACCTTGGCAATCACGGAGGTCAGAAACCCGTAGACCGCGAAATCGTACCACTCGAGCATGTTGCCTATGCTCACCGCCAGCAATACGTGGCGCGGCCGTGCGTGGCCCCGGTCGGGGGAAGAATCGACCGGCTTCAATCCGGCTTGGTACGCGACGCCCATGCGCCCACTTGTGACATGAATCGATCCCCCTCGGCAAGCGCTGCGCAAGCAATCCACTCATCCGGCCTGTGCGCCTGATTGATGGAGCCGGGTCCGCACACCACGGAGGGAATGCGATTGCGTTCGAATATTCCCGCTTCGCTGCCGAACGGCACCGTGGTCGTCGGTAACTTGGCGCCGAATCCGGACAGCATCTGCATCGACTCCTCGCCAAGCTGGCTGCTGAACTGCGGCACGTCGAGTTCAATTTTGCTGGCGACCTCCAGGGCTGCCAAGGCATCGCCTTCGAGATAATCGGCAATCATTTTTTGAATGACGGCCGCGTCCTGCGCGCGGTCGGTGCGGTACTCCCAGCTAACGCTGCAGCGTTCCGCGACGATGTTTGTCGCGGCACCGCCCGCGATACGCCCGACGTTCAACGTGCAGCCGTTGTCGGAGATTCGAGGCAGCTTGGCGACATCGCCCAGAAACCGTACGAACCCAGCCGCCGCATCGATGGCGTTGACCCCGAGTGACGGATCGCTGGCATGCGCCGCGACCCCGCGAAAGGTCGTGTGCAAGCCGGTCACGCCATTGTGGGCTATCCCGATTCTCATGTCGGTCGGCTCCCCGATGATCGCCAAGGCCGGCCGCGGCACGCTGCCGACGATGCGATCCACCAGCGAGTGCGCGCCCAAGCAGCCGACCTCTTCGTCATAGGAAAAGGCAAAGTGCAGAGGCCGCAGCAGCTTCAGGTCCTTCCAATCCTCGAGTGCGGCCAGGCTGCATGCGATGAAGCCCTTCATATCCGAGCTGCCGCGTCCATATAGCCGTCCGTCCCGTTCCGTGAGCGCGAAGGGGTTGCTGGTCCACTCCTGGCCGTCGACCGGTACCACATCCGTATGGCCCGAGAGCACCACGCCGCCTTCCCGGTCTGGCCCGATGCTTCCCAGCAGATTTGCCTTATCTTTGCTATCGTTATAGACGAGTTCCACGCGTGCACCGCGGGTGCTCAGATAATCCGCCACCCATTCGATCAAGGGAAGGTTCGAGTGCCGGGAGGTGGAGTCGAATGAAACCAACTGCCGCAAAATAGAAGTGCTCGTGTTCATCGTAAGTTCCGTGCGATTTTATTTTCAGCCGATTCGCCGCGCGGGCGGGCCGCAGGAATGGTCTGATTGGTTAGCCCTCGACACTAATGCGTCGGCATTTTTGCGTAAATGCGATTTTTGCATGTGCAAATGGCAAACCTGCATGATGTGCCGGTCTCCGGCGTGCGTAGCGAACGCCGCACCTGATTTCCAACCGCCGCAAAGAGTAAAATGACTTAACTTACAAGGTCTTATGATGTGCTCATTTTCGTGCGGCAGATTTGATGCGACGCCGCCACGGTGCAGCATTTCTTTCGATGCCGCATTTTTGGAAATTGACGCCGCGTTCGACACCCATGTAACTTCGCCACGTCTGCTTCGCCCCATCGGTCGGCTTGTCGATATCTTCAAATAAGGGATGAAAATGAATTCAGCACTGCTTCGTTTTGGCGCGGCCCTGATACCCAGCACCGCCTTTCTTCTCCTCTCGTCTCTACCCACAATCGCGGCAGGGGCGGCGGCGGACACGGCTGCCGAACCTGCCGGTCTCGAGGAGATCGTCGTCACGGCGCAGAAGCGCGAGCAGCGCCTGCAGGACGTGCCCATCTCGATGTCCGTGACCACCGGCGCCGATCTCGACAAGTCGAGCATCCAGAGCGTCTCGGACGCGCTCGGCCTGATACCGGGCGTCGCCGTCAACGTCACCGGCCAGGGCGGCGAAACCCAGCTCACGATACGCGGCGTGACCGCCTCGGGACCGCTGTTCTCCGGCCCGAGCCCCATCGGCTACTACCTCGATTCGGTGCCGTTCGGCCTCGTTGGATCCGCGGTGCAACCGGACGCGAACTCCTATGACTTGGACCACATCGAGGTGCTGCGCGGCCCGCAAGGCACGCTCTACGGCGCGAGCGCGCTGAACGGCGTGGTGCGGGTGCTGACCAACGATGCGCAGTTGAACGATTTCGACTTCAAGGCCCGCGCCAGCAGTTCCACCACCTCCGGGGGCGGCGGCAACTACAGCGGCGACATGGCGGTCAACCTGCCCATCATCGACGATGTGCTCGCGGCGCGCCTCGTCGTCGGCGAGGAGCACGACAGCGGCTGGATCAACAGTCCGATCGGCAACAATATCAATGACCAAGATATCAAGAACATCCGCTTCAAGGTGACGGCGGTTCCCATGGAGAATCTGACCATCAAGGCTTCGGCCGCCCATGAACAGGTGGACTCCAATGCCCCTCCCGAAGGGACCAACGACTTTACGCCGTCGACCAAGCAGCAGCCCATTACATCCGGGTTCAACGCCTTCAACGTCAAGACGGACTATCAGGCTCCGTGGTTCGAGATTTCGAGCGCGACCAGCTACCTCACCTTTCGCAACGACGGTTCGCTGGACGTCGCGCCGGGCGTGGTCGAACCGCCGCTCACCACCAACTTGTCTTCGCATGTGTTCACCGAAGAACTCGACCTGACCTCCAAGCTCGAGGGCCCGTGGCGCTGGTCGGCCGGCGCGTTTTTCCGCAACGCGCGGGACGACACCTACCAGACGCTCGGCGACCTGATACCGAGCCCGGTTTCGCAGGCCAATACTTCCAAATCGGAGGCGATATTCGGCGAGCTCGCACGGCGCTTCATGGATAACCAGTTGGAATTGTCCGTGGGCGGGCGCTATTTCCATGACGATGTCGGCCTGCAGCAGCTGCTCCTCTACGGCGAGGCCCCCGGCACGCCGACGCTGAGCACGCAGACCCCGTTTCATGCCGCGACGCCGCGCGTCGTGCTGTCATGGTTCCCGGATCATGATTTGACGATGTACACCTCCTACTCGCAGGGCTTTCGCAGCGGCTTTCCACAAAGCGAACTCGTGCAGCTGGTGTCCCCGGACTTCGCGCCTGTGAAGCCCGACAAGCTGGACAACTACGAGATCGGCGGCAAGGGCAACCTGTTCGATAACCGCCTGACCTTCGACATGGCCGTGTACTACATGAAGTGGAACGACATTCAGCAGACTCTGGGAATTCCCGTCCCGGGCACCACGGCATTCATCGTGGCGAACGTGAACGGCCAGTCGGCAAGCGGCGCGGGTGTGGATTTCGCGGTCACCGCCAAGCCTGTCCAAGGGCTCATGCTCGGCATCAACTTCAGCTGGAACGGACTGCACGAGGACACGACGGTCCTCTCCGGCGGCGATCTGCTCTTCCCGTCGGGCGCGCGCATCGACGACTCGCCGGCCTATACAGCCGGTGCGATCGCCCAGTACGATTTCCCGCTCGGCTCTGCCGGCTGGACCGGAGAGCTGGAGGCCTCCGCGCGCTACACCTCGGAGCAAACCACCACTCACACTTCGAGCGGGGTCAACGCACCGCCGGAGGTATTGGAAAGCAACAGCATTACCACCGGCCGCGTCGACTTCGCGATCATGGCGCCGCAGCACTGGCGCGTGATGCTCTACAGCAACAACGTGGCCAACAACCGCGATGTCCCGCTGGCCAATATCACCGCCTTCACGAACATCAGCATGCAGCCGCGCACGTCAGGTGTTCAGGTGGATTACCACTACAAATAAATAGAGCGACGTCGGTCCGCATCATAGAACCCGGCGAACCCTGCCTCGGGAGGTCGAATCCATGCGTGGTTTGATGAGTGTCGTTTTGTCCGCTACTTTGATCTCGGTCGGTGCGCAGGCGGCGACGCGCGTTCTGGAACAAAAGGACTTGTTCCGCATGCAGTGGGTCGCAGATCCACAGATTCGCAAGGACGGTGCGCAAATCGCTTACGGGCGAATGGCGAACGACATCATGACGGACCGGCAGTCACAGTCTCTGTGGCTCATCGATACGGCGACCGGCGCGCAGACGCCGCTGGCAAGCGGGCCGGGTTTTTACTCATCGCCGCGCTGGTCGCCGGACGGGTCGCGGATTGCGTACCTGTCAACCGGGGCGGACGGGCGCACGCAGATCATGATCCATTGGTTGCGTGGTGAATCAGCGGTCATTACCAATCTGGTCGAGGCGCCGAGCGACATCACGTGGTCGCCCGACGGCAAGCAGATTGCGTTCGTGATGCTGCAGCCGGAGGCGGCGCCGACGATCGGGAAGCAGCTGGCGAAGCCGCCCGGAGCCCAATGGGGCGGTGCGCCCCGGGTGATCGATACGATGAGTTTCCGGGCGGACGGGCAGGGATTCGATGAGCCCGGGTTCAGGCATATTTACGTGATGTCCGTCGATGGTGGTACGCCGCGGCAGCTGACCTCGGGACCTTTCAGCGACGCGGGGCCTCTCGCCTGGTCGCCCGATGGAAAGTCGATTTTCTTCGCGGGAAATCGCAACAAGGATTGGAACCGGGAGCCGCAGGATTGGTCTCGGCACACGGCCATGATCTTGAACATCTATCGATTGAACGTGGCGGACGGCGGCTTGCTGCAGCTGTCGCACGACATCGGCCCATACCATGCGCCTGCCGTGTCGCCCGATGGAAAGCGCATCGCGTTCCTGGGTTACCACGACAAGCATGTGGGGAACCAGAACGTCCGGCTCAATGTGATGGACGTGGACGGCAATAATCTGCGCGTCATCGGCGAGTCGTTCGATCGCTCTTTGGCGGATTGCCAGTGGGCTGCGGATGGGCGCGGCCTGTACGTTCAGTATGTCGATCGAGGCATCACGAAGGTGGCGAGGATGTCGCTGAACGGCTCGGTAGAGCCGGTGGCCTCGGATTTGGCCTCTGTCCTCGGAGCCACGCAATTGCCGTATTCGAGCGGCCAATTCACGGTGTCCGGTAAAGGGGCCGTGGCTTACACGGGCGGTGGCGCCGATCATTTGCCGGAGGTGTACCTGGCGCGTGACGGCAAGGCGCAGCGGCTGACGGATTCGAATTCCGAGCTCCTGACCGAGGTAACCCTCGGCAAGCTATCGGCGCTGGCGGCGAAGTCATCGGCAGACGGGCGCTCGGTCGACGCGTGGGAGCTGTTGCCGCCGAACTTCGACCCCGCCAAGAAATACCCTCTGATCCTCGAAATTCACGGCGGCCCGTACTTGAGCTACAGCCCGAACTTTGCGGCCGATTACCAATTCTACGCTGCGGCGGGTTACATCGTGGTGTATGGGAATCCGCGCGGCTCGACCTCTTACGGTGAGGAGTTCGCGAATCAAATCTATAACAATTATCCAAGCCACGACTATGACGACCTCATGAGCATGGTGGATGCGGCCATACAGAGGGGCGGTGTGGACACGGATAACCTGTTCGTGACCGGATCGTCGGGCGGCGGTGTGCTGACTTCGTGGATCGTAGGCAGTACGCATCGGTTTCGAGCGGCAGTGACGCAGCGGCCCGTGATCAACTGGACCAGCTGGGTGCTGACGTCGGACATGTCGGCGTTCGGTGCCCGTTATTGGTTCAAGCAGACGCCCTGGGACGATCAGGAAACGTATTGGAAACACTCACCGCTTGCCTTGGTGGGTAATGTCACGACGCCGACGATGGTGCTCGTGGGCTTGAACGACCTCCGTACGACGGTGGGAGAGGCCGAGCAGTACTACCAAGCTTTACAGATGCGGCACGTACCGACCGAGCTGTATGAGATTCCGGGTGCGGCGCATGTGAATATCCGCCCGTCGCAGCTGGCGGCGCAGAGTACGGCAATCCTCGAGTGGTTTGGGCGGTATCGAAGCGATGCGCCTGGCAACCAAACTGCCGCAGCCACTTCCGCTTCCCCCTAAGGACTACTAGATGAATTACAAACTCTCCGCCGTCATCGGCGCTCTCTTGTTGACTGGAACAGCCGGTGTTTGCGGCGCTGCGGAGGCCCCGGGTTCGGCAGCCTCCGGCAGTGCAACGACCGCTCTGCATTGTGGCCACCTGATCGATGTCGCCAGCGGCAAGCTGCTGGGTAAGACCACCGTCATCATCGA
>Ga0302324_100007782_pt1 | contig 22700 bp, 18 predicted proteins | sample Palsa_T0_1_FD_201949 | JGI IMG/M metagenome (GOLD analysis project Ga0302324, IMG submission 201949) | Peat permafrost microbial communities from Stordalen Mire near Abisko, Sweden - Palsa_T0_1 | ecosystem: Environmental > Terrestrial > Soil > Palsa > Peat permafrost | place: Sweden: Abisko...
TTTTTTCCGCTGTTGCCGGAGCAGGTGCGCATCGGAATTCATCCCGAGTACACGTACTCGATCTTCAGCCTGGCCATCGCTGGGTTGGCCGCGATCGGCCTGGATTCCATCCGGATTGGCGATCCGGCTCGCTGGGCCATCGGCGTGATCATCGCCGCGGATCTATTTCTAGTCGGATCAGGACGCCCCATGAACAGCTCAACAGTCCAGCAGGATCCGGGCGTGACGCGGGATACCTTCGACGGCCACACCTTTGCGCTGGGCGAGGTGCGGCGTTACGTCGAGCAAAGCGTTCCGCCGTGGCGGATCGACACGGTTGATTTGGGCATGGAATGGACGAACGGCGCGCCGATTCTCCAGGTGCCCAACGCGAGCGGCATTAGTCCGATGGCGCTCGAAAACACCATTCAATTGCGCCTGTTTCTGCACGACGGGTACCGCTGGGGTTGGAATTATCCGCTGGAGAAGCTCGATTCGCCGGTGCTGGATCTGATGAACGTGCGATACGTGCTTACGCGCGCCGCCGATGTTCCGCGCTTCGCCGGGCTTCCGAAGTTCCGCCATATCGCGAGCCTGCCGGGCACCGAGGTTTTCGAAAATACGGAGGTGCTGCCCCGGTTCTACTTCGCGCGGAGGGTCCAGCCGGTTGCCTCGCTCGCCGAAGCGCACGACTTGATCGAGCACAGCCGCATCGATCTTCATGAAACCGCCATTGCGGACCGGCCGATAGACCTTCCGCCCGGCGAGGACGCGGGCACATCCGGCGACGTTGAGGTTATTAAGTACGAGCCAGCGCGGATTGACTTGTCGCTGCGGACTCCTCGCGCCTCTCTGTTGGTTCTTTCGGAGACTTACTATCCGGGATGGAAGGCGTGGATCGACGAACAGCCCACCCAGATCCACTCGGTGGATATTGCGTTGCGAGGCGTGGTTGTGCCGGCCGGGGCGCACCGGCTTCGCATGGAGTTCCGCCCCGTGATCCTCCCGGTCTCGCTGGGCATCTCTCTGGCGACGGCAATTCTACTGGCAATTTCCGCGTTTCGGTACAGATCGATACAATTGAAGTGAATGCCAGCTTCCTCTGCCCCCACCCATATCCGCGTCCTGGTTGCCGACGACGAAGAAAACCAGCGGGCCGGCCTCGCCAAGATGATCCAATCCTGGGGATTTGTAGTGGACACCGCAATCGACGGCCAAGACGCTTTGGAGAAGTTTAACCAGGCGCCTTCCCACGTTCTGATCACGGATTTGATGATGCCTCGCATGGATGGGTTCGATCTACTGAAGCGCTTGCGATCGCAGAACATGCTGCCGACCACCATTGTGCTCACCGCGTTCGGCAATATCGAGACCGCCGTGCAAACGATGCATGACCTCGGCGCATTTTGGTTCCTGGAAAAGCCCATCCAGCCGAGCGCCTTAAAGGTGTTGCTGGAACGCGCGGCGGCGCAGAGCCGCTTGGCGGAGGAAGCGGAGCGCCTGCAACGGCAGCTGCTCTATCAGGGCGTGCTGGTGGACCTGGTGGGGATTTGTCCCGCCATGCAGCAAGTGTTTTCGCTGGTTCGGCAGGTGGCGCCGTCCCGGGCCGCGGTGCTGGTGACGGGCGAAAGCGGCACGGGCAAGGAATTGGTGGCGCGGGCGATCCATCATCTCAGTCCCCGGCGCGACGGTCCATTCGTGGCCATCAATTGCGCCGCGCTGCCCGAGACCCTGATGGAGAGTGAGCTGTTCGGCCACGAAAAGGGGGCCTTCACTGGCGCGGTGGAGCGGCGGGCGGGCTGCTTCGAGCTGGCGCAGCACGGCACGCTATTACTGGACGAAATCGCCGAGATGCCGGTTGGCACGCAAGCCAAGCTGCTGCGAGTGCTGGAGGACTCTTGCGTCCGGCGGTTGGGCGGAAAAGCCGAGATGGCGGTGGATGTGCGGGTGATCGCAGCCACCAACAAGGTGCCGGAGGAGGCCTTGCGCAAAGGCGAGCTGCGGGAAGATCTGTACTACCGGTTGAACGTGTTTCACATCCCGCTGCCGCCGTTGCGCCAGCGCGAGGGGGATTTAGGCGTGCTCATCGAGGCGCTGATCGAAATGCTCAATCGCAAGCACGAGACGCGCGTGGTGGACGTCAATGCCGAAGTGCGAGAGCAGCTCAAGCGCTATTCCTGGCCGGGAAACGTGCGCGAGCTGCGCAACGTGCTGGAGCGCGCCGTCATTTTGGCCGGCGAAGGGACCATTACCAAACATCATCTTCCCCGCGACTTTGGCGTGCCCGCGGGGGCGCGTCCGATGCTGCAAGAAGTGGAACCGGACGTGGTGCGATTACCGGTGGGTACCACGGTGGGCGAGGCTGAGAAGGCTCTCATCCAGGTGACGCTTCAGCATACCCGCAATAACAAGACGCGGGCGGCTGAGATCCTCGGCATCAGCTTGAAAACTCTTTTCAACAAGCTCAAGGAGTACGGCTCCGCCGAGGTGGAGGCCGGCACGGGCGCCTAAGATGTCCTTGAAGTCCCGGCTGCGGCGTCCCATCGTAGCGCTGGTCGCGCTGGTAGTGATAGTGATGTCGCTGCTGTATCTGTCGGATTTCACCAAGGTATCCTTTGCAGGCGCGTCGGATCGGGCCGATATCGTGGCCGAGCAGTTCAAGCTGTACCTGGAGAATCATCTCAATCTGGCGATGGCCAGGCGCGGCCTCCGGGCCACTTCGGTGGCCGATTGGGAGGAGGGCTGGACGACCATTATCCGCGACGATCCGGATATCGCCGAGATGCTCAACCGGACGCTGGCGAAAGCGGATTTGGCGCTGGCCATCCTGGTGACGGACGCGCGCGGCAATGTGTTGGCGGCGTCGCCGCCGACGACTCAGAAGAGCGTCCTGGCCGGGGCCGAGGATATCCACAATATCCAACACCGCTGGTGGGCCGTGAATCTGTGGGATCTGATAACCCGCCGCGAGAACTACCTGGTGACACAGCCGATCGGATTTCAGGGCGGCAAGCAAGTGCTGTTCAACGTCACGATTGTGGTGCGATCGGTTCTTTTGAAGCATGAAGTAGAACCGGCCTTGAAAAGCCTGATGCTGGCCTTTGCGCTGGCGCTGTGCGTCGCGATTGTCTTGGGCGCGGTGCTGCCGAATTTGATCATCGATCCCTTACAACGCGTCAGCCAGAGCATCGATCTGATTCGTACGGGCCAATTTGGCGCTTCCACCCCTCCGGATCCGCGAGAAGCTCGCGAGTTCGCCGACGTCCACTCGAAACTGAGTCTATTAGACGAGCAATACCGGGGCGCCAAGCAGGACGCCAGCGAGCTGCGCATCAACATCGAGCAGTTACTCGAGCGCCTGGAAGAAAGCGTGCTGCTTTTTGACAATACCGGACGGCTTCTCATGGCCGGCGAGCCAGCCGAACGCATGCTCGGCAAAACGCGCGATGCAATGGCCGGACGGTCGCTGGACGAGCTGTTTCCGCCGTCCTCGGTATTGGGCCAGATCATCGGAAACGCGGTTCGCAACAAAGAGCCGGTGAGAGAACGCAAGGTCATCGTTCCCCGCGCCGACGGAGTGCCGCAACGCCTGGCGGTGGGCGTGCAAATTCTGCGGAAAAGCTCCGGTCAGGAAACCGTGGGAGCGCTGGTTACGCTGCGCGACGTGGAAAGCCGGCGGCAGCTCGAGCGCCAGCTTGATTTCTCCACGCGGCTGGCAGCCATCAGCCGGCTCACCGGAGGCGTGGCGCACGAGATCAAGAACCCGCTCAACGCGATGGCGCTGCATCTGGAAGTTCTCAAGAGTAAGCTGGCCGGCCAGCAGCCCGAGATCGACGTGATTGGGCGGGAAATCAAGCGCTTGGATACGGTGGTGAAGACGTTCTTGAACTTCAACCGGCCGGTGGATCTAAAGTACACGCCCATCGACTTCAATGAGCTGGTGCGGCAAATCCTGGCCCTGGTCTCGGTGGAGGCCAGCGCGAAACACGTCCGGCTCGAAACCGCTTTGGAAGACAAACTTTGGATCAGTGGAGACCCGGATCTGTTAAAACAGGCGATTCTCAACGTAATCAACAACGGCCTGGAAGCAATGCATGCCGGCGGAACGCTGACCACCCATACACTGTGCGACGGAGATGAGTGTTTACTCACGGTCTGCGACGCCGGTCCGGGAATCCCTCTGGACATCCAGAATCGCGTGTTTCAACTGTACTTCACCACCAAAGCGAACGGCTCCGGAATCGGGCTCGCTACAACTTTTCGGGTGGTTCAACTGCACAATGGTACAATCGACTTTATCAGTGAGCCTGGAAAGGGAACCACCTTCCGGCTGCGCTTTCCAAGAATGGCCGATCACGAACGTGAAGCGCTCACTTCGGCCTTGGCCACTTCTTAACCGCACTACACCTTGATTGATGTTGCGACCGATACCACGATTTTTGCCGCTCCGTTTCTTGCGTCTCCAAGGCATCCTCGCGCTATTGCTGGCGCTGCTGGAGCCAGCGTGCCGCAAGCGTCAAGTGGCGATTCCAGTCCCGCCGCAACCCGCCGCCGCAAGTCAGCCACAAGCAACGGAGCCATCCGCGCCGCCTTCCCAAAATTCCTCGACGCCGCAGCCGGGCGCCGCGACAACGAACAACGCAGCGAGCCCATATCAGGTGAACAAACCAGCCCAACCGGCTGCCACGGCTCCTCCCAAGTCGTCTCGTTCGGCAGCCGCGCCGCCCAGCGCATCGCCGAGCCCGCCGGCGTCTACGCCCTCTGCCGCCACTCCAGCACAGCCGCCCCAGTTAGGAGATATCGTGACGCCGGATCAGCAGCGGCAATACAACGCTGCCATTGATCAAAGCCTTTCGCGCGCGCAAGCCAGTCTAGCCACGGTCGCGAACCGGCCGCTGAATAAGGATCAACAAGGGCTGGTGGCGCAGATCCGGAATATCATGCAGCAGGCGCAGGCCTCCCGAAGCTCCGACCTTCCGGGAGCCAAGAGCCTGGCGGAGAGAGCGGAAGTGCTGGCGAAGGACCTGGCGGGAAGCTTCCGCTAAACGAAAACGCGGATGAACGGAGCCGCAAATGTGTCCGTTCACCCGCGCTTGTGTCAAATGTGATCCGCTAGCTTGGGAGCAACTTACTGAGCTAGGATCGGGGCCGAGGAAGTGTTGGCCGCTTGGCTGCCAGCTATATCCAGCGCGTAAATCTTCACATCCACTCGCCGGTTCTCCTTGCGGTCCTCGCGGGTCTTGTTGTTCGCGTCCGGGAAGTCGCTGCCGACACCCAACTCGCGAATCGATCGCAGTGGAATGTTGTGTTCCACCGCCAGGTAGTGAACCACGGCATCGGCCCGCTTGCGGCTCAGTTCGCGGTTATACAATACGTTGCCAGTGCGGTCAGCAAAGCCTTCCACCTCTACGATATAGCCCTTCATGCCGCTAAGCTTTTGAATGGCCTCATCTAACTTGGCTTGCTCGTCCTTGGCTAGAACGCTCTTGCCAAGACCAAAATAGACCGGCTGGGTGCTGATCAGCTTATAGTTGTCCAGATTACGGATGGTTGTATCCAGCTTGGTTCCCGTCTGTTGCGCGAGAGTGTTCGCAGCCTGAGCTTGCTGTGCGGCTGCTGCTGCGGCGGCATTCGCTTGTGCGGCTGCCGCAGCGGCTTCGGCGGCCTTCTTGCCCGCATCGGTGGCCTTTTCATCAGCCGTCGCTACTTGGCGGTCCAGATCCCCAATGGCCTGGTCGGTCTGCTTCTTGTTATCTTCAGTCTGCTTTTGCAGCGTGCCTAGCTGGGCCTGATTCTGATTGACTTGGTTCTGCACTGGCGCGATAGCCTCACGGACGTGCTTCTTCGTCGCGCATCCTACGGTTGCGAACGACAGCACCCCCAAAATCCCTAAAAACACGGATGTGTTACGAAGTGACATTAGCGATCTCCTATGGGTTCTAAGATAGCACGTCACGAGCCAAATGCAAACTAATGGTACTTTCTTACTAGGAAGTCCCCTTCCGGGCATAGTACTTCCTTTTGCTTGCGGCACGGACTTCAAAGTCTCTGGTCCACACCTGGACATCTGGTCAGGATGGCCAGGTAAAACTTTCCTGGGACCATCCCGTTTTGACGCGATTGACACCGAACCGTGACGGCGTTTTCGCGCGACTCCCCGGCGCCGTGCGCTAAATTAGTTGAACGTGGAAACTTACGACCTCATCGTCATCGGTTCTGGGCCAGCGGGGCAGCGCGCGGCCATTCAAGGCTCCAAGATGGGCAAGCGTGTGGCGCTCATCGAGCGGCGCGAAGTAGTTGGCGGAGTTTGCGTCAACACCGGCACTATCCCCAGCAAGACCTTTCGGGAGGCCGTGCTGCACTTGTCCGGCTACTACTACCAGAACATCTATGGCGTGAACTATCGCGTCAAGGAAAAGATCATGATGTCGGATCTGGCATTTCGGGTCCAGCACGTGATCAAGACCGAAGTGGACGTGATTCAGTCGCAATTGTCGCGCAACAACGTTGAGCTCATTATCGGCGTGGCGACGTTCCTCGATCCGCACACCGTGCGCGTCTCGAGTTCCCGGGGCGAACAGACGTATTGCGCGGATTTCTTCGTCGTCGCCACTGGCACCAAGCCGGCGGACTCCGCCAAAGTGGCGATTAATGGCCGCAACATCATCGACAGCGACCAGGTGCTGGAGATGCCGGAGATTCCGAAAAGCATGATCGTGGTGGGCGGCGGCGTAATCGGAGTCGAGTACACCTGTATGTTCGCGGCCTTGGGCGTGCGCGTCATTTTGGTGGAGAAAAGGCCGCGCTTGCTCGAATTCGCGGATTCCGAGATGGTGGAGGCGCTGTCTTACAATTTGCGCGATCACCGCGTCACCATGCGCCTGAACGAAGAAGTGGAGAGCGTGGAAGAGACGCCGGATGGCAAAGTGGTGGCCAACCTGGAGAGCAAGAAGAAGCTTTCCGGTGACGCGCTGCTCTATGCGGTGGGCCGGCAGGGCAACGTGACGGAGCTGAACCTGGCGGCGGCCGGCGTTCAAGCCGACGCGCGCGGCCGCATTAAGGTGAACGCTGAATACCGCACCGAGCAATCGCACATCTTCGCCGTCGGAGACGTAATCGGATTCCCCAGTCTGGCGTCGGTGTCAATGGAGCAAGGCCGAATCGCATCCGCCGCGGCTTTCGGCAAGGTGGTGGTTTCGAATCCGGCGAGTTATCCCTACGGCATTTATACGATTCCCGAAATCTCCTTCACCGGAAAGACGGAGGAGCAGCTCACCGACGAGGACGTCCCCTACGAAGTAGGCGTGGCGTATTATCGCGAAATCGCGCGAGGCCAGATCCGCGGCGACACCACCGGCCGCCTGAAATTGATATTCCATCGCGAAACCAAACAGGTGCTGGGGGTGCACGTGATCGGAGAAGGGGCTTCCGAGTTGCTGCATATCGGCCAGGCGGTCATGATTCTGGGCGGTACGGTGGAGTATTTCATCGACACGGTTTTCAATTACCCGACCTTGGCCGAATGCTACAAGGCCGCCGCTTTCAACGGGCTCAACAAACTGGCGCAGCCATAGGCGCGTGTTCGGATCGCGGTACGTTACACTCTTACTTTCCATGCGCGAGCAAATTTCTCCCGCCCGTGCTGTCAGCGGCGCGGTCCTTCTTCCGGGCGACAAATCCATTTCCCACCGTTACGCGATGCTGGCGGCGATCGCCGAAGGCACAACCAAGATTGCGAACTATTCCAGCGGCGCGGACTGCCAGTCCACCCTGGCGTGCGTGCGTGCGCTGGGCGCCGAGGTGGAAAAGGACGACGGCATGGTCCAAGTGCACGGCTGCGGCCTGGAAGGATTGCATGCGCCGGACGCCATGCTGGACGCAGGCAACTCCGGTTCCACCATTCGCATGCTTTCGGGTATTCTGGCCGCGCAGCCGTTTGTGACCAGAATCGGCGGCGATGAATCTCTTTCGCGCCGTCCGATGGAGCGCATCATGAAACCGCTCGCGCAGATGGGAGCGCGCATCGAAGCGATCGAGAGCCGCTTTCCGCCGCTGACAATTCACGGCGCCAAACTCCATCCCATGGAGTACACGCTGCCGATGGCCAGCGCCCAGGTGAAGAGCTGCGTGTTGTTGGCCGGGCTGTTCGCCGAAGGCCGGACCACGGTGCATGAACCGGTGCGTACTCGCGACCATACCGAACTGGCGCTGCGCGAATTTGGCGCCGAGGTCGAGATTGAAAGGCGATCCATCACTATCACCGGCCGGCCGCGCCTACAGGGCGGTGAGCTGCGCGTGCCCGGGGATCTTTCGGCCGCCGCGTTTTTCCTGGTGGCTGCGCTGATCGTTCCCGAATCCAGCCTCACGATACACGGCGTGGGACTCAACCCGACCCGGTCGACGTTGCTCGATTTCCTCGCGGAAATGGGCGCGCAGATCAAGATCCTGGATATGACGTCGGCCGGCGGCGAGCTCATCGGTGACCTGCTGGTTCGCAAATCGCGCATCGTTGGAGGCGTGCTGCTCGAGAAAGCACGCACAGCCGCCTTGATCGACGAGATTCCGGTGTTGGCGGTGCTGGGAGCCGCTAGCGATGAGGGCCTGGTGGTCCGCGACGCCGCGGAATTGCGCGTGAAGGAAACGGATCGGATCGCGACCATCGCCGAAAATTTCAAGCGCATGGGACTCGCCATCACGATCCAGGACGACGGCTTCGAGGTCCCCGGACGCCAGAGCTTTCACGCCGCGGAACTGGATTCGTTCGGCGATCATCGCATTGCGATGGCGTTCTCGGTCGCCGCGCTGGTAGCCGATGGACCGTGCACCATTCTGGGGGCGGACGCAGCCTCCGTGTCTTTCCCTGAATTTTTCGCTACACTACAGCGAGTCGCTGAGTAAATCCATATGGCAGTCGTAGACCTGACGCTGGAAGGTTTGGTGCACGATTTGAATAACGTGTTTCAGACCATCTCGGAGAGTGCCGAGCTGTTGGAAGACGATCCTAAGTGGGAGAAGTTGGCGCACACGCTGCAGCGCAGCGCCGAACGCGGCCACCGGCTCGCGCACAGTATTCTGGAAACCAATCGCTCGCCCATCGAACTTGCTCCGATCATCCAAAACGCGTCTCAGTTTTGCCAGGATTACCTGGAATGCGCCAACCGGCCGAAGCTGGGTTTCTCGTCCGAGATCGATGCGGATTTTCGCCTCAAGGGCGATGCGGCCGGCTGGGAACGCGTGTTCGTGAATCTGTTCCTGAACTCCGCGCAGGCCGGCGCCAAGGAAATACGCATTCGCGCGCACGGAAATGAAATCGTGGTCAGCGACGACGGCCCCGGCATTGCGCTCGAACTGCTGCCGAGAATCTTTCAGCCGCGCGTCTCGACCAAATCGATTATCTCCGGGCTGGGACTCTACGTCGTCCAATCGATCGTCGAACAAAATGGCGGCTCGGTGATGGCCGCCAACGGCCCGGCCGGCGGCGCGGTTTTCACCATGGGCATTTAGCTCTCTGCCCCGCTTCCATACGCTTCATCCAGGATCTCCACCACGTGCGCCACCCGTTGTCCCCGCCCGAACTTCTTCACGCCCGCCCGTAGTTGGAGCATACATCCCGGATTGGACGCCGCAATGACGCCCGCCTCGGTGGCATTGACCTGTTCCATTTTCTGCTGGAGCAGCGCCATCGCCATGCCGGTGTGCACCACGTTATAGATGCCCGCGCTCCCGCAGCAAAGATCCGACAATTGCATTTCCCGAAGATCGAGTCCCGGTACGGACGCCAGAAGTTTCCTGGGCGCGGCGCGGACTTTTTGACCATGGGCAAGATGGCAGGAGTCCTGATACGTGACGGTGAGCGGCAGAGGACGCATCTCCGGATTGAGTTCGATGGACGCAAGAAATTCGTTCACGTCCTTCACCAGAGCCGAAAAACGCCGGGCTTTCTCCGCGTACTCGGGATCGTGTTCCAGCAGTTCCCCGTATTCCTTCAGCGTGGAACCGCACCCGCCCGCGTTGGTGATGATCGCGTCGTAGCCGCCGTCTGGCGCATTGATATCGAGCAGGGCATCGATGTTTTCCCGCGCCAGCTTGCGTGCTTCGCCGCGAATTCCGGCGTGCACATGCAGCGCGCCGCAGCAAGTCTGATTCGCTGGAATCGAGACTTCACAGCCATTCTTCCGCAACACGCGCACCGTTGCTTCGTTCAAACGCGCAAAGCTGATATTGGCGATGCATCCTCCGAGGCACGCCACGCGATACCGGCGCTCGCCCTCGGCCGGCAGAGTCTTTCCGTAATATGCGAAGAAAAACGGCGTTTCGATCTCCGGCGCCAGGCTTTCCAGTTCGCGCAGCCTCGCAGGCAGAAACTCCAGCATGCCGGCCAGCCGTTTCAAACCGCTCGCTTGATACAGATAGAGCAGCGCGCCGGCGATTTCGAGATTCAGCCTGGATGGCAAAAGCCTGCGGAACACCAGCCAGCGCAGCGCTCGCTCGCGCCACGGACGCCGAATCTTGGTTTCGATTTCAGCGCGCGCGGCTTCCACCAGCCGCCCATATTTCACGCCCGACGGACACGCCGTTTCGCACCCCCGGCAGGCCAGACAAAGCTCGATGTGCTCCAAGTAAGACGGGCTGATCGGCGCGCCATTCGCTACCTGCACCATCTGGTAAATGCGGCCCCGCGGCGAATCCATTTCCACGCGCAGCTCGCGATACGTGGGGCAAGCGTTCAGACACAATCCGCAATGCACGCATCGGTCCAGATCGGCTTGCTGCGGTTTGTCGAATGCCGTGAGATCAGATGCTGCCATCAGATGCGGCCATACAACCTGCCGCGGTTGAGCAATCCCTGCGGGTCGAACATGTCTTTGATCTTCTTCATCATCGCAAAATCGTTTCCGGGGTGCGGCCATAGTTCAGTCGTTTCGCGAAATCCCTGCGGCGCAAATTCCACTGCGCTGGTGCCCGTGGACGGATGAAACAATTCGGCGGCCTGCTCGAAATATCCGTAGCAAACGCCCGAGCCCGCGCGTGCCGAAGTCTGCACGGGCCAGGAGTCCAACACGCGCCCGACGTCCGAAAGCGTGCATGACACACGCACCACCGCTCCGTCTTCGTGCTCGCGGAGAAATTGCGGCGTCGCCTCGCGAATGTTGCGCCACAGCGCCTCTTCCTCAGCGGCCTCAAGCACTCGCGCGCGTTGCAACTCACGTGAATAGCGATCCAGAACGGCGGGGCTGCCTCCAGCCTGAATCGCGAGCCCATAACCGCCGCCTGATTTTGGGGCTGATTTGAGGATGTCGATCGCCGCCGGTTGCAATCGGCTTTTCAGCACCTCATCGCGCGCGGCCATCGCGTCCGTCATTTGCTCAAAGTCCTGGACGAAGGTTCGAGTTCCCGCGGGCATCGGGTGCAGCCGGAAATTCAGACTCGCAATCACGGCCAGCGTGCCGAAAGATCCGATCATGAGCTTGCCCATGTCCAGGCCCGCGACATTCTTCACCACCATCCCGCCGGTGCGGATCAGCTTGCCTTCCAACGTCGCGAAGGTCATGCCGATCACCATGTCGCGCGCGCTCCCGTACAGCCTGCGGCGCGGGCCGCTGGTATTGGCCGCCACGATGCCTCCCATCGTAGCTCCGCCGGAAAGCGCCGCCCCCTCCGAGAACGGCGGATCCAGCGGGATCATCTGGCGGTGTTCCGCCAAAAGGCCGCTGAGCTCGCAATAGGAAATGCCGGCGCCGACGCTGATGGTCAGGTCGCGCGGATTGTACTCGATCACCTGGTTCAGCGCGCGAGTGGATATCGTGAGGTCAGAAGGCGAAATCGCGCCGCCCATGCGGTCCTTGGTCGAGTTTCCGCAAACCGTGACCCGCCGGTTTCGCACGGTTGCTTCAGCCAGACACTCCGCAAGCTCTTCCGCGCTGCCCGGAACGATGGTCATGAATTAGCTATCGTATCAACGAGCAGTGTCCATCTTCAGCGCAAGCGACCTCGTCGAATTTTCCCTAGCAGCGCTGTTATCGGCCATGGCGATCCTTGCGCGGCCGTTCGTGGAACCATACGCGCGCAAGCTGGCGCCCAGGACCGGTTGGTGCATGCTGCTGCTCGCGGTGCTTCCAGTCGCGCTGCGTCTGGCATTGCTGGCGCATCATCCGGCGCCGTCGCCCGCGGTGTACGACGAGTTCGGGCATCTGTTAGTGGCGGACACGCTACTCCACTTCCGTCTCGCGAATCCCGCGCATCCGCTGCATCAATTCTTCGAGACCTTCTTCGTATTGCAGACGCCCGCGTATGCCTCCATTTATCCGCTGGGACAGGGCATCGCGCTAGCTTTGGGCAAGCTGTTATTCGGCTACGCCTGGGCCGGCGTGCTGCTTTCGTCCGCCGCTTTGTGCGCGTTGTGCTACTGGATGCTGCGCGGGTGGACCACGCCGGGATGGGCCCTGCTCGGCGGCGTGCTCACGGTTATTGAATTCGGACCGACCAATCCATGGATGAACGGCTACTGGGGCGGATCGCTGGCCGCGTGCGCCGGATGCCTGGTGTTCGGCGCTCTCCCCAGACTGCGAACATCCGTCGGCGTCCGTGACGGCGCATTGTTAGGCCTAGGACTCGCGATCCATTGGCTCACGCGACCGTACGAAACTGTTTTCCTCGCGATGGCCGTACTGTTGTTTTTCGTGCCGGAAGTGCGCGCATCACTTCTGCGCTCCCTCGCGAAACCCGCATTGGCGGCGGCGATCGTGCTGCTTCCCGCGATCGCGCTATCCCTGCTGCAAAACAGGCAAGTCACCGGCAATTGGATGACGCTGCCCTACACGCTGAGCCGTTTTCAATACGGCGTGCCGGCCTCATTCACCTGGCAAGCGAACCCTGCCCCCCATCTCGAACTCACGCGCGAGCAACAGCTCCAATACAAGATGCAAACGTCGTTCCGGGCGAGCGGACCGGAGACCATCCAGAGCTATTTGTTGCGTCTCGAATATCGCGTGCGCTTCTACCGTTTCTTCTTTCTCGCGCCTTTGTACGTCGCACTGCCGTTCTTCTTGCCAAGCTTGCGCGAATGGCGCTTTGCTTGGGTTGCACTCACTCTCCTGCTCTTCGCGCTAGGCGTTAATTTCTATCCCTTTTTCGAAGTTCACTACCTCGCCGCGCTGACGCCGCTATTTGTGCTGGTGAGCGTCACTGGACTTCAGCGGCTCTGCCAGTGGAACGATGCGGGGCGCCTCATCATTTTCCTGTGCTTTGCGCATTTTGTGTTCTGGTACGCGAGGAGCTTCGCCGATCACCCCGGACCCGAACGCCGCGCCGCGGTCTACCAACAACTCGCGCAGGCGCCCGGAAAACAACTGGTGTTCGTTCGCTATTGGCCGCAACACATCTTCCAGGACGAATGGGTTTACAACGCAGCGGACATCGATCACGCGCGAACCGTTTGGGCGCGCGATCTCGGCTCGACCGAAGATCAGAAGCTTCTGCATTACTATCCGGATCGCACCGCCTGGCTCCTGGAGCCGGATGCAATGCCGCCCAAGCTTAGCCCGTACCGTGTGGAGGAAGCGCCGAAGCCGCTGCCCGCCGCCCCGCCACCCACTCCCCAGAACCCACCACCTTTACGTTTCGAACAGGTCAAGTAATCGATGTACATCTTTCATCTGTTCCGATCCTTCATACCGAGTCTCAATCCGATCGGTTTCAGCGCATCCGATTTCATCGAACTGTTCGTCGCGCTCATATTGGTCCTATTCGCGAGCGCCGTTCCACGTTGGCCGCGGCTAGCCGAAAACACCGGCAGGTGCATGCTGCTTCTCTTCATCTTGCCCATCGCGCTTCGTCTTGCGCTCTTGCCGCAATATCCGATTCCCACCCCCGGCGTATCAGACGATTTCAGCTACATCTTGATCGCCGACACGCTCCGCCACTTCCGTTTGGCGAATCCAGCGCATCCGATGCACCAGTTCTTCGAGACTTTCTTTACGTTGCAGCAGCCCGCGTACGGTTCGATCTTTCCGCTCGGCCAAGGCCTGGCGATCGCCATCGGCTGGACGATTTTTGGCCATCCATGGGCGGGCGTCGCGCTGACGATCGGCGCACTCTGCGCGCTGGTCTATTGGATGCTGCGCGCCTGGGTCACGCCCGGATGGGCGCTGATTGGCGGCCTCCTGGCAGTCATCGAGTTCGGCCCGCTCAATCAATGGATGAACAGCTATTGGGGCGGCTCAGTCTCGGCCTGCGCGGGCTGCCTGGTATTTGGAGCGCTGCCGCGTCTAAGGGAATCAGGCCGCATTCGAGAAGCCGCGTTGTTGGGCCTCGGCCTCGCTCTGCAACTACTCACTCGCCCATATGAATCGATTTTTCTCGTCATCAGCGTGATCTTGTTCTTTCTGCCAGTGCGGCTCTTCGCCAAGGCAGCGGCTGTTTCCGCGCTCGTCGTCGGGCCTGCCATTGGGCTCATGCTGCTCCAAAACAAGCAAGCAACCGGTAGCTGGACGACGCTTCCTTACATGCTCAGCCGCTACCAATACGGCGTGCCCACAACCTTCACAGTGCAGCCACTCCCAACGCCGCATCTGCCGCTGACTCGCGAGCAGCAGCTCGATTACGACGCGCAGTCGCAGGCTCATGGCGCGGGCATCGATACATTCGCTACCTACTGGGCGCGTTGGGCAAGCCGCCTCCGCTTCTATCGCTTTTTCCTGCTTGCGCCGCTGTTTCTGGCAGCGCTCGCATTTCTGGTGAGTTTGCGAGAGTATCGATTCGCGTGGGTTCTACTGACCATCGTCGCGTTCAGTTTGGGAACGAATTTCTATCCGTATTTCTACTCGCACTACATCGCCGCGCTGACTTGTCTCTTCGTTCTCATCTCAGTGGTCGGCCTGGAACGGCTCAGCCGATGGGTAGTACGCGGCAACGCCGTGGGGGAAGAATGCGCCCGCATCCTTCTCTTTCTCTGCGCGGCGCATTTCATTTTCTGGTACGGATTGCACGCCTCCCGCGATGAGGAATTAATCGCCGCCATGACACCCTACGAAACTTGGGACAACATCAATCACGCCGATCCTCAAGGCCGCATAGGCATTCATCACGCGCTTGCGGCATCCCCGGGCGAGCAGTTAGTTTTTGTGCGCTACTGGCCTCAGCACCAATTTCAGGAGTGGGTTCACAACGCGGCCGATATCGATCACGCGCGCATTATTTGGGCTCGCGACCTCGGTACCGACGAGAATCAAAAGCTCCTGCGCTACTATCCTCAGCGGACTGCATGGCTGTTGGAGCCGGACGCACATCCGCCGCTCCTGCGCGCCTATCCGCGATGACGAACTACCATCCGGTCTGCTCCATGCGGAACAGGATTTCCGCGCTGTATTCGTTCATTCGCTCGGGCTTCCGCTTCAGCGGCGCGGGGATAATCGCCGCCAATCGCGCCGCTTGCTCACGCGTCATCTCCGAGGCGTGCGCGTGGTAGTAGTGTTCGGACGCCGCTTCCGCCCCATAGATTCCGGGGCCCCATTCGATCACGTTCAAGTACAGTTCCAGAATTCTATCTTTCGTCAGAAAGGCCTCCACCAGCGGCACCAGCGCGAACTCGGCTCCTTTGCGAACGAAGGAGCGTTCCGTGGTCAAAAACAGATTCTTCACCAATTGTTGCGTGATCGTGGAACCGCCGCGCCCCAGCTTGTGCTGCTTCACATCGTCCTCTAAAACCTTTTGCATCTCGATCCAATCGAACCCGTGATGCTGCTTGAACCGGCCATCTTCAGCCGCGACCACGGCATGCTGCAGGTTGGGCGAGATATCCGAAAGCGGAACGAATTCGTATTGCTTCTTGTAAGGGTGATGTGCGCGATGCGCCTGAACACGGCGCTCGATTTGCACCGTAGTGGTCGCAGGATCGATCCAGCGCAGCAAGAAGATCCCTGCGCCGCACAACGCGTACAGTCCAACCACCAACAACAAACAACCAAGAACCAGCTTGCGCGCTATCATCGAACTTCGGTTATGTCCCACGTCTCTCATCTGGAGTGTAGCGTTTGCGGCCGGCGTCACGAAGCAGGAAAGGTACAAACGCTCTGTGAATGCGGCGGACCGCTGCTGGTCCGGTACGATCTTGAAAAGGCGAAAGCTGCGTGGAGTCGCGACTCGCTCGCAAAAGCGCCGCCGAATATGTGGCGCTATGCGCCGCTGCTTCCGGTCGAAGATTCGAAACATATCGTGTCCCTCGGCGAGGGCCTGACGCCAATCGTGAAGGCTGACCGGCTGGCCACGCGCCTGGGCGCAACCGACCTCTGGGTGAAGGACGAGGGCGCGAACCCGACTGGCTCGTTCAAAGATCGCGGCATGTCGTGCGCCGTGTCGATGTGCGTGGAACTGGGCGTATCCAAGATCGCCGTCGCGTCCGCGGGCAACGCCGGCAGTGCTCTGGCCGCCTACGCCGCAGCCGCAGGGATTGAAGCGCATATCTTCGTGCCGCGCGACGTGCCGCGATCGAACTACACCGAGTGCCGCGCCTACGGAGCGCACGTAACATTGATCGACGGGCTAATCAGCGACTGCGGGCGCATCATCGCCGAGCGCAAGCACGCGGAAGGCTGGTTCGATATCAGCGGGCTCAAGGAGCCGTATCGTATCGAGGGAAAGAAAACGATGGGCTACGAAATCGCCGAGCAGTTCGGCTGGACCCTGCCCGGCGCGATCCTGTATCCCACCGGCGGAGGAGTCGGCCTGATCGGGATGTGGAAAGCTTTTGGCGAATTGGAAGCGCTGGGCTGGATTTCGAGCCAACGTCCGAAAATGATTGCCGTGCAGACCACCGGTTGCCAGCCGGTGGTGCGGGCATTTGAGCAAGGCGAATCGAAGACCGCCTATTGGGACGACGCGCATACGGTGGCCGCCGGGCTCCGCGTCCCGAAGCCACTGGGCGACGTTCTGACGCTCACCGCGATTCGCGAAAGCGCAGGCACTGCCATCGCCGTAAGCGACCAAGAGCTGCTGGACGCGAGCCTGGAGATCGCCAGTACAACCGGCATTTTCGCCGCGCCCGAAGGCGGCGCGTGCCTGGCGGGGCTCAAGAAACTTCTAGCGAACGGCTTCCTCAAACCGGACGAGCGCATCGTACTTTACAACACCGCCACCGGTTTGAAATACTTGGAAGCATTTTCCACGCGATTTCCGCAAAGTAGCCGCTCCGAGCACGACAAACTGGGCGGCCTGATTACACCCCGTTAGCTCGGTCGCCTGCTTGCTTTTGACATGCCAGTTGACTTTTGGCAAACTAGAAAGGTGTTTTGGGAGTCAGCCCTTCCTCCCGGTTTCGGCCTTGCTGGTGATTTCGAGTCCGCGGTGAACCTGCCTCTTCAGAAAGTCAAGGAGCCTTCTCAATGAAACTATTTGTAGGAAATCTCCCTTATGCGGCTACTGAAGCCGACTTGACGGATTTCTTCTCGCAAGCGGGTGTTGCCGTGGATAGCGTGAATGTAATGCGCGATCGTTTTACCGGCGAGGCCCGCGGATTCGGGTTCGTCGAAATCAACGACGATGCCGCTGCGAACCGCGCGATCGAAGCTTGCAACGGCCGCGACCTGCTGGGCCGCGCGCTGGTGGTGAACGAAGCCCGTCCCATGGTTCCACGCGAAGGTGGCGGCGGACGTCCCGGCGGTGGTGGCGGACGTGAGCGCCGCGGCGGCCGGCCCGGGCGCTAGAAGCGGTCGGCGTGGACGCTAGAAACTGCCGGCCCGGACGCTAGAGCCCAACCTATCCTGCCAGTATTTTCGCGATGGCGTCTGCGTCGTTCGGAACCACGACTGGACGATTTCCCAGCCGCGCGTCAATCGCACGCCCGTCGGGGTCTTGCAATTGCCCCGTGTGATATTTGTAAATGTAATCCGGATCCTTCAGAACGTTTCCCGTCAGAACCGCAACCACATCTTCGTCCGCCCGAATCGCTCCCGCCTGCGTCAGCTTTCGAATTCCCGCCAGCGTCGCCGCCGAGGCCGGTTCGCAGCCGATGCCGCATTGCCCGATGATCGCCTTGGCGTCGGCGATCTCCTGCTCGCTCACTTTTTCCACGGTTCCGTTGGTCACCGTGATCTCATGCAGCGCCTTGGGCCAGGAGACGGGATCTCCGATGCGAATCGCGGTGGCCAGCGTGCGCGGTTCGGGAATGCTTTGGAATTCGGTCTTGTTTTGCTCCAATGGCTTCCGCATGAACGCATAAAACGGCGCTGCGCCTTCGGCCTGTATTACAGCCAAGCGCGGCAGCTTCCGAATGAAACCGAATTGGCAAAGCTCGCGCAACGCCTTTCCGAACGCGGATGTATTGCCGAGATTGCCGCCCGGCAGCACGATCCAGTCCGGCGGATTCCAATCGCGCTGATCCAATAATTCGAAAATGATCGTTTTCTGGCCTTCGATGCGAAATGGATTGATCGAATTGAGCAAGTAAATGCCGAGGCGCTCAGCCAATACGCGCACCAGCGCGAGGATCTGATCGAAATTCGCCTCCACCTGCAGAGTGCGTGCCCCATACTCCAGAGCTTGCGCGAGCTTGCCGTACGAAATGTTGCCGTGCGGAATGAAGACGATCGAATCCAGCCCTGCCGCGCTTGCGTAGGCCGCCATCGATGCTGAGGTGTTGCCGGTGGAGACGCATGCGACGCGCTGCCGGTCCAGCCGCACAGCTTGCGTGACGCCGCACGTCATGCCGTTGTCCTTGAAAGATCCGGTCGGGTTGAAGCCTTGGTGCTTGAATGTGAGATGATCCAACCCGCCATAGCGTGCCGCGCGCGGTGCGTCGAGCATTGGCGTGTTGCCCTCCCGCAGCGAAACCACTTGATGATGATGGCCATCGAACGGCAGCAGCTCGCGGTAACGCCACACTCCGCTCTGTTCCAGCAGGTCGTTGGAAGCGCGCCGGGATCGCCAGGCCTGCTTCCAAGCTGGCGCATCCGCGCGCTCTTCGGTGAACACTACTTCGAGCAGACCAGTTCCACATGCCGGGCAATTGTAGATCGCCTCATCGATCGGAAAGCGTGCGCGGCAATGCTGCTCGAAACACGCCAACTCAGCTAGCATTACTAAAGTATCCCCAATATGCTCTCGGTTTGTCTTGAGAACGGCGCCGTGTCGGTGCGGAAGCAAGCCCGGCCGCGGCGCCCCGAAGGATTCGCGATGATCCGCTTGCTGTTCGGCGGAATCTGCAACACCGATCTCGAACTCGAGCGCGGTTATTACGGCTTTCGCGGCACGCCGGGGCACGAGTTCGTGGGAGAAGTCGTCGACGCGGATGACCGCCGGTGGATCGGCGAGCGCGTGGTTGGCGAAATCAATCTGGCCTGCGGAAAATGCAAATGGTGCGCTCGCGGCCTGGGACGCCACTGCCCTACCCGCACTGTGCTTGGGATCGTGAAGCAGCCCGGTGCGTTCCGCGAATTCCTGACTTTGCCTGAACGCAATCTACATCGGGTCCCGCGCGAGATTCCATCTGAAGAAGCCGTGTTTGCGGAACCCTTGGCCGCGGCATGCGAAATCCTGGATCAAGTGCGCATACCACGCGGCGCGCCCGTGGCCGTGCTCGGCGATGGAAAACTGGGGCTGCTTGTAAGCCAGGTTTTGCAAGCGCACGGCGCCAAAGTTCATCAATATGGACGGCACGCCGACAAGCTCCGAATCGCCGAGCGAGCGGGAGTCAGCACGGAGGTCGCGAAGAAATTGCCGGTGGCAAAATACGAATTTGTCGTGGAAGCCACTGGATCGAGCGAGGGTCTCCGGCAGGCGGTGCAAATGACGCAGCCTCGCGGAACAGTGGTGATGAAATCAACGGTGCACGGGCTGGTTTCCATCGATTCGGCGCCGGTCATCGTCAACGAGATCACGCTGGTCGGCTCGCGCTGCGGCCGCCTCGAGCCCGCGCTGCGTTTGCTCGCCAGGCGCAAAGTCCGCGTGGATGCGATGATATCGGAGGTGCTTCCCTTGAAGGATGCGCCGCGGGCATTCAAAGATGCGGCCCGGCCGGGAGTGTTGAAGGTTCTACTGCATGATTGAATTTCGAATCGCGTGCGGTCTCGCCGCCGCCGTCCTCACGGCCGTTGCGCAAACTCCGGAGTACGGCTATCAAGTGATCCACGCGTACCCGCACGATCCCAACGCTTTTACGCAGGGCTTGGAATTTCGAGCTGGATTTCTCTACGAGAGTACCGGGCTGAAGGGCCGTTCATCCGTTCGGAAGGTGAAGCTCGAAACCGGCCAGGTACTGCAGCAGATCGATATCGATCCTCAATATTTCGGCGAAGGCATCACGGTTTTGAATCAACAAATCATTGAGCTGACGTGGCAGTCGGAAACCGGTTTTGTGTATGAACAGCCGTCTTTCCGCCGTCTCAGGACCTTCAATTATCCGGGCGAAGGCTGGGGACTCGCCAACGATGGCCAAAATATCTACATGAGCGACGGCTCTGCCCAGATTCGCATTTGGGATCCAGTGACGCTGCAGGAGAAACGCCGCATCACCGTTCGCGATCGCGGCCAGCCGGTGTTGAACCTGAACGAGCTCGAATGGGTGCGAGACGAGATCTACGCGAATATCTGGCAGACCGATCGTATTGTGCGCATCTCGCCTGCCGATGGCCGAGTGCTGGGATGGATCGATCTCAAGGGTATCCTAATCGCCGCCGATCGCACGGAACAGGTGGATGTTTTAAACGGAATCGCCTACGATGTTTTGGGCAACCGGCTGTTTGTGACGGGAAAGCTCTGGCCGAAGCTCTTCGAGATTAAAGTGGTTCCGCTTCAACGCAAGAGCCGGTGAACCCGATCCTTCAGCCTCGCATACCAGGAGAGCTTCACCGTCGCCTCGCTCGGCGCGGACGTGCTGGCCACTGCCTTCGGCGCGTTCACTTCCGGCGCCTGCCTGTACTGCTCCTTAGCGACCATCCGGATACGAAAGCCCTCGAATGAATACGTCTTGCGGTACTTGAGCCCGTCGTTGCCTTCCAGCACCATGGAAAAACTCGGCGACGAACCGGCCGTACTCACTTGCACCGGATAATAACCCTCGACGTTGCGCTCGATATAGGCCGTTTCATAGCGATGATGTTTCAGACTCCACACGAACACGCGGAAGCTATCGAACTCGTACGGTTGCCCACCCTTCACGATCGTTGTCCAGAGCCAATTGTTTTTCACCACGTCGCCATCGCGCACTTGGCCGAGAGCGAAATACGAAGTGATGCGGTGTCCCTCCGCATATTGCGCCACTTCGTCGGGAATCGCCATGTTTAACGGCCGCGTCAAAACCCACCCCACTTTGCCGTCCTGGGTGCGGACCAGGCTCCAGTCGTCCATTGGAACCGCTGCAGGCGGCGGCGCGGGAACTGGCGGCGCGGGTGTTGCCGGCTCGGCTTTCGGAACGGAGAGCGCCACCCAATTGCCCGGCGGCTTGGACGCGGGCGGCAGAGGCGGCGGTCCGATCTTGGTCTGTGAAGATTTCGGCTTGGCCTTTTTGCGCGGCGGCGGCTTGACCGGCGTCGGCATGGGAGCCTCGGCACTCTGGACTCGCGGCGTCAGCTTGTGGCCGATTACATCCGCTTTGCCGTTCTCCGGGATCTGCCCATAGCTCGGAGACGTGCGGTTAGGCTCGGTATGCAAATTGAGCGACTCGAACACCGTGGCAGCTCCTTGCGATGGGAGGCGCGCTGCGCTTTCGGCCATTCCACGGAGCGCCTCCATCTGCGCGGGCGTCAGAAGCTGGCGCAACTCGGTCCACCCTTCGGCGCCTTGCGCCGTTCGAACCCTCACCAGCCGGTACCGGTATTCGACAATCGCCAGTTTGTCTCCGTGTTTCACCGTCGCGGAGACAGGCGACTTCGGCGCTAATTCCTGGCGCAAATTGAGCGTGCTGGGGCCAACGTAGGCATCGCCGAGGGAGCGAACTGGAGGGGGTTGATCGCTGCAAGAAACGAGCAAGGCGAACGAAAGACAAAGTACAGCGCGAGTCAATGTCACAATCGCTGGCTTCTGTTGCTAGTGTATCAGTAATGCCAGATGAAGTACCTCATGCCGAAGTAACTCGACCGCGGATCGAATTCTATTGTCCGCGATGTCACACCGCGGTGACGGATCCGCTGGTGTGCGGCGATTGTTCCGCGATCATTTGCCGGAGCTGCGGCACACCGTTGGAGAAAATCGACGAGTTGGGGATCGGTTAGGGAGGCGCCTAGGGTACCCAGGTTCGCAAGAACTTCACCGGAATCCCGGGTTCGATCTCGAACGGCTGGCCACCAGGGGGAACCAGCCAGGCTTCCCCTTCATGAAACGGACGGCCGGCGATGGTTCCGTCGCCGCTAACGAAGATCACGATGTGAAAACGCCCGGGCTCCGGCTTGTACAACAAACTGGAAGCCGTCCTCGCAAGTTCGGTGTGGAAGTATTGGCAATCGATGGGAAGCATGACGGATTCGTCCGAGCTCGCCTCCGTGGATGAAACCTGGATGGCCTTGTCTAAATGAAGTTCGCGCGGGCGGCCGTAGTCGTAGAGCCGGTACGTGATGTCGGAGTGTTGCTGGATTTCACACAGCGCGAGTCCGCCGCCGATGGCGTGAACGGTGCCCGCCGGGATGAAGAAGGCGTCGCCGGCTTGCACTTCCACCCAATTCAGCAACTGCTCGATCTCGCCGCTGAGCGATGCCGCCCGCAAGCGCTCGCGGCTGATTGGTTCTCGAAATCCG